>ERZ825896.1331-NODE-1331-length-27931-cov-5.921581_pt1 | contig 27931 bp, 28 predicted proteins | sample MGYA00519858_ERZ825896 | MGnify/ENA primary metagenome ERZ825896 (study PRJEB31778, sample SAMEA3449214) | human gut metagenome | biome: human gut; feature: human-associated habitat; material: faeces | place: United Kingdom | collected 2010/2012 ...
GGAGATAGGTATGGCTGATGAAATTAAAGAGGAGAAACGCGAGTTGGCAGAAGAAAAACGTGTTGCACAAGCCAATATGGATGCAGTTTCTAGTAGACCTCCACATGGTGGTGGAGGAAGACCACATTAATAAAAGGGGTGTGATACTATATGGATAATCAATATTTGATTCCAGCTAATGCAAAAAAATCTATGTTAATTTTTGGATTATTTAATGTTAGAGATTTAATTATATTTGGTAGTGGAATAGTTGTTTCATTTATTCTGTTACTTGTGTTACCAGTTGCGGAGCTAGTTTTTGCAATTATTGCTCTAGCTCCTGTTTTGGTAACTGGATTTTTAGTATTTCCTATACCAAATTATCATAATACCTTAACGTTTTTAACTAGTTTTTATACATTTATAACTACAAGACAAAAGTTTATATGGAAGGGTTGGTGTTGTCGAGATGGCGAGAGTGAATCGAAGTAAATATACTGAGGATTTTGTTCCTGTCAAAAATATTGAAAATGGTATGATCATTCTTGATAATAAAGAAAAAGTGACCGGTGTTAAAATAATGCCCAAAAATATTTTTATTCTTGATCAGGATACACAAAATGCAGTTATTTATAATTTGAAAAATGTTTATAATATGATTGACTATGAATTTTGGATTATTGTTGCTGATAGACCTGTTGATATACATGTTTATTTATCTAATTTACAGGCTTTATATAATGATGTTACTAATCCAACCAGAAGAAAGTTAATTGTTGATGAAATTAATAAGGCTAATATGTTTATGACAAATAATGTTGTTGATACAGAGTATTTCTTATTATTTAAAGAAAAGAAGGATGATTTGATTGCTAAAAGAATTCGTAATTTAATTGCAACATTTGCTCAGGCAGGATTACAAACACAACAAACATCTAATGATGATTTAAGAATGATTCTTGATAATTTCTTAAATGGTGGTCAAAATACCACATTTGGAACGGTGGTGAGTTCATGGACATAAAATCACAGATTGCGCCTAAAGGATTACACTTTAGAAGTGCTGATTTTACTATAAGTGATAAGTTAACAACTATTCTTACAGTAGTATCTTATCCTAAATATATAGGGCCTGGATATTTATCAACACTTACTAGTATTAGTGGTGTCAAGGTTTGTATGAAACATTTACCTTTACCTTTTTCTGTAATTAGAAAGATGTTAAACAAGGAAATTGCCGATTTAAAACAAAGATATCAAGAAGAAAACGATAAGACTATTCAAGAAAGAATACGTCAAGACTATGAATCTTTGGAAGTGTTTATCAGTCAACTTGCAGCGAGTCAGGCTAAAATATGGGATTTTCAAATGCATATTATGATTACTGCAGATTCTCAAGATGAAATGATTGCAAAGAAATTACAAATTCGTAGTTATTTGGAATCTATGGAAATGAATGCTTTTCCACTTAGATTTGAACAAGAAGCAGTATTTAAATCAATGATACCAATATTTCCTAAGCAAGGTATAGAAGATAGAATTGGAACACCAATACCAGCCCCTACTCTTGCTGCTATGTATCCATTTATTTTTGATAGTATTAAAGATCCAGGATTATCAATGTTACTTGGAACAGACTTTTCAGGTGGTGTAATACTATTTAACCAATTTTTATATCAAATCAAGAAAGAACATAACAGAAATAATGCCAATATGATTATTCTTGGTACATCTGGTAGTGGTAAATCTACAGCCGCTAAATTAATGATAAGATCACATTTAAGAAACAATTATCAAGTTGTTGTAATTGACCCTGAAGGTGAACTTGAGGGAATGTGTAAATTATATGATGGTGATTTTATTGATCTTGGTAAAGGTGGAGAATTTGGTATGATTAATCCACTTGAAGTAGTTGTTGATGCTGATGAAGAGGAAATGAAAGAAGGACTTGGTTATACAGTTCTTACTAGAACAATTCAATCAATAAAAGCCTTTTTAAAATATTATAATCCTGAAATAGAAGAAGATGTTATCACGATGTTTAGTGAAATGGTTCAAGAAACATATCGTCGATTTGGTATGGGATTTGATACCGATTTTTCTAAATTTACATCTAATGATTATCCTACATTTAAGGATGTTTATGCAACTATAAAAGGTAAATTATTATCTATGCCAGATCAAAGTCACGAAAAAGATGTTTTAGAGCGTCTTGAACTTAAAATTAGACCACTAACTAAAGAGTTAAAATATTATTTTGATGGTCATACTACAATTCATCCTAATAGTGATTTTATTGTATTTAATATAAAAGAATTAATGAATTCTGAAGAGAGTATTCGTAATGCCTTATTCTTTAATATATTAAAATATGCATGGAGTTTAACTCTTGATAGAAGTCATAATACAGTACTTACTGTAGATGAGGCACATGTTTTACTTGGTGGTAGAAATGCACTTGGTGCTGACTTTTTGGCACAAATACAAAGACGTGCTCGTAAATATAATACTGGTACAATAATTATTACACAACAACCTAGTGATTTCTGTGATTCTACGGTTATTACACAAGGTAAGGCTATATTTGATAATGCATCATATTATCTTGTTATGGGATTAAAGAAACAGGCTGTTGAAGATTTAGCAAGATTAATTGATTTAAATGATAATGAAAAAGATAGTATAAAAAAATATAGTCAGGGCGAAGCATTATTTGTATGCGGTAGTAGACGTATGCGTATTAATGTAGTAGCGACTGAACAAGAATTAGATTCATTTGGTAATGGTGGTGGATTATAAAATAAGTATTTAGTAGGAGGTGATTAAATGGACAACAATAAAAATAATACTGGCAAAGGTATAGCACAGGGTGCTAGTGATGCGGTAAGTAAAATAGTAAAAATAAAAAAATATGCTGTAATAATTAGTGCTGTTGCACCGGCTTTAGGAGTTGTCTGTTTAATAATCTTTGCTGCAGTACTTGTATTTTTGCCAATTATTTCTACGTATTCTTTTGCGGGAGGAATATTTAATTCTTCTACATCTAATAATGAAGATTTAGTAATGCGAATGAATTTGGAAGGCTTTACTAAGGAAGATATAAAGATTTTTCAGGATTTTTCTGATGGTAAGGAACAGTATAAAAAAATAGATTTTAAGAAAAATAGTAATGAACAAATAGATTTATCATTACTTATTTCTACGATTCAGAATCAAGGATTAGTAAATTTTGAGGATGATAGACTAGATTTAAAAATTAATGATGAAATAGATAAAAATGAGCAGGAAATCAAAAATTTTGAAACATTAGATGATTTTAATAATTATATAGAAAAGTATGGTTCTTCAGCAGGAAAACAAGAAAAAAAAGAATATGATGGTGAAAGTATAGTTGCTAATAGTCAAAACAAGGACTTTTACTATAGTTTAAGAGATAAAGGTGGTCAGGTTTATTATATTTATCCTGGTACAAGAAAATTATTGGGGTATATGGTTGCTAATGATGTTAATTATGGTTCTATTGAATATAAGCAATGGAAATGTGGGGTTGATAAAGATGGAAATCCAATAATTTGTGATAACTCTGCACAAATATGGAGTGATTGGAATATTTTGAGAGATATTACATCTAATGACGGAGCCGGTTGTTCTGGTAATGGTAGTGCTTTAGATACAATATGTAATATTAGGAGGGCAGTATCCTATGCAAAAGGATATATGGCTAGTGGTGATTCTAATTCGTGGGAATATAAAAATATAGAGTATGATTTAAAACAACTAGAGGCAGAAACTTTAGGAGGACAATCATCGGATTCTGATATAAAAAAAATAATTGAGGATTTAGCAGGTGGTGCTAAAGTTCCGACTGGTGATTTTATAGTTGGACAAAGGTATGTCAGCGTTTATGTAAAAAAATATGTTGATTATAAATTATATGAAAATTATACTGAGGATGTTTTTATAAAACATTTATATTTAGATTGCGATAATTGTAGCATGAAAAATGAATCAGATGAAATAAAAAAGAAACAGGCATCCACAATATATAGTAATATATATTCAGTTAAGGAACTGTTTGATTATTTCAATGATGAAACATTTATTGATGAAACATCAAGTAATGGTACTAGTGGGATAGGTGGTACTGGAACTATTAAAGGTGTTACATATGAGTGTGGTACCAATTATGTTTCTGTTTCAACTGATTATTGTAGCACTCCTGGTTGCCGTGCACATAATGCAAATGATATTTCAGTTGCTAGTTCTCTTACATCTCCTAATATATACCCTATAATGGAGGGGGAAGTAGTTGTAGTAAATAATTCATGTTCCAATATATGTCCTTCTTCCGATGCTAGTCGTTATATTGCTGGTGCATCCCTTAGTTCATTATCTAGCGCTTGTAGTTGTGGTGGTGGATTTGGAAATTATATTCGTATAAGAAGTACATATAATGGAAAAACTGTATATGCAACATATGCTCATTTAAGTTCAGTTAATGTATCTGTTGGTGATAAGGTTACATATGATACTATACTTGGAGTTATGGGAACTACTGGTGTTTCTACTGGTAGACATTTGCATCTTGAGTTAAGTTATAATTCAGATTATTCTAATAAATTTCCTGCGACTGTTTTATTTACAACTGATACAGTAAGAGGTACTACTTGTAGTAGAAATATATCAAGTGAGGAACAAGTATGAAAAAAGTAAGATATATAATAATTCTGTTATTACTATTTATTGTTAGTGGATGTGATATTAAATACAAAGTTTCTTTTAATAAAAAGAATATAAATGAGAATATTACAATAAGTGGATTAAATAATAACTTACAGAGTGATTTAATTGATCCAATATATTATTTCTTTCAAGGCTATCCATATAATATACTATCTAATCCTGATTATTCAAGTGTAACCCAGGATTGGTTATCGTTAGATGATTTTAAAGATAATTCAATTTTATTCAAGGAATTTATAGATAATAATTCTATAAAAATTAAGGGTAAAAAAGTTCAGTTTGATTTATATATTAATGATAATGTTCAGTCTTATTTAGATTTATATGGTAAACCTGATAACATAGATTTTTCTATAGTAGTTCCGTATTATGTTAGTAGTCATAATGCTACCAACGTAAATGGTGATACATATACTTGGAAATTTACTGATATAGAAAATGCTCATATTAAAATTAATTTTGATATGGGAAAAAGTAAAAATTTTATGAAAAATATATTTTCTATATGTACAATTGTTATTGTTTTGGTTATAATAGGTTCAACAATTGTTTACTTTGTTAATAAGAACAAAAAAAATAATGAAATATAATGGAGCGATGTGAAATGAAATTAAAACTTAGAATAAATACTGATGATTTAAAAAAAATAATTATTTTTGCAATCGTACTTTTATATTTGGTTGCAATAGCAGTCCTTAATGTCGGATCATTTATTCATGAAAATAAACTTCATGGTTTAAATCCAATACCTGCTTTTACTACTAGTTATTTCTTTCCTACAATGGTATTTTATTTAGCTGCACTTATTGGAATGGTATCTACGGTATCTTCTTCAATATTTGAACGTGAAAAGGGTGGACCTGGAATTGTTATTGGCAAAAAACAGGAAACTGGATATTCTGATTGGCTTAAAGAAAAAGATATGAAATCAGAATTAAAAATGGTATTACCTGGAGCTGAAAAGTCAGAATATGGTGGAATTCCCCTTATTAATAATGGTAAGGAAATATGGGTAGATGATGGTGAATATCATAACTTAATTATTGGTTCAACAGGTTCTGGTAAAACGGAAATGCTTGTTCAACCAATGGTTAAATTACTCGCAAAGAGTCATCAGTCTATGATTATTACTGACCCTAAGGGTGAAATTTATGAACGTAATGCAAATGAGCTTCGCGAAAAAGGTTATAATATTGTTTTATTAAATTTTCGTGATCCACAGAAAGGTAATTGTTGGAATCCACTTGCTCTTCCATATTCTTTGTATAAAGAAGGTAATTCAGATAAGGCTAATGAGTTGCTTGATGACCTAGCAATGAATATTCTATATGATGAAAAATCGCAAAATGCTGATCCATTCTGGGAAAAAACATCTGCTGACTATTTTGCTGGTCTTGCTCTTGCTTTATTTGATGATGCTAAAGAAGAAGAAATTAATTTAAATACTATTAATTTAATGACTACAGTTGGTGAAGAAAAGTTTAGAAATACAACATATATTAAAGAGTATTTTAGTTATAAAGATCAAGCATCTCCAGCTTATGTTAATGTGTCTAGTACTTTAATGGCACCTTCTGATACAAAGAGTAGTATTTTATCTGTTTTTAAACAAAAAATAAAGTTATTTTCATCAAGAGAAAATTTATCAGAAATGCTTTCACATAGTGATTTTGATATGAAAGATATTGGTAGATCAAAAACAGCCGTATTTATAGTTGTTCAAGATGAAAAGAAGACATATCACTCATTAGTTACTATTTTTATTAAACAAGTTTATGAAACGCTAATAGATGTAGCACAAGAATCAGGTGGAAAACTTCCATTTAGAACTAATTTTATATTAGATGAGTTTGCTAACATGCCCCCACTTAAAGATGTAACTACAATGGTTACTGCTGCAAGAAGTAGGGCAATACGTTTTAGCTTTATTATTCAAAACTTTGCTCAATTATATCAGGTATATGGCAAAGAAAATGGTGAAACTATTAAGGGTAACTGTGGTAATATAGTTTATCTTATTAGTAGTGAACTTGCTGCACTTGAAGAGTTAAGTAAGATGTGTGGTGAAAAGAAATCTAAAGAAAAAGAAAAGACTTCTTCTACTCCTCTTGCAACAGTAAGTGATTTACAAAGACTTCCAAAATGGACGATTGTTGTATTAAGACTTAGAAAAATGCCTTTTAAGACAAAATTAACTCCTAATTTTATTTTGGAACAAAATGGTGCTTGGGGTAAAAAATATGATAAAGCTGAGTATCCAGTTAGAGAAAAAATGCCACTTCACCTATTTGATATTAAATCTTTTGTTGAAGCTAAATCAAAAGAAAAATTTGATTCAATGTTTGGAGGTATGCCAGGTGGTATGATGCCAGGAAATAATCCTGGAATGATGCCTAGTGGATTACCACCAATGTTTGGAGGTATGCCTGGATTATTTGATAAAAAAGATGATTCAATGAAAATGCCTAGTGGTGGTATGAATATAGATGATTTAGTTAAGCGAATAGATGCTAAAATAGCCGAACTTGAAGAGGAAGAAAAAAGAGAGGCAGAAGCAGAAGAGAAAACCTCGAATAGTACCGATACATCTTTACTTGAATTGGATAATAATACTGATATAGAAGATAAAAATGATATTCCAACGGATAAAGAAGAAAATAAAATTAATAACGATGATAAGAAAGAAGAAGATTCAAAAGAAGAAATTTCTGATGATCAATTCTTTGATGATTTCTTTGGTGATGAATAAATCAACATTATATGTTGATTTTTCTTAATAATAGGGCTATTTGACTTTAGAAAAATACTTTTAGTACATATATTAAATTGGGTGGTATTATATGATGTCAACTATTACTGTTCCTAGTTTGATTCCATTAATAGGTAACATCAACATAATAGATATAAGAAATAGTATGAGTTATAATAATAATCATATTACAGGAGCGAAAAATATTGAATATACTTTATTGGTTAATAATCCTTCTAAATATTTGAATAAGAATGAAAAGTATTATTTTTATTGTACTCGTGGTATGACTAGTCATAAGTTATGCTCTTATTTATCTAGATTAGGATACAATGTTGTTAATATAGCTGGTGGATATGAGAGTTATGTACTAGAAATGTAATATAAAATGAGCTGAATTAGACTCGGCTCTTTTTATTTATATTTTAAGTTTGTTGTTTAGAATAATATAGAAATAAATTAATCTATAAAATACAATTATTGTCTTAATTCAATTAAGTAGTATGGATAATAATAAAATTAAAATATCTTTTTTGATTCTTAGTATAACTGTATAGTATTAATACTATACAGTTACTTATGTATTTGTGTAATAGAATATTTTAATTTGTTTTAAGTTTAAAAATTAAAAAAATGTAACATACATAATTCTTTTATGATATAATGTTAAGTATTTTATAGCACATTAAGAGTATGCGGGAAATGTGTTATAAAATTATTGTTTTGCAAGTTTTTTATTTGAATCAGATGACTTTTTGTTAGAAATTTGGTACAATGGACTTAATTTATATTTAAAAGGGGTGTTTCACATGAAAAGAACTAGTGAAAAAGGACAACTTGTTGTAATTTCAGGACCAAGTGGTACTGGTAAAGATACTATAGTAAATGAATTATTAACAATAAATAAAAAGGTTTGGGTTTCTATATCTTGTACTAGTAGAGAACCAAGAGGTACTGAGGAAAATGGAAAAGATTATTATTTTTTAAATAGAGAAGAATTTGAAAGAAAAATTAAAGAAAACAATTTTTTAGAATATGCTGAATATGCTGGAAATTACTATGGCACACCTAAAGATGTTATTCAAAGTAAGTTAAATCAAGGAATAGATGTTATTTTAGTAATTGAAATACAAGGCGCTCTTAAAATAAAAGAAATGTTTAAAGAAACAATCTTTATATTTATTTTACCTCCAACTATTAAGGAACTAAAGGCGAGATTAGAAGGAAGAAATACTGAAACTAAAGATAAGATATTAAAAAGATTTAAGACAGCATATAAAGAATTAAATGAAGTAACAAAATATAATTATGTAGTTATAAATGATGAGGTACATGAAGCTGCATTAAAAGTTAATAATATTTTAGAGGCTGAAAAATGCCGTGTGGATAGAATAGAGGAAACATATTTAAATTCTTTAGGTGAAGAAATACATGAAATATTACTTGAAGATAAAGAATTTATTAATAATAAAGAACTTGGCATTGAATAAAAAAGAATAAACTTTTAAGTTTATTCATTAACCAAGTGCAACATCCATAATCATCATTACAGCAAAACCAATTAAAGTGAATAAGGCCATTAGGTCTTTTTTCTTATTTGTTTGACTTTCTGGTATTAGTTCTTCAACAACAACATATATCATGGCACCAGCCGCAAAGGCTAGTAAATATGGAAGAAGAAATCTTACCTTAACTGCCAATATTGCTCCAATTATACCTGAAATTGGTTCTACAATACCACTTAATTGTCCGTAAAAAAAGGCTTTTTTACGGGAAAATCCTTCTCTTCTAAGAGGAACACTAACAGCTGTTCCTTCAGGAAAATTTTGAAGACCTATTCCAAGAGCAAGCATACTAGCAGCACCTAGTGTTGCTCCATCTAGATTATACGCAAGTGATCCAAAGGCTACACCTACAGCAAGACCCTCAGGAATATTATGAAGTGTTATAGAAAAAATAAGCATCCAACATCTTTTTTTACTTTTAACTATTTTATTATCCAATCTTTTTTTTCTAAATCTTTTATCAAAACAATCATATATTTTATCGCCTGAAAATAATAATAGTCCACCACCAATGAAACCAACAAATATAACAAACCATGAACACATATTTAAATTTTCGGCCATATCAATTGCCGGTGATAATAGTGACCAAAAGGAAGCCGCTATCATGACACCAGCTGCAAATCCAAGCATCGCATCCATAAAACTTTTGTTTACTTTTTTAAATATGAACACGACACAAGCACCAAGTGCTGTTATCAACCATGTAAAGGTTGTCGCTATTAAAACTTGCCTTAAATAATCAAGGCTATTAAACCATGTAATCATAAAACCACCCTCCGTGTACTGTCATAAAATATTTTATGATGGATATAGAATAAAGTTACATTAAATGGTAAAAATAAGATGTGTAAAGTTATTAAATTATGTAATCAAAATTAACTAAATATATGCTATAATCATATGGGAGGTAAGATATATGATATGGGAAAAATTTAAAGGAAATTTATGGAAAGAAAATATTAATGTTGAAAACTTTATTAGAGAAAATTATACCGAATATACAGGTGATGATAGTTTTTTAACAAATATTTCGGATAAGACAAATAAAGTATGGGATAAATGCCAAAAACTTATTTTAGAGGAAATGAAGAAAGGTATTATTGATGTAGATACAGTTCATATGTCAGGTATTGATAGTTTTGCACCTGGATACATTGATAAAGATAATGAAGTAATTGTTGGTCTTCAGACTGATGCACCACTTAAAAGAATTGTAAATCCTTATGGTGGAATAAGAATGGTTTATAGTGCACTTGAATCATATGGTTTTAAGTTAGATGAAACAGTTGATAAATATTTTAATGAATATCGTAAAACACATAATCAAGGAGTTTTTGATGCATATACAAAAGAAATTAGAAGAGCAAGATCAAGTCATTTATTAACAGGATTACCAGATGCTTATGGACGAGGAAGAATAATTGGTGATTATAGAAGAATAGCTTTATATGGAATTGATTTCTTAATCGAAAAGAAACAAGAAGATTTAGATAAAATAGTAACTAATTTAGATGAATCAAAAATAAGATTAAGAGAAGAAGTTAGTGAACAAATTCGTGCATTAGATAAAATAAAGAGTATGGCTTCAAAATATGGATTTGATATTTCAAAACCAGCTGAAAATGCTAAAGAAGCAGTACAATGGTTATATTTTGGTTATTTAGCTGCTATAAAAGAAAATAATGGCGCAGCCATGAGTCTTGGTAGAACTTCTACATTTTTAGATATATATATTGAGAATGACTTAAAAGAGGGAATTATTACTGAATCAGAGGCTCAAGAAATTATAGATCAATTTATTATTAAACTTCGAATGGCAAGACATTTAAGAACCCCTGAATATAATGATTTATTTGCTGGAGATCCAACTTGGGTAACAGAATCAATTGGCGGTATGTTAGATGAATCTAAGTCATTAGTCACAAAGAATTCATTTAGATATTTACATACTTTAATTAATCTTGGTTCATCACCAGAACCTAATATGACAGTATTATGGTCAAATAAATTACCAGATAATTTTAAAAAATATTGTGCTAAAATATCTATTTTAACTGACGCTATTCAATATGAAAGTGACGACTTAATGCGAAATATTTATGGTAATGATTATGCCATTGCGTGCTGCGTTTCTGCTATGAAAGTTGGTAAACAAATGCAGTTCTTTGGAGCAAGATGTAATCTTGCTAAGACATTATTATATGCCATTAATGGTGGTATAGATGAAATGACTGGTAAAAAGGTTCTTGATGGTATTAATCCTATCGAAGATGAATATTTAGATTATGATAAAGTTATGAAAAATTTTCATAAGACAATGGAAGAAGTTGCAAGAATATATGTTGATGCCATGAATATAATTCATTATATGCATGATAAATATGCATATGAAGCAGGACAAATGGCTCTTCATGATACAAATGTAGAACGTTTAATGGCTTTTGGTGTTGCAGGTTTCTCTGTTGCTGTTGATTCATTATCAGCTATTAAATATGCTAAAGTTAAACCAATTCGTAATGAGAATGGAATTACAACAGATTTTGAAGTTATAGGTGATTATCCTAAATATGGTAATGATAATGATGATGTTGATAAAATAGGTGTAGAATTGGTAAATGCATTTTATAATGAATTAAAAAAACATCCATTATATAAAAATGCAAGACATACTTTATCTATTTTAACTATTACATCAAATGTTATGTATGGTAAAAATACAGGTTCAACACCTGATGGCAGAAAGATGGGAATCCCATTTGCACCTGGTGCTAACCCAATGCATGGAAGAGATTGTAATGGAGCCCTTGCATCTTTAAATTCTGTTGCTAAAATTCCATATTGTAATGTTTGCGAAGATGGTGTATCAAATACATTCTCTATTGTTCCAAATGCCCTTGGACATAGTGAGGAAGAAAGAATTAATAATTTAACATCAATTCTTGATGGATATTTTAAACAAGGTGCTCAACATTTAAATGTTAATGTTTTAAATAGAGAAACATTAATAGACGCTATGGATCATCCAGAAAAATATCCAACACTTACAATTAGAGTTTCAGGATATGCTGTTAATTTCAATAGATTGAATAAAGAACAACAAAAGGAAGTAATTAGTAGAACATTCCATGAAAGAATCTAAAATATTAGGACACCTTGATTCTATTGAAACAATGGGACTTGTAGATGGACCAGGTATTAGAGTAGTTGTATTTATGCAAGGTTGTCCCTTAAGATGTATTTTCTGTCATAATCCAGAAACTTGGCATATTAATGATAATTATACAATTACACCAGATGAGCTAGTAAAAATAATATTAAAATATAAAAATTATTTTGGTGATAATGGAGGTGTAACTTTCTCAGGAGGAGAGCCACTTACCCAAAGAGATTTTCTTTTAGAAACTTTAAAATTATGTAAAAAGGAAAAAATTCATACATGTTTAGATACATCTGGCGTAGGTAAAAATTATGAAGAGATTCTGCCATATGTTGATTTAGTTATTATGGATATTAAAGCACTTGAAAAGGATAAATATAAAGAAATAACAGGTTATAATAATATAGATATATCACTAAACTTTTTAGATGAATGTCAAAAACAAAATAAAAAGATGTGGCTTAGACAAGTTATTATACCAGGCGTAAATGATAATGAAGAATATATATTATCTTTAAAAGAATTTATAAGTAAATTAAAAAATATTGAAAAAGTTGAATTATTACCCTATCATACATATGGAGTATCAAAATATAAAAAATTGAATATACCGTATAAACTTGGTGATACTAAAGATATGGACATAAAAAAATGTCAGAAGTTAGAAAAATTATTATTAAAATAGGAGGATAAAATGGAAGAAGAATTAGAATTATGTACAGAGGAATGCTGCTGTAAAGGAAAAAAAACATTATTATTTGCAGGTCTTGCTGTAGCTGGTGTATCACTTATTGCACTAGGAACAAGTATTTTCTTAAAGAAAAGAAAAAATAAATAAAAATATAAGTTGTTATAAAAATATATTAAGATAAAAATTAATATATTTTTTTGTTGCAATCAAACAAAATAAAAGGTATAATTTTTATTAGAGCATAGAGTGCTTGCAAGAATAAAAGTGGGAAAAGTTTCACACTAATAGAATTACTAGCGGTTGGTGGCATTAATTATGGCAACTTGGGAAGATACTTTTATAAGAAGTACGTATTAAAAATATTTAAATTGTATTACGTTTGATGTATGAAGATTTCAAAAGCAACATTTAGTTGCGAGAATAAAGAATGGACACCAATGGATAAATTAGAAATGTCTATAAAACTAAATTTTTAAATAAATATGGAAAACGATGATATCACTATTAAAGAAGTTGAAATTTATTATATATCAATTATGCTGAAATTGACTCTAAAGTTAGACATGTCATTATGATGATTAAATAGAAGGCGATATTTATAATATGAAAAAAGTAATTAGTTTAAGTTTAGTATTGTTGCTTTGTTTAACATTAGTAACAGGATGTGGCAAAAGTAATAAGAAAGAAGATAATAAAGAGAATAATATAAAAGATGAAATAAATGAAGATGGTACATTAAAAGAGGATAAAAATGAAAATAAAGGAGTATTAAAAGAACAAGTAGTAGAGGGTATTACACTTAGTGATGTTGAATTAAAAAGTACAGCCTACTCTTCAACTATGAGTATAAAAGCAACTAATAATACTGATAGTGCTATTACATTTAAGTATTTTAAAGTATATTTTAAAGATAAAGATGGTAAAAATATATTAGGTGAAAATGTATTTGCGGTTGCTTCTTTATTTGGAACTATTAATTCTAAAGAGTCTAAAACATTAAATTTAAATGCTGATAGAGATTTAAGTAATGTTTATAGTATTTCTTATGAAATGGTTAAATAGGGTATTAAGTTTAAACTTAATACTCTTTTTGTAAACATTATGCCAAGTGATATATATATAAATAGATATTTTTATACTTTTATATTATAATAATATTGGGTGATACTATGGAATTTGTAATTATAATACTATTAATAGTTATACTAATTATTTCAGTAATTTCTTTAATGAAAAATATAAATGAATCTAATATTACAGAACGACTTGGAAAAATGGAAAATAGTATGACTAAAGAATTAGGCGATTTTAAAAATGATTTAAATAAATCACTTAATGATGATTTTATTAGTTTAAATGAAAGAATTGATAACAGGTTAAGGTTAATAAATGATAAAGTTAATGAGAGATTAGATGAAAATTTCGAAAAAACAAATAAAACATTTACTTCTGTTTTAGAAAGATTATCGAAAATAGATGAAGCACAAAAGAAAATAGATAGTTTATCTAGTGATATCGTATCTCTTCAAGGCATTTTAACTGATAAAAAAACACGAGGAATATTTGGAGAAGTAAATCTTAAACATATTATGAGCAGTGTTTTTGGTGAAAATAATGATAAAATATATCGTATGCAATATCCGTTTAATAATAATACAATAGCCGATTGTGTTTTATTTGCTCCATCTCCTCTTGGAACAATTGCGATTGATTCTAAATTTCCACTAGAAAATTATCAAATAATGGTTGATAAAAATAATAGTGAGATACAAAGGATACAGGCAGAGAAAAATTTTAAAATGGATATGAAAAAACATATTGATGCGATAAGTGATAAATATATCATTCCTAATGTTACATCAGAACAAGCGATTCTCTTTTTACCAGCTGAGGCCATATTTGCTGAAATAAATGCATATCATACAGATATTATTAATTATGCGTATAAAAAACATGTTTGGATTACATCACCAACAACTTTGATAAGTACATTAACAACGATTCAGGTAATTATTAAAAACATAGAAAGAGATAAATATGCAAGTATTATTCATAGAGAATTAAATTTGCTTTCTGAAGAATTTAAAAGATATAAAGATAGATGGGATAAGCTATCAAGAAGCATAGAAACAGTTAGTCGTGATGTTAAGGATATACATAATACAACAGAAAAAATTACGAAAAGATTTGATTCAATAAATCAAGTAGAAATAAATAATGAAAGGTTAGATTATAATGGTGAATATAATGGATAGACAAGAAAAATTAAAAAGAATTAGAAAAGAAATTGAAGAATTAAAAGAATTAAAAAAAGAATTAATTTTGTCAGCAGGATATAGTAGTGTAGACGCTTATTATATAGATTACGAAAAAAGAAATGGTATAAAAATTAATAATGAAAATCAAAATAAACCAATTAATTTTAATAGCAATATAGATAAAGAGCAAAAAAATAAGCAAAATATATTAATGAAATTTGATAATGACATAGATAAAGCAGCATAAATTTATAAAAAAATGAGGTGAATTATGAAGAAAAATGGATTTACTTTAGTTGAATTAATAGGTGTTCTTGTAATTCTAGGGTTGATTGCAACCTTTTCTGTACCAGCACTTACAAAAACAATGAAAGATAGTTCTGAAAAGCAATATAATGAATATTTAAAAAACATTACTTTAGCAGCCGAAAATTACTTTCATAGTGAGACTGATGGAACTTTAAATGGTAAATATTTTATTAAAATAAAAACACTTTATGATAGTGGATATTTAAAAAAAGAAAAAAATCCGAAAACTAATGAAGATACTAATGAAAATTCTACAGTAATGATTTCTAAAAATGAAGATGGTACAGAAAAGTATGAATTACTTGATATGGATGCAACTGAAACTGGATATGTAAGTGATGGATTATTAGTACATTATGATGGATATCATAAACCAGAAAATAATGTATGGAATGATTTATCAGGTAACGGTAATAACGGAACACTATATAATTTTAGTGAAAATGCATTTAATAATAATGGAATATATTTTGATGGTGTAAGTAATTATATTAGCATCAAGGAAATAAATACTGAGAGTATTACGTATGATGTAATATTTAAAGGAAATTATCTTGAAAATCATAGTAGTATTTTAACAAATGTTGAAGCAGGAGGTTGTAGAATAGGAATTCTAAAAGGACAATATAAAATTTTTGGTCAATGTTATATTGATGGATCATATAGAACTGTTACCACTCCGATAAAAGATAATACTAACATTTATTCTGCTACATTGACGTATGGTCAATCATCTTTAAAATTATATATTAATGGTCAATTAATAGGTACATATAATGATACAAGTAAAAAAGGAATTACTTATCCATTATCAAATACATATATGATGCTAGGTACTAATCCTTCAGGAAATAAATCATCGGATATAGAAATGTATAATGGCAATATATATTCGGCTAGAATTTACAATAGAGCACTAACAGATGAAGAAATTAAAAATAATTATAATGTAGATAAATATCGTTTTGATGTATAGAAAGGTATACTATGAAAAAAACAATTAGAGATTTTGATTTATATAATAAAAAGGTAATAATAAGAGCCGATTTTAATGTACCAATTAAAGATGGTATAATAACAGATGATAATAGGATTAAGGAAAGCCTTCCTACTATTAATTATGCACTGGAGCATGATGCTAAAGTAATATTAATGTCGCATCTTGGTAGAATTAAATGTAAAGAAGATTTAGAAAAAAATAATCTTGAAATTGTTTCAAATAGACTAAGTAATTTACTAAATAAAAATGTTATATTTTGTAATGAAACACGTGGTATTAACTTAGAAAATAGTATTGCTAATATGAAACAAGGTGATATTATTTTAATGCAAAATACGAGATATGAAGATTTAGATGGTAAAAAAGAAAGTAGTAATGATGAAGAATTAGGTAAATATTGGGCAAGTTTAGGTGATATTTTTATTAATGATGCTTTTGGAACATGTCATAGAGCCCATGCTTCCAATGTTGGTATTAGTACATATCTTCCAAGTGGAATAGGTTTTTTAGTAGAAAAAGAATTAAAAAGTTTTGATTTAGTTATAAATACCCCAGAACATCCATTTACGGTTATTTTAGGTGGATCAAAGGTATCTGATAAAATAGGTGTGACACTTAATTTAGTAAAAAAAGCTGATTATATATTGATTGGTGGTGGAATGTCCTTTACTTTTCTTCGTGCAAAGGGTTATAATATTGGTAAGTCTTTACTTGATGAAGATAGTATTGCTTTTTGTACCAATATATTAAATGACTATCCAAATAAAATAATTATACCTATTGATATAGTGGAAACAAATGAAATATCTAATAATTCAAATTATAATATTACTGATGTATCAAAAATAGATGAAAATAAAATAGGTGTTGATATTGGACCAAAAACAATTGCTTTATTTAAAGAATATATTGAAACAAGTAAATTAGTTGTTTGGAATGGACCAGTAGGCATATTTGAATATGATCATTTTGCAAACGGTACTAAAGAGTTATGTAAAATACTATCTAGTCTAGATGCAACGACAATTATTGGTGGTGGTGATACTGCTGCTGCTGTAATAAAGTATGGTTATAAAGATAAGGTAACACATGTTTCTACTGGTGGTGGTGCCTCTCTTGAATTATTAGAAGGAAAAAATTTACCAGGGATTGAAGCAATAGATAATATATAGAAAGTTGGTTACTATGAAAAAGAAAAGTAAACTAAAAACATTTTTAAATATTACTATTTTCATAGTAATTACAGCAATAGTTTTATATTTTACCCTTAAAGATAATTTTTATGAGGTTATAAATGGTATATTATCGGCTAATCCATTATGGATTTTACTTGCACTCGTTTTTGTTTGTGGCTATTGGTTTTTTAAATCATTAATTTTTTATAATTTTACGAGAAAGTTTAAAAAAAATTATAAGTTTAAGAAAGCTTTTAAGTTGCAACTAATTACTAATTTTTTTAATGCCATTACACCTTTTTCAAGTGGTGGACAACCATTTCAAGTTTATGCATTAAAAAAACAAGGTGTTGAAATAATAGATGCAACCAATATAATTATTGAAAACTTTATTGTTTATCAAATAGCGTTAGTTTTATTAGGTTTAATATCTATAGGGGCCAATAATATTTTTCATATATTTAAAGATGCTAGTATTCTTAAGCAACTTGTTACTGTTGGCTTTATTATTAATACGCTTGTTATAATAGGACTTTTTATAATTGCTTTTGGTAAAAAAATAAATAAATGGATAGTAAATCATTTGATTTCTCTTTTAGGTAAATTGAAAATTATTAAAAATAAAGAAAAATCAACAGAAAAATGGAATGAATATATAAATAATTTTCATAATGGTGCTAAATTACTTGTTAGTAATAAAAAAGAATTTATTAAAATGATTTTATATGCTTTTCTTGCTTTAGTATGTTTATATATTACACCAGTTGTTTTACTATATAGTACAGGTGATTATACAAGTTTTAATGCCCTTTTATCTATTGTTTCTTGTTCTTATGTTATGCTAATTGGGTCGTTTGTTCCAATACCAGGTGGTACTGGTGGCTTAGAATATGGCTTTATCCAATTTTATGGTAATTTTGTAACCGGTAGCACACTTAATGTAATTATGATTTTATGGCGATTTGTTACTTATTATTTTGGTATGATAGTAGGTGCTGTTGCTGTTAATATTAAAGAAGGTGAGCATAAATGCGAGTAGGTATTTTTACAGATAGTTATCCACCATATATAAATGGCGTTTCCACAAGTATTGTTATGCTTAAACAAGCATTAGAAAAATGTGGACATCAAGTTTATATTGTAACTGTTAATGATAGGGGGCACTCTTATCGTTTTGAAGAAAACAATAAAATTATAAGATTACCTGGTATACCAATTGGTATATATGATTATCGTATGACATCAATATATCCAATTAGAGTTATTAATCGTATCAAAAAATGGAATTTAGATGTCATACATTCACAAACCGAATTTGGTGTTGGAACTTTTGCTCGTATAATTGCCAAACAACTTGATATTCCTTTGGTCCATACTTATCATACAATGTATGAAGATTATGTTCACTACATTACAAAAGGTTATTTCAATAAATCAAGTAAAAAAGTAGTTGAATATTTAACAAAATTTTATTGTGATAAAACGGCTACTGAATTAATTGTACCAACTAAAAAAACATATGCCTTATTTAAAGATAAATATAAATATGAAAGAAATATACATATTATACCAACAGGTATTGATGTTGAAAGATTTTATAAAGAAAAAATTAATATTAAAGATGTAGAAGAAATAAAGAAAAAATTAGAAATAAAAAAAGATGATTTTATTATTTTATTTGTTGGGCGTATTGGACGAGAAAAAAGTATTGATGTTTTAATTGAAGGACAACATGCTTTTATCAAAAAACATCCTAACTGTAAACTTATGATTATTGGGGATGGACCTGATGCCCCATATTATATGAAATTAGTAAAAAAATGGAAATTAGAAAATAATGTTAAATTTATTGGTAAAGTTCCATGGGATGAAATACCTAAATATTATCAGATTGCTAATATCTTTGCAACGGCATCAAGGTCAGAAACACAAGGTCTTACGGTTATCGAGGCTATGGCATCATCTTTACCAGTTATTGCTGCTGATGATGAAAGTTTTAAATCCATTGTAGTTGATGATTTGAATGGATATTTGTTTAGTAATAAAAAACAATATCGCAAAATTGTGGAAAAACTTTTAGATGATAAAGATAAAGTTTTATATTTAAGTAAACAAGCAAGAATATCTTCTGAATCATATTCATCAAAGTACTTTGCTGAAAGAGTATTAAAAGTTTATGAAAGTGCAATAAAAGAAAGTGGTAATAAAAATAAATCATATTTTGGAAGATTAAAACATGTTTTTAAAAGAGGTCTTCATGGAAAGTAAGATTATTATTGCTAATCATAAAGGATATCTTAATTATAATGAGGTAAATAATTATATAAAAGTATTAGATAATAAAAAATTAACTAATGATATTATAATATGTCCATCAAATATATATTTGCCTCTATTTTTAAATAAATCTTATGCACTTGGAATTCAAGATATATCGCTTATAGAAAGTAAAAATATTACTGGCGAAATAAATATAGAACAAATATCAAATATGCATATTAAATATTCTATTATTGGTCATAATGATAGAAGAATGTACTTTAAAGAAACTAATACAGTGATTAATAAAAAAATAATCGAATGTTTAAAAAATAATATAAATGTTATTTTGTGTATTGGTGAAATGGAAAAAATTAATGATATTATGAATGCCCAAAAATATATTGAAAATCAGTTAAGAGAGTGTTTAGCCAATATAAGTAGTAATGACTTAAAGAAAATTATTATTGCTTATGAACCAAACTGGTCAATTGGTAATTTAGATGCTGCTCCAAATGAATATATAAGTAATATAGTATCTTTTATAAAATCTAATTTTAATCAAAAAATAAAGGTATTGTATGGTGGTAGTATTAATTATAGTAACATAAAAAGATTAGTAAATATTTCTAATTTAGATGGTTTCTTGATAGGGGAAGCATCTACGAGATGTGAAGAATTTTTAAATATTATAGAAGTTGTTGTAAATCAATGACTTTTTTTTATCATTTTCGACAAAAATCGACAAAACTAGAACATAATTGCTATGGAAGAAAATACATATGGGTAGTATAATTTAATAGTAAAATAAATGAAGGAGATAATTATGGAAAAAATAAAATTACTTGTAATAGATGATAATGTTAATTTAGTTAATATGGTTACTGAATATTTTAGTAAAACTAATAATATAGAGGTAGTTTTTACAGCTTATAATGGTGAAGAAGGTATTAATGTAGCCCAAGAGCAAAAGGATAAATATGATGTAATGCTACTTGATTTAATTATGCCTAAAAAAGATGGAATGTATGTTTTACAAGAAATGAAAAAAAGAGGTATAAACAAAAATGTTATAGTAGCGACTAGTTATAATGCTAATGAAATAATTAGAGAGGTATCAGAATTAGGTGTTAATTATTTTATTTTAAAACCATTTGATTTATGTGATTTAGAAAAGAGAATACTTGATATAATGGATAAATCGAAAGGTGCAAATAAAAGTATTGATTTACATCATAATAACTTAAATGTATCCATTACAAAAGTGTTACATGAACTTGGAATACCATCACATATAAAAGGATATCAGTACATAAGAGAAGCAATTGGAATTATTTTTGAAAGGCCAGAAACAATTGGTGGAATTACAAAGGAATTATATCCAGAACTTGCCGAAAAATTTGATACAACAGTATCAAGAGTAGAAAGAGCAATTAGACATGCAATAGAGGTAAGTTGGAATAGAGGAAATTGGGATTTAATGGAAGAAATATTTGGACATAGTGTTGATATTGATAAAGCTAAACCAACTAATTCAGAATTTATTGTAACGATTGCTGACAAGTTAAGACTAGATTATCATAAAGTTTGTTAACTTGTTTTTTTTGTCTTTATATTGCTAAAAAAAAATGTTATAATGAATATGGTGGTTTTATGAATAAAAAAGGTTTTACATTAATTGAGTTATTAGCAGCCCTTATTATAATGGGATTACTCATAGTTATAATTGTTCCTAATGTGACAAATATTATTAATGAGAACCGTGATAAAGTTTATGATAGACAAATAGAAAATATAATAAAATCAGCAAAAACATGGGGAGCAGATAATATAGGTGTTTTACCTACAACTAATAATGGTAGTGTAAAAGTTACACTTGGACAATTACAACAAGGTGGCTATGCTAAAAAAGATTTAGAAAATCCTAAAACAGAAGAACTATTTGATGAAATTAGTACCTATGTTATTATTACAAATATTAATGGCACCCTACATTATGAGGTCTTTGTAGAACAGGAGTGATATAATGAGTTTAAAAATTGAAAGAATTAATAGTATGTTTGTTAAAGAAATTAGTTATATACTTGCTAATGAAATTAAAGATAAAGATATAAAGTTTGTAACTATAACAGCATGTGATGTTACTAATGATTTAAGTTATGCAAAAGTTTATTATACATGTCTTAATGATGATAGAAAGAAAGAGACAAAAGAGGCATTAAAAAATGCTAGTGCCTTTATTAGAAGAAAACTTTGTGAAAGAGTAGATATACGACATACACCAGAGTTAATATTTGTATTTGATGAGTCTATTGAGTATGGAAAGAAAATAGAAAATATCATTGAAAAAATACATGAAGAAGAAAAATAATTAAATAGTGATAAACAAAAAGTAGTTGTTTACTTGGTAATTAGAAAACTAATGGTGATGAAAATTAGTCAAGAGTAAATTATGAAATACATGTTTTGAATTTAAACGATTAATTTCGCGTTAAGAAATAAAGTGCATAAGATTCTTATGAAATAAGGTGGTACCACGGGTTTGCTCGTCCTTATATACTAGGAATCTTTTTGTCTTTTAATGGGAGGATATTATGGAAATAAATAAATATATAGATCATACAAATTTAAAGGCTTTTGCCACTGAAGAGGATATTAAAAAATTATGTGATGAGGCTATAAAATATAAATTCGCATCTGTTTGTGTAAATCCTTATTATGTTAGTCTTGCAAGTACGATACTTAAAGATACTAATATTGATGTATGCAGTGTTGTTGGTTTTCCACTTGGTATGAGTAAAGCAATTACTAAGGAATATGAAGCTATTGCAGCTGTAGAAGATGGTGCTGATGAAATTGATATGGTTATTAATATTGGTGCTTTAAAAGATAAAAAATATGATTATGTTAAAGAAGAAATTGAAAATATTAGAGATGCAATTGATGGTAAAGTATTAAAAGTTATTATTGAAACTTGTTATTTAACAGAAGATGAAATAATTAAAGCAACAGAAATATGTAATCAAACATTTGTTAATTTTATAAAGACTTCAACAGGGTTTGGTACTAGGGGTGCATCATTAGAAGATATTTCTATTATTAATAAACACAAAAATGAAATATTAGAGGTTAAAGCAAGTGGTGGTATTAAAACATATGAAGATGCTTCTAAATTTATTGAAAGTGGTGTTACAAGAATTGGAACGAGTAATGGTGTTAGTATGATGCAAGTTAGTAAGGAGGAAAAGTAATGACACTATATGAAGAATTAAAATGGAGAGGACTTATTAAAGATGTAACAAGTCCTGAATTAGAAAATAAATTAAATAACGAAAAGTTAACTTTTTATATTGGAACTGATCCAACAGCAGATTCCATGCATATTGGACATTATTCATCATTTTTAATTGCTAAAAGGCTTGCTAAAGCAGGTCATAAACCTCTTCTTTTAATAGGCGGAGCAACAGGTAGAATTGGCGATCCAAGACCAACTACGGAAAGAGAAATGAAATCAATTGAAGAGATTGAAAAAAATACTAAAAATCTAAAAAAACAAGCCGAAGAAATATTTGGCTTTGAAGTTGTTGATAATTATGATTGGATTAAAAATATAAATATTATTGAATTTTTAAGAGATTATGGAAAATACTTTAATATTAATTATATGCTTGATAAGGATATTATTAGAAGAAGACTAGAAACAGGTATAACTTTTACAGAGTTTTCTTATATGTTACTTCAATCTTTGGATTTCTTACATTTACATGAAACAAGAGGTGTAAATTTACAAGTTGCGGGTTCCGATCAATGGGGAAACATTACATCTGGTGTTGATTTAATTAGAAAAAAATTAGGAGATGAAGTGTATGCTTTTACAATGCCTTTGATATTAGACCAAAATGGTAAGAAATTTGGAAAGTCAGAAGGTAATGCCCTATGGCTTGACAAAAATAAAACAAGTAGTTATGAATTATACCAATATTTAATTAATACTGATGATTCCATGATTGAATCATACTTAAAAGTTTTTACTTTTTTATCACCAGAAGAGATAATGGATATTGTTTCAAAGCATAATAATGAACCACATCTTAGATTAGGTCAAAAAACATTAGCTAGAGAAATTATAACCGATTTGCACGGAAAAGAAGAATATGAGAAAGCTGTTCAAATAAGTGAAAATTTATTTAGTGGAAATATTAAAGAAATAAATGTTAATGACTTAATGATAGGTTTAAAAGACGTACCACATTTTATATTAAAAGATGAATCTTTACTTGATTTACTTGTTAATAATAATATTTGTTCAAGTAAAAGAGAAGCAAGAGAGTTTTTAAATAATAATGCAATTAGTGTAAATGGTGAAATTGTTAATGATGAAAGTATGTTTATTGATAAAACAAAAACTATTGAAGGAAAAATAGTTGTAATTAGAAGAGGTAAGAAAAAATATTATGTAGGATTAGTCGAGGAATAATATGAAAAAAAATGGTTTTTTAGAGGGGGCTTTTATTGCTACTATTAGCGTTATCATTTGTAAAATACTTGGACTTATATATGTAATCCCTTTTTATTCCATTATAGGCGAACAAGGTGGCGCATTATATAGTTATGCTTATTCTATTTATTCCATTTTCTTATCTCTTGCAACGGTAGGAATACCAACGGCAATTAGTAAAATAGTTAGTGAATATAATGCTCTTGATTTTCAAGTAATAAAACAAAGAGCATATAAAATTGGTTCTAAAATTCTTATATGTATCGGAGTTTCTTCATTTGTTTTCTTGTTTATATTTGCACCACAAATTGCTCGTTTAATAAAAGGCAGTGCTGATGGTGGAAATAGTATTGAGAGTGTTACTCTTGTTATTAGAGTTATTGCAACGGCTATTTTAATAGTCCCATCTCTTTCAATTAAAAGGGGTTATTTACAGGGCCATAATTATATGACTGTCCCTCAGTTTTCAGCTGTTATTGAACAACTTATAAGAGTTATTATTGTCGTTGTTGGAAGTTCTGTTGCATATAAAATATTTCATTTAAGCTTAGAGCAAACGGTCGCTATTGCTGTTTTTGGGGCAACAGTAGGAGCCATTTTCTCATATGTTTTTGTTGATTTAAAAATAAAAAAACATAAAAATGAATTTAATTTAGATGCCCCTATTAAGGAAGAAGAAAAAAAATATAATAATAAAATAATTATTAAGAAAATCGTTTATTATGCACTTCCACTTGTTTTAATTGATTTAGCCAAATCTTTATATGATGTTGTTGATTTGTTTACGGTAGTAAGAACATTAACAAGTGTTGGATATGATGTAAATGTTGCTGAAAATGTTTTTGGTAATATTACAACATGGGCATCTAAATTAAATATGATTATTATATCTATAAGTATTGGATTAACAGCTAGTCTTATTCCTAATATAATGCCGAGTTTTGTCAAAAAAGATTTTAAAGATGTTAGTAATAAAATTAATAAATCGCTTCAATTATTAATAATATTAGTTATTCCTATGACTGTAGGTCTATCATTTTTAGCCTATCCAGTTTGGAATGCATTTTATGGATATAATGAAATAGGAATTAATTTATTTTATGTTTATCCATTTATTGCTCTTACAACTTGTTTTCAAGGTGTTTTGGTTGAAATATCACAAATAATGAATCATACAAAATTATCTTTTGGATCATTATTTTTAGGTATTATTGTTAAATTTGTATTTAATATATTATTAATGAAATTTTTACCTAATTTCGGTATAGAAAGTTATTATGGACCAGTTATTTCAAGTATACTAGCTCAAATTACAACTATATTTGTTGTTCTTATTTGCTTAAATAAAAAGTATCAAATTAATTATAAAGAAACATTGAAAATTTTATGTAAAACTATTATATCCGTTTTAATAATGCTTATTTGTTTATTTTTATTAAAAGCAATAATTCCAATTACTAATCCAAATAGAATTATGTCTATTGTAATATGTGCTATATATGCCTTATTTGGAATACTTATTTATGGATTGTTGATATTAAAACTTAAAGTAATTCCAAATGTTTCAAGAGTAAAAGATATAAAAAATGCATATAAAGAAATGAGGAAGTAAATGAGAAAAGTAATATATTTATTTAAAAGAATAATTGGGTTAGATTATAAAAACATGTTTAGGATTGCTAAAAAAATAAGTAAAAAGACGCATAAAAATAAATTTTTAATTATTATTGATATGATTAAATGTGGTTTTAAATATCAAGCAGGATATTATGATTATTTAGAATTTGAATTTTATTTGCTTAATGATAAACAAAGAAGCACATATTTAACAAGAGGTAAAAATAATGAAATAATCAGAAAATATAATAATAAAGAAAAGGCTTATCAATTTGATGATAAGCAAGTCTTTAATAAGATGTTTAAACAATTTTTAGGAAGAGAATATATAAACTTAGATAACAACTTAGAAGAATTTAAACAATTCTTAAAAAATAAAAAAGAGATTATTGTTAAACCTTTAGATGGTGAAGGCGGGAAAGGTGTAGAAAAAATTAAAGTAAATTCTGATATAGAAAAGTTATATCAAAAATTAATAAATAATAATCAAACATTAGTTGAAGAAGTTATTAAACAGCATAAACAAATGAATAAACTTTATGATAAATCAGTAAATACTTTAAGAATGTTTACTTTTGTTAAAGACGGAAAAGCCTATTTCTTACAGGCTATATTAAAAATAGGAAATGGTGGTGTAATTGATAATTTTTCGTCAGGTGGTATGTATACCTTTGTTGATAATAACGGTGTTGTTTTAGCGCCTGCTATTGATCAAGACGATAACTACTTTGAAAAGCATCCCCTAACAAATGAAAAAATTGTTGGTTTTAAAGTTCCTTTATTTAATGAGGCTGTTGAACTTGTTAGAAAGGCAGCTTTAATTGTTCCAGATATGGCTTATGTTGGATGGGATGTTGCTATAGGTGAGGATAAACCAATTTTGGTTGAAGGGAATTGGTTTCCTGGCGTTTTCCAAATGAAACCTAGTTTTAAAGAAAATAAAGATGGTATTCTTACATTATATAAAAAATATATGGATATTTAATAATATTTTATTTGAATAGTGAAAACTATTCTTTTTTTTTGTAAAAAAAAATAAGCCATTAGGCTTATCTGTTATAGAATTCAACGATTAATGATTCATTGATATCAGCGTTAAGTTCGCTTCTTTCTGGATATCTAACATATGTACCAGCCATTTTGTTTTCATCATAAGTAACAAATTCAACACGATTGTTTTTAGCTTCTAATGATGATTTAACAATAGCAAGTTCTCTGTCATTTTCCTTAATAGCAATTACATCACCTGGTTTACATCTATAAGATGGAATATCAACTTTTTTACCATTTACAGTAATATGTCCATGGTTAACAAGTTGTCTTGCTCCTCTTCTTGTAGTTGCAAATCCAATACGGTAAACTAAGTTGTCAACACGACTTTCAAGAAGTTTTAATAAATCTTCACCGTGAACACCTTTCATTTTACCAGCTTCATTGAATGTTTTTTTGAATTGTTTTTCAGTTAAACCATACATGAAACGTAATTTTTGTTTTTCTTGTAATTGTGTGCCGTAGTTAGATAATTTCTTACCACGATTTCCACCATGCTGTCCTGGAATATTTGGCCTTTTAGCAATTTCTTTTCCTGTTTCTGTAACAGAAAATCCAAGACGTCTTGCTTTACGATAAACTGAACCAGTATATCTTGACATTTAAATCTCTCCCTTCGATATTTGCTTAAACATCGAGGCTATCATATTTATTATAGGGTGTTTGCATTAATATCCTCACTTTGCAGCTAAGTTACTAATAACCCTTAGTGGTAACAAACACATTACAATAAATATAATAACGCTGCTAGATGAATACGCATCTAAGATTATATTATGTTTTATACTTAAAGTCAATAACCTTTGTTGAAAAATCAACGGTTTTTATGATTAATTTATGATAATGTCTTAAGTGTTAGTATTTGATTATGTCTCAAA
>ERZ825896.1350-NODE-1350-length-27745-cov-4.452402_pt1 | contig 27745 bp, 30 predicted proteins | sample MGYA00519858_ERZ825896 | MGnify/ENA primary metagenome ERZ825896 (study PRJEB31778, sample SAMEA3449214) | human gut metagenome | biome: human gut; feature: human-associated habitat; material: faeces | place: United Kingdom | collected 2010/2012 ...
AGCGTCAGCCGCCTCATCAATTCGATTGGCTTTCGGCTGGGCATGCCGCGCGAGCACGAGGTGGCGCGCCAGTATCTGCCGGTGATCCGCGCGGGGCGGGAGGCGGACGTCTGTCTTGCCGTCGGCGGCGACACCTATTGCTATGGGCCGCAGGAGCATATTCGGGTCATCAACGGCAGGCTGCACCGGGCGGGCAAGCCGCTTGTGCTTTGGGGATGTTCGGTGAACCCGGAGCTGATCGGGGGCGAATATCTGGCGGATTTGAAGGCCTACGATATGATTGTCGCGCGCGAATCCATCACGGCGCAGGCGATGCGCGACGCGGGGCTGAGCGTGCGGACGTGGTGTGATCCGGCGTTCACCCTGACAGCGGAGGAACTGCCCCTTCCGGACGGCTGGCGGGAAAAACAGACCGTCGGTCTGAACGTGAGTCCGCTGATTCTGGATCACACGAAGGATAAAAATACGGCGCTGAACGCATTCGTTGCGCTGGTTCGCCATATTCTGCGGACGAGCGAGAACGCCGTCGCGCTGATTCCGCATGTCACATGGGCGCACGACAACGATGTGGATGCGCTTTCCGCCATCAAGGCGCAGTTTGCGGATGAGCCGCGCGTGTTCCTCTTGCCGGATTGCCTCAACGCGATGCAGTATAAGGGCTATGTGAAGCGGCTCAGCGGGCTGGTCGCGGCGCGGACGCATGTTTCCATCGCGGCCTATTCGACGTTTGTGCCGACGCTGGTGATCGGCTATTCGGTCAAGGCGCGGGGCATTGCGCGGGATTTGTTCGGCGAGGAGGCGGGGCATCTGCTCCCCGCGCAGGAGCTTTCCGGCGAGGCGGAGCTGATTGCGGCGTATGACGCGCTGATGAAGCGCGGGGACGCGGAGCGCGAACAGCTTCAAAGACGGATGCCGTCGTATATGGCGGGGCAGGAGGAGACGCTGGACGCTGTGTTGAATTTAGCGAAAGGAAAATGAGCATGAGGCAGACGGTACGAAAGAACCCGGCGGAATGCACGGGCTGTGGCGCGTGCGTGAGCATATGCCCGAAGCAGGCGATCACCATGCAGCCGGACGCGGAGGGATTTCTGTATCCGAAGGTGGACGGGGAAAAGTGCGTTTCCTGCGACTTGTGCGAAAAGCGCTGCCCGGCGGGGCGGGAAATGCCGGAACGCCCCGCACATCTGTTCGGCGCGCAGGCTAAGGACGAGGCGCTTCGGGGGCAGTCATCCTCCGGCGGCGTGTTCACGCTGCTTGCGCGCGAGGTGATTCGGCAGGGCGGCGTGGTGTTCGGCGCGGCGTTTGACGAGGCGCTGCACGTCGAGCACATCGGGGCGTTCGACGAGAGCGAGCTTTCCGGTATGCGCGGCTCCAAATATGTGCAGAGCGACGCGGCGGACGCGATCGGAAACGCGGTTTCGCTGCTGAAAAGGGATATTCCGGTGCTGTTTTCCGGCACGCCCTGCCAGATCAGCGGCCTGATGGCGGCGCTGGGCGGAACAAAGACGGATAAGCTGCTGACGGTGGATTTTGTCTGCCACGGCGTGCCGTCGCCGGGGGTGTTCGCATCCTATCTGGTGGAGCTGGAGAAGGAGCGGGGCAGCCGCGTCCGCGCCTATGCGTTCCGCGATAAGCGCCTTGGCTGGAAGAATTTTTCCGTCGTCGCGACATTTGAAAACGGCGAAACGCACACGGGGACGCAGACAACCGATCCGTATCTGTACGGATTTCTGCAAAATTTATATTTGCGTCCGTCCTGCCATGAATGCGGTCAACTGCGCGGAAAGCGGCATGCGGCGGATATCACGCTGGCCGATCTGTGGGGGGCGGAGACGATCTGCCCCGAACGGGATGACGACACCGGGCTTTCGCTCGTGATGACCCATACGCAGAAGGGGCGGCAGGCGCTTGACGCGATTGGGGCGCAGGTAACCCGCTTTGCCGTGCAGAATATGGAGAGCATGACGCGCATGAACCCGAGCCTCGTGCAGCCGTCGAAACCGCACGACAAGCGCGCGGCGTTCTTCAAGCGGTATCGGTCACATGGCTTTGAAAGCGAACGGGTGATGAAGCTGCTCCGCGGCCCGAGTGCGGCGGAACGGGCGGCAAAGCGCATCGCACACCTGCCGGTTGGCGCGATACGGCGAATCAAAAACCTGATTACAAAATAAACCGACCGTCGGTCTGGAACATATCGAGCATAAACGGGCGAAAGACCCGGCACATGCATGAATGATGAATGGATTGTTGTATTGAGGAATGAGTATGACCAAGGAAGAGAAGAACCTGCAAAACGCCATGACTGAAGGCGTTATCTGGAAACAGCTTCTGCTGTTCTTTTTCCCGATTGTGCTGGGCACGTTTTTCCAGCAGCTCTATAACACGGCGGACGCCATTATCGTCGGCAAGTTTGTCGGCAAGGAGGCGCTGGCGGCGGTCGGCGGCACGACGGGCACGCTGATCAATCTGCTGGTCGGCTTTTTCGTCGGCCTGTCTTCCGGCGCGTCGGTCATTATTTCGCAGTTTTTCGGTGCGCGCAGGCCGGACGACGTGTCCCGCGCGGTGCACACGACGATGGCGCTGGCGCTGGCCAGCGGCGCGGCGCTGACCGTGCTCGGCATTTGGTCGAGCAGAGCCGTGCTGGTGATGATGGGCACGCCGGAGGATGTGCTGGGGCACGCGGTGACCTACATCAACATCTATTTTCTGGGCATGATTCCGTCGCTGATTTACAACATCGGCTCGGGCATCCTGCGCGCCGTCGGCGATTCCAGACGGCCGCTGTTCTTCCTGATCAGCGCGACCATGACGAACATCGTGCTGGACGTCGTGCTGGTCATCGGCCTTGATATGGGCGTTGCGGGCGCGGCGGCGGCGACGGTGCTCAGTCAGGTGGTCAGCGCCGTGCTGGTGATGATGACGCTGTGCCGTTCGCCGCAGGTCTACCGCGTGCAGCTCAAAAAGATTCGTTTTTACGGCGATATGCTCGTGCGCATTGTCCGCATCGGCCTGCCCGCCGGTCTGCAATCCGTCATGTATTCGCTCTCCAACATCATCATTCAGGCGAGCGTCAACGGCTTCGGCACGGACGTCATGGCGGCATACACCGCTTACGGCAAGGTGGACGGCATGTATTGGATGGTCATCAATGCGTTCGGCGTCGCCATCACAACCTTTGTCGGCCAGAATTTCGGCGCGCGGCTCTATGATCGCATGAAGAAGAGCATCAACGTCTGTCTGGGCATTGCCGCGGCGGTGACGCTCCTGCTCAGCGGGGTGCTGATGGTCGTTGCCGAACCCCTGCTCGGCCTGTTCAGCGACGACGCTCAGGTTCTTGAAATCGGCCTGTCCATCGTGCGGCTGATTGTGCCGACGTATATCACCTACATCTTCATCGAAATCCTTTCCGGCGCGATGCGCGGCGCGGGCGATTCGCTGATTCCGACGATTATGACGCTCACGGGCGTCTGCCTGCTGCGCGTGTTCTGGGTGACGGTGGTTGTTTCGGCGCACCATGAACTGAACGTGCTGCTGTTGAGCTATCCGATTACGTGGATTGTGACCTCGGGCATGTTCGTGGTCTATTACTTGCGAGGCAGATGGCTCAAGCGCTGCATCGCCTTGCAGAACGCGGAAAATTAAACGAATTGGATCCCGATGGGATAGATGCCTCTTGACGCGATATGTCAAAAGACATGGAGGCTGGGTTACAATAAAAACACGGGCATTTTGTGTTCGTCAGACTGTAGACAAAAAGCTATTCTTCCCCGAAAGGGGGAAAAATAGCCCTTTCCGCAAATGAAAGAATAGCTGAATTTCTTGATTTTGCTATTCAAGCCAAGTTTGCTTATGTCAACAAGCTGACGGGCATTTTGTTCCCGTCATACCAAAGCAAAGTGGGGCATGGCTGATGGACGAACGCAGGCGCGTGATTCTGCTTCCGGTTCGCCGTCGGCTGGCTGTGCTCGCCTGCGCCTATTTGGCGGGCGTTTACTTGGCGCAGATTGCGGCGTTCCCCGCGGTTTGGATTGGGTTTCTGTGCGCTTTTTCGGCGGTTCTCGGTCTTTTTCGGCTGAGACGGCGGAAAAGCGCGCTTTTTTGTGTCGCACTGGCGCTTTTCCTGCTCGGCAACGGCGTGACGGCTTCGGTGCTGGCCGTTCGCGATGCACCGAGCGGGTCGAAGGCCGAGATTGTCGGTGAGATTGACGCGATTGAGCGGGAGAACCGCGTCTGGCTGAAGAACGCGACGTGCGACGGCGAAGCGCGCTCGCGGCGCGTGTTGGTTACGCTGATGGCGCAGAAGGACGAGACCGCGCCCGCCGTTCAAATCGGCCAGCGGGTGAAGGGGACGGGCAGGCTGTTTGCGCCGAGCGAGCCGCGCAATCCCGGCGGGATCAACGGGCGGATTCGCGCGCTGGCGCGGGATTACGAGCTTTCCGGCTATCTTTTGCCCGGATGGACGGCGGAGGGCGGCGGCCAATTTTCCCTCCGCGAGCTGTTTCGGTGCGCACAAAAGAAGCTGATGCGGCATGCCGAAGCGGTGTTCGGCCGGCAAGCGCCGCTCTTTCAGGCGGTGCTGCTCGGCAGCCGGGAAAATCTGGACGATGATTTGGTGACGGCGATGCGACTGACCGGCATTGTGCACCTGCTGACGGTCTCCGGCATGCATCTATCCCTGATTGCCCTGATGCTCGAAAGGCTGCTGAGGCGCTTGCCGTGCGGCCGGTGGACGCGCTTTGCCGCGCAGACGGTCATTCTGCTTTTCTACACGGGCGTGACGGGCGCGGCGGCCGGAACGGTTCGCGCGCTCATCATGGCGACGCTTTGCAGTCTGGCCGGATGCAGGGGCAGGCGGTATGAGCCGCTGACTGCGCTGGCCGTCGCCGCGTGGAGCATGGCGCTGATTCGTCCGGCATGGCCGCTGGATGCGTCGTTCCAATTCTCATTTTTTGTTCTGCTGGGCATTTTGCTGCTCAGCGGCGCTGAATCGGTTTATGCCTTGGATGCGCCGCCATCCGCAGGCGGCGGAAACGCTGGCGGTCAGTTTCAGCGCGCAGGCGGCGGCACTGCCGATACAGCTCCTCTTTTACGGCTATGTGCCGCTGCTGGCGTTGGCGGTGAACGGCTTTGCCGGCGGGCTGATGTCGCTGCTGATGCTGGGCGGGATTTTCTGCATGGCGGTCGGCGCGGGTCTGCCGACTGTCGGACGATGGCTGGGCGCGGCGGTCGGAGCGGTTTCGGGCGCGGCGCAGCGCCTGATTCTGGGCGTTGCCGGGCTGGAAATCAAAATCTGCCGCCTGCCCGCGCCGTATGGCTGGGCGCTGCCGGTGGCGATTGCCGCAATGATGCTGTGCAGCCGCCGTATTCGGTTTGGCCGCGGCAGAAGGAGGGCGCTCGCGGCGACGCTCTGCATCCTTCTGATCGGCTATCTGCCCCGCTTTGCGCCCGATGCGCGCTATGTTCAGCTTGACGTGGGGCAGGGCGACGCGGCGGTTCTCCGTCACGGTCGGCAGGCGACGCTGGTGGACGTCGGGCCGGCGGGCTGTTACGATGTGCTGCGCTATCTGCGCCGCGAGGGGCTGTACGTCGATGCGCTGATCCTGTCCCATCTGGATGAGGATCACGCCGGGGCGCTCGGCGCGCTGCTGGCTTCCGAAATCGAAATCGGGCGGATCGTCATGCCGTCGGGCGTATCGGAATCCGATGCATCTCCGGCGGTGCGGGAGGCGCTCGAGCTGGCAAACGAAAGGGGCGTTTCAATCGAAACGGCGTCCGCCGGAGCGAAAATCGTTTCGGGCGGCTTTGCGTTTGACGTGCTCTCGCCGCAGGATGGGATGGAGGGCGACAACGAGCGTTCGCTGGTGCTGTATACGCAGTCCGTGGGCGCGCGGATTTTGACAACGGGCGACCTGCCCGCAAAGAGCGAAATGGAATCGCCGCCGGATTGCGACATCCTCAAGGTTGCGCACCATGGCAGCAAATACGCGACCAGCGATGAATTTTTGCGGCAGACGACGCCGAAAATCGCGCTCATCAGCGTCGGCGCAAACAACCGATACGGCCACCCGACGGCGCGTGTGCTCGAGGCGCTGGATGCGGTCGGCGCTTCGGTTTACAGAACGGACGAAAGCGGCTGCATCACCCTGTGGCTCTCGGAAGGGCGGATCACGGCGCAAACTTATCACCGCGCGCCATCATCAAACCCGCTTCCCGCCGCATATACTCCCTGACAGAGGACAAGCGAGGGGGAAGGGCTTTTGAAGCGCAGACAGGCTGGCCATTCAAAGGAAAAGGGCGCGCAGCTCATGCGCCTGCGCACAGCCGATATCTACGGCGGCATGATTCCGTCGCGCCTTCGGGAGGATGAAACGCTGCCGGCGCTGGCGCAGTCCATCGCCCGTCACGGTCTGCTCCAACCCATCGTGGTGCAGGAAAATCCGGCGAACGGCCGCTACATGCTGGTGTGCGGCGCGCGGCGGCTGGCGGCCTGCCGGATGCTGGGACTTGAGGAAATCGACGCGGTGAATATTCCGGGGGACAAGCCTGAGGCCGTCGCCTGTTTTCTGGAGGAGCATTTCACGCGGAAGGGCGTTTCGTTTTTGGAAGAGGCGCGGCTTTTGAGCAGGGACGGCGTCGCGCAAAAGTGCTGCATGCCCGAAGGGGAGATGCGGCGGCGGCTTTCGATGCTCGAACTGGACGCGCAGACGCAGGCGGTCATCGAGCGCGGTGGCCTTTCCATGGAGCAGGCCGAATGGCTCAAGGGCGTGCAGCCCAAGGCGCGGCGGCTGGAGGCGGCGGAGATCATCGCCCAGCGCGGGCTGACGACCGAGCAGGCGCGGCGGCTGCTTGACCGGCCGGAGGAGACGCAGGCATGCGGAAAAAGGCGCGCCGTGCGCCGCGCGGCGGAGGAAGCGCAGCGGCTGAGCGACGCGCTCAATGCGCAGGGTATCCCCGCCTGCGCCAGCATGCACGCGCAGGGGCAGGGGCTTTGCATACAGATTTTGCTAAAAAATGAACGTCTTTCGTAGAAAAGCAGGAAAAACACCCGCGCAGGTCGAAAAAGGAAAGGAAAAACCATCGGTCAATCAAAACCGGGAAAGGACTACCATGTATACCATTCTGACGGATTCGTGTTCTGATTTGAATGCGGAAGTGGCCGCAAAGTTCGATCATTTCGAGGTGATTCCCCTTTCATATACCATTTCCGGCGAGACGAGCTTCCAGCCGTTTGACGACGCGCAGCGCTGCTCCGCCTTTTACGACCGGCTGCGCGCGGGCGAGACGTGCACAACCTCGCAGGTTTCGCCGGGCGATTTTGTCGAGGCGTTTAAGCCGCATGCCGAAAAGGGTGAGGCGGTGCTCGGCCTCATTTTTTCCTCCGCACTTTCCGGCACGTATGCCTCCGCATGCATGGCGCGGGACATTGTGCACGAGGATTACCCCGACGCGGTGATCGAGCTGGTGGATACGCTGGCGGCCAGCGCGGGCGAGGGCATGGTGGTCTATGACGCGGTTGCGCGCCGCGACGCGGGGATGGCGATTGATGAAAACGCCGCGTATACCCGGGCGCATTTGCAGGAATACGCGCACTGGTTTACGGTGGATGATCTCCACTTCCTCAAGCGCGGTGGCCGTTGTTCGCCGTCCGCGGCTTTCTTCGGCACGATGCTGAAAATCAAGCCCGTGCTGCATGTGGACAGCGAGGGGCGGCTGATCGCCAGAAGCAAGGTGCGCGGCCGCATGCAGGCGCTTCGCGCAATCGCGATGAAATTCGGTGAGCTGGAAGCCGATAAGGATCAGATGATTTTCATCAGCCACGGCGACTGCGAGAAGGACGCGATGGTGGTGAAGGAGACGCTGGTGAAGGAATTTGGGTGCGACCCGGAGCGGATCATCCTCAGCGCGGTCGGGCCTGTCATCGGCAGCCATTCCGGCCCCGGAACGGTCGCGCTGTTTTTCAGAGGCAAGGATCGCGGATGACGCGGCGGGATTGGATGCGCGAAGCGCTGGCGATGGCGAAGCAGGCGCAGCTTGCGGGCGAAGTGCCGGTTGGCGCGGTCGTTGTGCACGAAGGGAATATCGTCGCGCGGGCAAGGAACGAGCGGGAGACGACCGGCGACCCGACGGCACACGCCGAGGTGCTTGCGCTCCGCCGCGCGGCGGCGGCGCTGGGGCGGAGGCGGCTGAAGGGCTGCACGCTGGTGGTGACGCTGGAACCGTGCCCGATGTGCGCCGGCGCGATTACGATGTCCGGCATAGACGAGGTTCTTTTCGGCGCTTACGACCCGCGCTGCGGCTGCGCGGGCAGTTTGTATAATCTGCCGGAGGACGCGGCATTCGGCCGTGTCATCCCGTGCTCCGGCGGTTTGCTGGAGGCGGAATGCCAAGGCATGCTGGATGCGTTTTTTGATTCAAGACGGGGATAAAACTGCAAGAATAAGGATATGCAAGAGCGCATATCCTTTTTTTGACACTTTATGCAGATGAATCTATCATTTTCCTCGGAAATGACCCTTGACAACCGGCGGGAGATGCATGTATAGTAAACGCATCCGACCAAAGGCCGCCATTCGCGGGGAAAGAGAATCATATGAACAGCAAAAAGCCGTTTTTGACGCTTGAGCAGGCGCGGGAAATCGCCAAGGCATACCCGACGCCTTTCCATATTTATGACGAGGCGGGGATTCGCCGCACCGCGCGCGCCCTGAAGGCGGCGTTCGCGTGGAATCCAGGTTTCAAGGAGTATTTCGCGGTGAAGGCGACGCCGAACCCGTTCATTCTCAAGATTTTGCGCGAGGAAGGATGCGGGGTGGACTGCTCCTCGGAAACGGAGCTGATGCTCAGCGAGGCATCCGGCTTTGTCGGGCACGAGATCATGTTTTCCTCCAACGAAACGCAGGGGCGCGAGTTCGCGCGCGCCTGTCGTCAGGGCGCGATCATCAATCTGGATGATTTCACGCTGATTGATACGCTGGAACGGGCTTGCGGAATCCCGGAAACGGTCTTCTGCCGCTACAATCCGGGCGGAGAGTTTTCCATCGGCAACCACATTATGAATCAGCCGAAGGACGCGAAATACGGCATGACGCGCGCGCAGCTCACGCAGGCATACCGCGTTCTGATGCAGAAGGGCGCAAAGCGCCTTGGCCTGCATGCATTCCTCGCCTCCAACACGCTGACCAACGCCTATTATCCGACGCTGGCGAAGATCCTGTTCACCACGGCGGTGGAGCTTCACCGGGAAACCGGCGCGAAAATCGCGTTCATCAACCTCTCCGGCGGCGTGGGGATTCCGTATCGCCCGGAGGAACCCGCCAACGACATCGCCGCCATCGGCGAAGGGGTGCGAAAGGCCTATGAAGAGGTGCTCGTGCCCGCGGGCATGGGCGACGTGGCCATCTTCACCGAGCTGGGGCGCTTTGTGCTTGGGCCGAACGGCGCGCTGGTGACGACCGCCTGCCACGAGAAGCACACGTATAAGGAATATATCGGCGTGGACGCATGCGCCTGCAACCTGATGCGCCCGGCCATGTATGGCGCGTATCACCACATCACCGTACTGGGGAAGGAAGACGCGCCCTGCGACCACGTGTACGACGTGGTGGGCAGCCTGTGCGAAAACAACGATAAATTCGCCGTCGATCGCCGCTTGCCGAACATCGAGATGGGCGACCTGCTGTATATCCACGACACGGGGGCGCACGGCTTTTCGATGGGTTACAACTATAACGGCAAACTGCGCAGCGCGGAGCTGCTTCTGCGCGAGGATGGAAGCGTGCAGATGATCCGCCGCGCCGAAACCCCGGCCGATTATTTCGCGACGCTCGATTTCGCGGGGTTGAACATCAAAAATTGAGCATCGGGGACTGAATAAAAGACGAAGCCGCCGCTTTTCTTCAAAAAACGAAGAAAAGCGGCGGCTTTTGAAACGAAGAGACGCTCCGAAACGGGCGCGGCGTCAGGCTAGCCAACCGAGCGCGCGCATGCGGCTCTCAATCGGCGCATGCAGCATTTCGTCTTTGAAATAGACGTATTTCGCGGAAGAGGGGACGAGCCGGCCGTCGCTCCACCTGACCAGACCGACGCCGCGCGCATCCAGACCGTAGGCGGATAAATCCTTCCCCTCCGGCGGGACGATGTGCGACACACGCCCATGGCAGCGATTGCCGAGGAACAGCACAAAGCGCCCCGCGTCCGGATCGAGGGACAGATGGTTGCCCGTGAAGCCGCTCAGGCCGATGGAGCGCGCGCCCATCCAATGCGGCACCTCGCTGAGCCGTTGCAGCGGATGTTTGGAAAAGCAGAGATAGCCCAGATATTGGCGATACGTGCCGTCCCCATGCGAAAAGCCCGTTCGATTCACGCCGATTTCGCAGAGCGTTTCGGGTCGGAGCAATTCGCCGGAGAGCAGCGCCTGCGCAAAGCGAACCATGTCTTTTCGGGTGGAGAACAGCCCGGCGTGGCCGCAGAGATCGCGCCCGCCGTCGCTGAGAAGCAGGGCTTTCGGATCGTGCGGCGCGCCGCAGGGCACGTCGGTGCGCAGAATCCAATTGTCGCCCTCGATGCGGTGCTCATAATTGTAGCAGACGCAGCGGGAGCGCAGCGCTTCCGGCACGACGGCGAACGTCTCCTGCATACCGGCGGGCGAGAGAATCCACGTTCGGATGGCCTCGAACAGGCTCATTCCCGTCTTCGCCTCGATAATATACTTGATCGCCATGGCGTTCATGTCGGAATAGACGCGGATGGCGAGCGTTGGACAGACGCTCATGGCAAACAGGCGGCTCAGCCCCGCCTCGCGGGAGGGGGCGGCGTCGATGCGGCCGGGCGTTTGCAGGCTGACGCGGAAGCCGAGCACATCGCCCACCGTCACGTGCCGAAGGTTGGCAAAGCGCGGGTCGATCTGCCCGACCCATTCATCCAGCGAGAGGCGGCCGCTCTCCACGAGCGCCAGCGTGACGACGGCGGTAAACAGCTTGGTCAGCGATGCGAGATCGTAAATCGTGTCGGGCTGGAGCGGGCGAACGGCGGGGAGAAAGCCGCTTTCCGTGCGCGTCAGCTCCTGCGCGCGGCCATACTGCGTCCATTCGCTGTGGACAGGCGTGCCGTAGGCGACGGTAACGCCGGTCAGCATACGGCTTTCGTCGCAGAGAAAACACATGTTGTCCTTGAGACGTTCATCCATGGGGGAACCTCCGAAAAAAGACGCGCCTCGGCAGGAAAAGCGGGACGCATGTTCGAATTTATAACAGAAAAACAAAAGGGGGAACGGGCATGGAGATGCGGCTGCTCAGCGCCGCGCTGGAGAACGAAATCGAGGCGGCGCAGAGCGAAACCCTTGAATTGATCAAAACGCTTTGCCGGATTCCCGCGCCGAGCCATCGGGAGGAGCGCCGCGCGGCCTTCATCAGGGAATGGCTGGAGGTACGCGGATTTTCCGCCGAAATCGACGACGCAAAAAACGTGCGATGCGGCTGGGGCGTGGAGGAAAGCGGAGAAATCGCCGTCGTGATGGCGCATATCGACACGGTGTTCCCTGATTTGGAGCCGATGCCGATGCGCGAGGAAAACGGGCGGCTGTACTGCCCCGGCGTGGGGGACGACACGGCCAACGTCGCGGGCATGCTGATCCTGATGGACAGGATGCGGCGGCTCGGCCTTCGCCCGAATGGCGGCGTGCTGTTCGTCTGCAACAGCTGCGAAGAGGGGCTGGGCAACCTCAAGGGCTGCAAGGCCATTATGCGCGATTTCGCGCCGCGCGTCAAGGCATTTCTTTCGCTGGACGACCAATCGACCCACGTTTGCGCCCGCGCAGTCGGTTCCGCGCGATACCGAATCACGGCGGACACGCGCGGAGGACACAGCTTTGCGGATTTCGGCGCAAGGAGCGCGATTGAGGTGCTCAGCCGCCTGACCTGCGCGCTGTACCGGCAGGCGCTGCCGCGCGCGGCGGGAAGCGTGACGACGTACAACGTGGGCATGATTTCCGGCGGCACGTCGATCAACGCCATCGCGCAGCACGCGGAGATGCTGTATGAATACCGCTCGAACGACGCAAAGAGTCTGGCGGCCATGAAGGAAAAGCTGAACGTCATCCTCCGGGAAAACGCGCTGCCGGACGCGAAGGTGACGGTCGAGCTGCTCGGCGAGCGCCCCTGCGGCACGGCGACCGACCCGGCGGCGCAGAAGGCGCTGGAAACGGCGTGCTGCGCCGCGCTGAAGCACTATGTCGGCGGGAAAAAGCCCATCAGCGTCGGCTCGACGGATTGCAATATCCCGCTGTCGCTGGGGATTCCGTCGGCGAGCTTCGGCATGTATCGCGGCGGCGGCGCGCACACGCGGGAAGAATGGATCGAGCCATCCTCACTTTGCGGCGGAATGAAGGCGGCGGCCAGTGTGCTGATGAACTGGTTTAGTTGAAAAAAGCAATGCTCCTCGGCGGCCGCCGGGGAGCATTGCTGCGTTTATTCGACCAGATAGGTGTATCGCACGGTCAGGCGCGGCATGGTGTCATACAGACCGTAGGCCTCGCCGTAGATGCGGTATTTGGTGCCGATTGTCCACGTCGTCTTGGAGCTGTTTTCCAGCATGACCAGCTTTTCAAAGTTGTCCGTTCCGATGTTCATAATGGCCATCTGCGGGGTGGTGCTGACGATGCGGGTGATCGTGCCCGTGCCCATGTAAATCGTGCCCTTGCGCATGGTGATGTAATTCACCAGATCGGTGTACTGCGCATCCAGATCCCACGCGCGGCGGGTGTAGATATCGGCGTTGGGCATGTAATACACAGTATGGGTGATGACGGAATCGGCCTTGCCCTCATACGAGGCGCGAATCACCACGTCGTTGTTGCCCAGACGGGAGAACAGCGGGACGAAGCTGAACCGACCCGTCGCGGGATCGACCTCCAGATTGCGGTGCGGGAAATCGACGGTGATGGTCGCGCCGGGGAGCGTCGTGCCGCTGATGGAGGGAATATGCATCTGCGCTTTTTCCTCCGCCGTGGCGGCGGCATATTTTTCGGCGGAAATCGGTTCGTAGTTCCATTCGACCAGCACGGTGGCGTCCAGCTCCAGCGGGATCTCCTGCTCGGCGCGGTAGAGCGTGACCTCCATCTTGTTTTCGCGGCAGTATTTGCTCTTGACCGAGATGGAAATCGTGTTGTCGCCGACGGGCAGAACCTGCACGTTCTTGGAAACGTTGCCCGTTTCGCGGATCAGCGTGGAGACGTTCGTGCCGTCGATGATAACCGTGGAGCCCTTTTCGACGTTGATCTGCACTTCGTAGATCGAAACGCCGACCTCCGCGCGCACCGTCGCGGGCTTGACGAGCCGAATCGGCGAGAGCGGCACATCGACCGTGTACTCAATCGGGTCGAGCTGGTACTGGTCGCCCTCCTGCGAATAGCGGATGTAGGGGGTGATGGAAATATCCATCGTATCGGTCTCCACCGCCGTTGCGAACGTGGAGGATTCGGTGTCGTACCACATATAATCCGGCACGGTGATGGTGACCTTTCCATCCGCGATGACGTAGGAGGTCTGCATCTCCCGCAGATAGACCGTGGCGTTTTCGCGACCGTAAATGGTGATGACGTGCGCGGGATGATCGTCCACGGTGGCGGTCGTCAGCTCGACGCGGGTTTCGTTGTCGTTTCGCACCTGCATCCCCTGAGAGAGCACGAAGTGGCGCGCGATCAGCACGCCGCCCACGCCCATCGCGCCGCAGCCGAGCAGCAGAAGCAGGATGGTCAGCAGAACGCGAAGCGGACTCTTTCTGCGTTTTCCGGGGCCGCGCGCGTCCTGCTCCGCATAGGCGGGGCGCGTCTGCACGCGCCGGGGCATGTATTCGTCGTCCGTCAGCGCGCCCTGATCGCCGGGATCGGGCGTATAGCCGTCGTAATAGATCGGCGCGTGCGGGTCGTCGTCGTCATAAGCCAGCGGGTGCTCGTGCGCGGGGTCGCCGAAATAACCGTATTCATCCTCGGGCGGCGCATCCTCAGCATCCGGCCGGGTATAGGCGGCCTGCTTCTGCTCCTGCCGACGGCGGATGGCCGCGCTGTCCCCGCTGTATCCGGCGGAAAGATCGTCCGCTTCCGGAATGGGACGGACAATCTGCGCCTCCTGAATGGAGCGGCGGATGCTGTCGGCCTGCTGACGCATCTGGCGGATGCGCTTTTTGCCGTCCTCGCGGCGCTTTTTCAGATCTTCCAGCTCATCGGCCAACTGGGCGCGGTCAAGCTCCTCCGGGTCGAAGCCGGGTTCCTTTTCCGGCGCGTCCGGCTTGGCCTCGCTCCATTCGTCCTTTTCGTCAAACGTCGTGATTTCAAGCGACGGTTTTTTCTTGTGCAGGGATTCTTCCCACGCGGCGGGACCTTCCGGGACATTCGGCAGCGGCGCGCCGCACTGGGTGCATTTGGGCAGATAGGCTGCGTTCCATGCGCCGCACTTGGGGCATTTCATTGATTCAAAACCTCCGAAAATGGGCTAAATAAAGGGGTTAAAAGTCAGTAAACATTATTCAATTCGTGGTCTATGTACAAAAATCCTCTTTTTTCGGCCGAAACGGAAACGAATCCGCCGTGGGGGTTGAAGTATCGGCGCGTTTGGTGTTATAATAAACGACAAAGAATCTCGGAGGTTTTGCGCTTATGATGGATCATTTCAAGGAGGACATTGTCAGCCCGCGCGCAAAGGTGCTGTCTAACGTCCTTTACGTGCTCTGCTGGGTGTTTATCGTGCTCTTCGGTGGCTATGCGCTGATGATGCTGCAGGTGGTCATGCTGCAATTCAGCGTGACGGCGCTCGTCACGGTGCTGATGGCGGCGGCCTTCGCCGTGCTGCTGTTTTTCCTCAAGGATAACCTCAAGGTGGAATATGAATACACGTTCACCAACGGTTCGCTGGATTTTGCGAAGGTTTTTCGTCAGGCCAAGCGCAAGGAGCTGGGCAGCATGAACGTCAAGAACGTCTCCGCCTGCGGCCATGTGGCCGGGGACAGCTTCCGCCGCTATCTGGCGATGAAGGACGTGGAAAAGAAGAACTGGTTCGCCAACCGCGACGGCAACCTCTTCTACTTCTATTACGTCAAGGAAAGCAAAAAGCACATGATTATCATCGAGCCGAGCGAGGAAATGGTGGAGATGATCCGCCAGTACCTGCCCGCGGGCGTTTATCAGGGCTAAAACGGTCTCCGGCGCGCAAGAGCGGTCGGAGCTTTCTTTCCGAGGGGAGAAACCATGATTTATTTGGATAACAGCGCGACGACGCGCCCGTTTGACGGTGTGATCGACGTGATGGATCGCTGCATGCGCGAGCAGTATTTCAACGCTTCCGCCGCGTATAAGCCCGCAGTCGATGTGGATCGGGCGATGCGCGAATGTCGAAAGACGATTGCCGCGCAGCTTGGTATTCAGGAAAGCGGCGTGATTTTTACCGGCGGCGGCACGGAAAGCGACAACCTCGCGATTCTCGGCACGGCGGCGGCGCTTCGCCAGGGCGCGAATTTCGTTTGCAGCGCCATCGAGCACCCGGCGGTGGCGGAAACCATCCGGCGCGTGGAGCAGATGGGGCACACGGTGCGCGTGCTGCCGATTGATGCGCGCGGCGTGGTCGATCTGGCCGCCTGTGAGACGGTGATTGACGAACACACGGCGCTGGTGAGCTGCATGCAGGTGAGCAACGAAACAGGCGCGATTCAGCCGGTGGAGGCGCTAAACAAGCTGGCGCGCAGGAAAAACCCGAACGTGCGGATTCACGTGGACGGCGTGCAGGGGTTCATGCGTGTGCCGATGCACATGGAGCGCATGGGCGTGGATCTGTACGCGCTGAGCGGACACAAGATTCACGGGCCGAAAGGGATCGGCGTGCTGGCGGTTCGCCCCGGTGTGCGGCTGATTCCGCAGATCACGGGCGGCGGGCAGGAAAAGGGGCTGCGGTCGGGCACCTATAATTCCCCGGCCATTCTGGGGCTGGGCGAGGCGGTGAAAACCCTTGCCGCGGACGCGGAAGCCGTGAAGCGGATGCGCGGGATGAAGGCGCGTCTCTGGGCGGCGCTTTCGCAGGAGGAAGGCATCCGCCTCAACGGGCCGATGCCGGAGGATGCGGACAGCGCGCCGCATATCCTGAGCCTGTCCTTTGACGGCGTGCGCGGCGAGGTGATGCGCAACGCGCTGGAAGGCGAGGGCGTGCTGGTCTCCACGGGCTCGGCCTGTGCATCCCACAAGCAGAAGGTCAGCCCGACGCTGCGCGCGATGGGGCTGTCTCAGACGCAGGCGGACGGAACGGTTCGCGTGAGCCTGGGCGCACTGAACACGATAGACGAAATGGACGAGGCGGCGCGCCACATGCTGGCGCTTTACCGCATGCTTCGCCAATTCAAAAGGAGATAAAACGGTGAGAGAAATCCTGTTGGTTCGCTTCGGCGAGGTGTTTTTGAAGGGGCAGAACCGCCCGTTCTTTATGAAAAAGCTGATGGATCACATCCGTCAGGCCGTGCGCCCGGTGAACGGCCGCGTCTGGATGAGCGAAGGGCGCTTCTACGTATCTGATTTTACGGATATGGACGAGTGCATCCGCCGCGTGACGCGCGTGTTCGGCGTTCATTCTGTCAGCCCGGCCATCGAGATGGACAAGGACGATTTCGGGGCGATCTGCGAGCAGGCGGCTAAAATGATGGAGCCGCTCTCCGGCACGTTCAAGGTGCTGGCGCGCCGCTCGGACAAGCGCTATCCGCTCGATTCCCCGGCGATCATGCGCGAGGCGGGCGGCTACATCCTCGAACATGTGCCGCACCTGAGCGTGGACGTCAACCATCCCGATCACACGATGATGATCGAGATCCGCGACCATGCGTATCTATCCGTCAAGCGCATCCCCGCCGTTGAGGGCATGCCGATGGGCACGAACGGCAAGGCGTGTCTGCTGCTCTCCGGCGGCATTGACAGCCCGGTGGCAGGTTTTATGATCGCCAAGCGCGGCGTTGAGCTCTGCTGCGTGCACTATCATTCCTTCCCGTATACCAGCGAGCGCGCGCGGGAAAAGGTGCTTGAGCTGGCGCGGCTGCTGAGCGAATACTGCGGCAAAATGCGCGTGCATGTCGTGCCGTTTACCGAAATTCAGATGCAGATTCACGCCAAGTGCCCGGAAAATTACACGACGCTCATCATGCGCCGCTATATGATGCGCATTGCCGAGATCATCGCCCGCAAGGACGGCGCGCAGGCGCTGATTACCGGCGAATCCATCGGTCAGGTCGCCAGCCAGACGATGGAGGCGCTCGGCTGCACGGACGCGGTGGTGAATATGCCGGTTTTCCGCCCGGCCATCGGCATGGACAAGAGCGAGATCATCGAGCGCGCGCAGAAGATCGGCACGTTTGAAACATCCTCCCTGCCGTATGAGGATTGCTGCACGGTCTTCACGCCGAAGCACCCGGCGACGCACCCGCGCATCGAACTGATCCAGAAGGCGGAGGACGCGCTGGACAGCGAGGCCTTGATCGCCGCCGCCATCGAGGGCACGGAAGTCATTGAAGTGGGCTAAAACCCGTATACCCGACATAAGATGAACGCAGAGGAACGAAACCTCTGCGTTTTTTGCGTTCAAGGAGGGGTGAGCCGTTGGAGGATGAGCGGCGGGCGCTGGCGGCGCGGATGACGGACAAGGCGGCGAAGCTCCTGCTGGATATGCCGCTCCGGCAGATGCGGCGGCTGGAGGAAATGCGCTTTTATGCCGGGCAAAATGCCTGCTTTGTGTTTGACGGGCGCGGCGAAACGCAAAACGTCTTTTTTTCGCGGCGGGACGTGGACGAGCTGGTGACGGCGCTCTGCGGCCACTCGCGATACGCCTATGAAACCCAGCTGGCGCAGGGATATATTCCGCTGGGGAACGGCTGCCGCGCGGGCGTGTGCGGGCGCGTGACGACGGGCGAAAGCGGGCGGCTTTCGTCGCCGACCTCTGTGTGTATTCGCGTGGCCAGAGACGTTCCGGGGGCGAGCAGCGGCGTTTTGCCGTATATCATGGGCGAAGGCGGGCGGGTCTGCCGCGCACTGCTTCTCGGCCCGCCGGGATGCGGCAAGACGACGGTGCTGCGCGACGCGGCGAAAAAGCTGGCGGACATGGGGATTCGCGTGGCGGTCTGCGACGAGCGGGAGGAGCTTTTTCCGACGGGCGAAGCGGAACAGGGGATCGACGTGATGCGCGGCGTCGATAAGGCAGCGGCCGTGGAGATGCTTCTGCGCGCGATGGCGCCGCAGGCGGTTCTCTGCGACGAAATCGGGAACGAGCGGGACGCGCAGGCGCTCGAAAACGCCGCCAGATGCGGAGTCGGCCTGCTGGCCAGCGCGCACGCCGGAACATGGACGGACGTTTTGCGCCGGCCGATTCTGAAACGGCTGTACGACGGGGCGACGTTTGAGCGGTATCTGCTGCTCGGGCGGCATGGGCGGCTTGCGGCGGCATATGACGCGGAAGGAACGCCGCTTTTTAGGGAGGATGGAACGGATGTGGAACACGGCGGTGATGGCCATGATTTCGCTCAGCGCGATCGGGTTTGCGGTGGCGGATGGCGAGACGCGGCGCGTTCGGTGGATTCAGGCGATGCGCCGCTGTATTCTGCGGATGAACGACGTCATTCGCTATGAGCGGCTTCCGCTGGCTGCGCTGCTCGCGCGGATGGATTTGCGCGCGACGCGCGAGCAAAGGGAACTGACGAGGCTGCTGCACCTGTGCGGGGAGCGAATGGAAAACAGCGCCAACCCGCAGCTCGTCGAGCTTTTCGTGCGCGAGGCGGGCAGAACGCCGAGCTACGGCGTGCTGGCCGAAGCGGACAGGGAGGCGTTTGAACAGGTGCTCGGCGAGCTTGGGCGGACGGGGCTGGAGGAACAGCTTCGGATTCTTTCCGAGGCGGACGGGCGCCTATATCAGCGGGAGGAGAGCCTGCGCCGGGACGCGGCCAGACGCGCGCAGATGATCCGAACGCTGGGCGTGACGGGCGGCGCGGCGGCGTTTCTGATGCTGATCTAGGAGGGTGCGCCATGAACATTGATCTGCTGTTTCAAATCGCGGGCGTCGGGATCCTGATTTTTGCGGTGAATCAGGTGCTGCAAAAGGCGGGGCGGGAGGATATCGCCGTGCTGGCCTCCGTGGCGGGGCTGGTTGTGGTGATGTTTCTGGTCGTTGACTTGGTGGCACAGCTCCTCAACAACGTCAAAAGCATTTTCGGCTTGTATTAAGGGAGGCGCTTTATGGTTCGTCTGATCGGTTTTTGCCTGCTTGCGGCGGTGATGACGATGCTCCTGCGGCAGATGAATCCGGGCATGGCGGCGCTGCTTTGTGTGGCGTTCGGCGCGATGACGCTGCTGATGCTGCTGCCCGCCGTGGGCGAATACGCGGGGCAGATTCGGGATTTTCTATCCGAGCTGTCGCTGGAGGCGGTATACGGTCAAACCATGCTCAAGGCGATGGGCATCGTGCTGATGACGCAGTTCGCCGCGCAGGTCTGCCGGGACATGGACGCGCCGTCAATCGCCTGCCGCGCGGAGCTTTGCGGGCGGCTGATGCTGCTCGGCGTGGCGCTCCCGATTTTTCTGAAGCTGACGCAGATGGCGGTCGGCGCGCTGCAATGAGACGGCTTGCGGCGCTTTTTCTGCTTGCGCTGCTGCTTCCGGCGGTTGCCGCGGCGGAGAAAACGGAGGAGCGGGTCGCGCAGGGGATTGAAAGCGTGATCGACGGTATGGATTTTGCGGCGGTCGAGGATGTGACGCTGGACGTGCCCGGCTGGCCGGAGCGCCGAACCCTTGAACAGACGGTGCAAGCGCTCGCGGGCGGGGAAGGCTTTTCGGCGGACGATGTACTGACGGCGGCGCTCGGTATATTCATGCGGGAGGTTGGCGCGCTGATTCAGATGATGCTTTCCGTCATGCTGCCGGTGGTGCTGGCCAGTCTGCTGATGCATACGCTTTCGCCGCAGTCGGATTCGCTTTCGGCCATGAGCAGGAGCGCCTGCTTCGTGCTGGTGCTGACGCCGGTGATCGTGACGACGCTCGGCGAGCTTTCCCACACGCGGCAGACCATCGTGACCATGACGCGCCACATGGAACGGCTTCTGCCGATGCTGCTGACCCTGCTGACGGCGCTGGGCGGCAGCGCGTCCTCCGCGTTTCTGCATCCGATGGTCGCGGCGGCTTCGGGCAGCATGGTTTTTCTCGCGCGGGAGGTCATCCTGCGGCTGGTGATGTGCACCTGCGCGGTGACGGCGGTGAACCACCTGTCCGACCGGGCGCACCTGACCCGAATGGCGCAGCTCCTGCGCGGCGCGGTCTGCTGGCTGCTCGGGGTGAGCTTCACGGTGTTCCTCGGGGCGATGTCGCTTCAAGGGGTGACGAGCGCGAGCATCGACGGCGTGGCGATTCGCGCGGCTAAATACGCGGTGGATAACTTTGTGCCGGTCGTCGGCGGCATGTTCTCCGACACGATGGACACGCTGGTGGGCTGTACGCTGATCGTCAAAAACGCGCTGGGCGTGGCGGCGGTGCTCGTGCTGGTCGGCGCGCTGGTCGGCCCGCTTTTGCGCACGCTGGCGGTGGTTTTTATGCTGCGGCTGAGCGCGGCGCTGCTTGAACCGATTGCGGACGGCGATATCGTCTGCGCCATCGGGGATTTTTCAAGGACGGTCGTGCTGTTTTTCATCACCATGCTGTGCGTGGGAACGATGTATTTCCTGCTGATTGTGCAGGTGCTGCTGGTGGGCAACCTGACGGTGCTGCTGCGATGACGGGAGGCGGGGCGGATGATGACCCTGATGGCGCGGCTGTGTACGCTCTGCGCGCTGACGGCGATGATTCAAATGGCGCTGGGCGAAAACGACGCGAAAGGGAGCATGCGGATGATCGGCGGGCTGCTGATGCTGCACCTGACGCTGGACGGCGCGCGCGACCTATGGGAGGCGCTGTCGCAGGCGGCGAGCATGGAGGCCATTCTGGCGTGCATGATGAAATAGGCGAACGACAGAAGAAAAAACGAAGACGGATGAAGACGGACAGAGATGATAGATTGAGAAGATCAACGGAGAGAATCAATGGAATAGAAGGGAGGGCGCGGCGTGGCGGATTGGTTCAGGAGAATCAAGGCGGCGCTCACGCCGCAGGTGCTTCTGCTGCTGCTCTTTGCGTTTTCGATGATCGGCTACTGCGCCCTTCGGGAAGAAGCGGGCGGGGCGGACAGGCTTGAAAAACAGGCGTCGGCGGTTTTATCCCGCATGGAGGGAGCGGGGCGCGTGGAGGTGACGATTATGACCCGAAAAGCGCAGACGGGCGGGACGGGGCTGATGAAAGGCGAAACGGGCGGAGAAGTGCCGTGCGGCGCGATGGCCGTGGCGCAGGGCGCGGACGATCCGCTGGTGCGGATGCAGCTTGAACAGGCGCTTTGTGCGCTGCTGGGTTTGCCTAATTCGGCGGTGAGCGTCGTGACGGGAGGAAAATAAATGACGAAAAAAGCGGAAAAGAGCATCAGGAAGACGATCTATCGCCATCCGGTCGGCGCGCTCCGCGTGTTTTGCAGCGTGATGCTGCTGGCGCTGCTGGGCGTTTGCGGCTATGCAGGGTCGGCTCGGACGAAAAACGTGCCATCGGCCGTCAGTCTCCCCGTGATCCGGACGGAGCTGGAGGGCGACGCCATCGGCGGCGGCTCGATTGCGGAGGTTCGAGCGCGGCTCAACCGGCAGCGGGAGGAGGAGCTGGCGCTGCTTGACGGGGTGATTGCCGACGCGGGAGGCGACTCGGCGGCGAAGGAAGCTGCGCTGGCGCAGAAGACGCAGATCGCGGACCGGATGGAGCGCGAGGCGCAGATGACAGCCGTTCTTGAGGGAATGGGCGCGGAGGGCGCGCTGGCCATTTGCGGCGCGCAGGGCGTGACGCTGCTGGTGCCGCAGACATTCGGCATGGACGAAAACGCCAGAAATCGGCTCTTAAACGCCGTCGGCGGGTCATCCGGGTCGGAAACGGCGCAACTAAAAATCATTCTGATCAAAAAATAAGCGAATTGGAATTGTGCACGGACGGAAAATCTGCTATACTAGTGAATATCCATAGGGAGGTGTTTTTGAAATGAACGAAAATCAGAACGTCGATATCGACCGCGAGCAGGATAACGGTCAGATCACATACGCCAATGAAGTCATTTCTACCATCGTGAGCGTGGCCACCACGGAAGTGGACGGCATCTCCGCCATTGCGGGCAACAGCGGCCTGCTGGGCAAGGGCAAGCTGCCGCGCGGCGTGCGCGTGGATATGAACGGCGAGGACGTCAGCGTTGACGTCAGCGTGACGGTAGACTACGGCATGCCCATCCAGAAGGTTGGCCGCAGCGCGCAGGAGAACGTGCGCAAGTCCATTGAATCCATGACGGGTCTGCACGTGGAAAAGGTGGATCTGCATGTGGTCGGCGTGAGCTTTGAAAAGGAAAACGAAGAGCTCCAGCAGAGCCAGAAGATCGCGCTGAGCCTCGAAGCGGAAGAAGAACAGCACGCGCTGGAAGAAGGCAAGGCGGCGCAGGAGACGCAGGCGCAGGAGCAGGAGCGCGCCGAGGACGAGCCGACGGACGAACCGGAAGCCGAGGCGGCGGACGAGCCGACCGAGGAAGACGCCGGGCAGGAGGAAGAATCCTCCGAGCAGGCGTAAGGCGAGTGCGTTACGAGAGGCATAAAGGAGGAAACACAGTTTGAAACATCCTGTATGGGATCGGATTTTGATTCTGCTGTGCGCGCTGGTCGCGCTGGGCTGCGCCGCCGGTGTGGTCGCGCTGCTTGTCGGGAAAATCTCCTTTGATATGGTCACAGACTGGATCGCGGCCGTGGATATGAGCAAATTTGTCGTCAAGGCGGCGATGGTCGGCATTGCGGCGCTCTTCGTGCTGCTGTTCCTGCTGTTGTTCGCGATGATTCTGCCGTCCCGAAAGAAGCGCTCGAGCAACTACGCGATTCAGCGCAATGAAAACGGCATGGTTCGCATTTCGCTCAAGGCGCTGGAGACGCTGGTGAACAAGTGCCTCAACCAGCATGCGGAATTGAAGGTCGTCACGTCGTCGCTCTACAGCGACGAGGAGAGCATCCGCGTGGACGTGCACATTTCGCTGCAATCGGATATCAGTATGCCGCTGGCGATTTCCGCGCTGCAAAAGCAGATCAAGAAGTATTTGGAAGCCTGCTCCGGCGTGATGGTGCAGGAGGTGCGCGTCTTTGTGGACAGCACCATTCCGGCGGATGAAAAGACGGAGGCCTCTCCGTATGCCATTCCGACGGCGCTGCTCGGTCTGGACGCCGATCCGCTGCCCGTTGGCAAGCCGGAGAAGCAGGACGAGCCGGAACCCCAGACGGAAGAACAGCAGGGCGCGGAAGCCGAATGCGGCGTGGAGCCTGAGGCCGATGAACCCGAAACGAAGGCCGACGATACGGCGGAAGAAGCGGCGCAGGAAGACGAACAGCAGACGGCAGAGCAGGAGCAGGGTGAACAGGCATGATGGATTTGAAAACGTTTATGAGTCAGATGCTCACGCCGGGTACGGTTCCCTGTACGCTCTTCGGGGCAGCGCTCGGCCTGATTTTTGCGGTGCTCTGCCTGACGGTCGGCGTTGGGCCGGCGCTGCTGATTGCGCTTTTCTGCCTGATCGGTGCGATTATCGGCGGCGTAAAGGATAAAAAGAAATTCGTGGAGAACATTTATCTGTTTTTCCATCACGATGAGAACGGCCGCTACTGAGAAGCGGCGCATATTCAATCAATAAAACGGATCGGAGCAAATGAAGAATGGCACGTCCTATAGCGCGTGAAGCTGCGATGCAGCTCGTATTTGAACAACTCTTTGGCGGAGAAGCGACGGCGGAGACCCTCGTTGATCTGATTGATTACAACCCGGGCGAGAAGGACAGCACCTATATCGACACCGTGGTTTCCGGTGTGAAGGAGCATGCCGAGCAGCTCGACGGCGAAATCGCGGCCTGTCTGCGCGGCTGGACGCTCGCGCGCCTGTCCCGCGTGGATTTGGCGATTATGCGCCTTGCCGTGTACGAAATGCAGTACAGCGGCCTGCCGGCGGCGGTGGCGATCAACGAGGCGGTTGAACTGACGCGCAAATACTCCGGGGAGGAATCCTGCCCGTTCGTCAACGGTGTGCTGGGTACCATCAGCAGAAAGCTGGCGGCGCAGGCATGAGAGCTGTTCTGGGCATTGATACAAGCTGCTACACGACGTCCTGCGCGCTGGTGACGCCGGAGGGCGAGATTCTCTCTTCGTCCAGACGGCTGCTCACGGTGGAGGATGGCGCGCGCGGGCTCATGCAGTCGCAGGGTCTGTTTCAGCATGTCAAAAATCTGCCGCAGATGGTTCAAAACGTGATGGCCGACGTATCGGACGCTGAGATTTGCGCCGTGTGCGCAAGCACCCGTCCGCGTCCGGCAGAGGATTCGTATATGCCCGTGTTTCGCGCGGGTGAAAGTCAGGCACGCGCAGCAGCTTCATTACTGCGCGTGCCTTTTTATCCTGCCAGCCATCAGGAGGGCCATGTGCGGGCGGCCATGGTGGACGCCGGTATCGACGAGACGAAGCCGTTTCTGGCGCTGCATCTCTCCGGCGGCACGACGGAAATCCTGCTCAGCGAAGAAGGAAAGCTGACGCTGCTGGGCGGCAGTCTGGATTTGCACGCCGGGCAGCTCGTCGATCGAACCGGCGTGAGGCTGCACATGCCGTTCCCGGCCGGGCCGTCGCTTGAAAAACTGGCGATGGAGGGAAAGGCGCAGGGTTTGATCGGCGTATCCATCAAGGGCGTGAGCTGCAACATGGCGGGCGCGGAAAATAAGGTGATGCGCTGGATCGAAAGCGGCGACATGCCCAAAGCGCAGATCGCCGCCGAGGTGTTCGATTTCCTTTGCAGAAGCATTCTCCGGATGATCGCCGCTGCGGGCGAGCAGACGGGAGCGCGGCAGGCGCTGCTTGCGGGTGGCGTCGCATCCTCGACGCTGCTGAGGGGCATGCTGCTGGAACGCGCGAAAAAGATGCGGCTGGGCTGCAGGCTCTGCTTCGCGAGGCCGGAGCTTTCCGGCGACAACGCGGTGGGCGTCGCGCTGCTGGGCGCGGAAGCCTATCGGGCGGAGCATCGTCTGCACGGATGATATGGACGATGAGAGAAGAAGGAATCCCTGAATTTCGCTGAATCGACAGAGGAGGGATTTTGATGCCCCTGACATGGATTGACGGCCGGGAGGTCGCAAAAAAATGGAAGGAAAACGCCGCGCAGCGCGCGCAGGCGCTGACAGAAAAAGGCGTGACGCCGCACCTCGCGGTGATCGTGGCGGGCGACAACCCGGCCAGCCAGATTTATGTGCGCAACAAGGAAAACGCCTGCCTGCGCGCGGGGATTCGCTCGACTATCCTGCGCCTGCCGGAGAGCTGCACGCAGGAGGAGCTGGAAAGCGCGGTTGTCGCGCTCAACGCGGATCAAAGCGTACACGGGATTCTGGTGCAGCTTCCGCTGCCGAAGGGGCTGGATGAGGCGCGCGTGCTGGCGCTGATTGATCCCGAAAAGGACGTGGACGGTTTTCACGCGATGAATGCGGGCAAACTGATGAGCGGCCAGCCCGGTTTCGTGCCCTGTACGCCGCTGGGCGTGATGAAGCTGCTGGAGGCTTACAACATTCCGACACGCGGCAGGCATGCGGTGGTGATCGGGCGGAGCAACATCGTGGGCAAGCCGATGGCCATGCTGCTGCTGGCAGCGGATGCGACGGTGACCGTCTGCCACTCCAAGACGGAGAATCTGGCGGATATAACGCGGCAGGCCGATATCCTCGTCGCGGCGGTCGGCAAGGCGAATTTCGTGACCGGCGACATGATAAAGCCCGGCGCGACGGTGATCGACGTGGGCATTAACCGCGTGGACGGGACGCTGGTGGGCGACGTGAACGCGGAGGAGGCGGCGCAGAAAGCGGCCTACCTCACGCCGGTGCCCGGCGGTGTCGGCCAGATGACGATCGCGATGCTGCTTTCCAACACGCTCGACGCGGCGGAACGCCATGGCCGCTAAGCTCGAACTGACGGTCTCTCAGCTCAACGAATATGTGCGCAGAATGTTTCAAATGGATCCGATGCTGCGCGCCATTGAGCTGAAGGGCGAGATCAGCAATTTGAAATTTCACCAGTCCGGCGCGCTGTTTTTCACGATGAAGGACGAAAACGCCGCGATTTCCTGCGTGATGTACGCCGACGAGGCGGAAAATTTGCAGGCCATGCCGTTTGAAGGCATGCGCGCGACGGCGAGCGGAAGCGTGGCGCTGTACGCGCGGGGCGGGCAATATCAATTCGTCGTGAAGCGGCTGCATGCGCAGGGCGTGGGCGTGCTCTACGAGCGGCTGCAAATGCTCAAGGAGAAGCTGGGGCGCGAGGGGCTGTTTGCGCCGGAAAGAAAGCGCGCCCTGCCGCGCTACCCGGATACTGTCGGCGTGGTTTCCTCGCCGACGGGCGCGGTGATTCACGACATCCTGAATGTGTCGCTGCGGCGCAACCCGAACGCGCGCATCCTGCTCTGCCCGGTGCGCGTGCAGGGCGTCGGCGCAGATGAGGAAGTCGCGGCGGGAATTCGGATGCTCGAACGGCTGGAGCACGTCAGCGTCATCATCGTGGCGCGGGGCGGCGGCTCGATGGAGGATTTGTGGACGTTCAACGAGGAAAGCGTCGTTCGCGCGGTGGCGATGTGCAAAAAGCCGGTCGTTTCCGCAGTCGGGCATGAAACCGACGTGACGCTTTGCGACTTGGCGGCCGATTTGCGCGTACCGACGCCCTCCGCGGCGGCGGAATGTGTGACGCCGATTTGGGACGACGTGGCGGCCTCGGTGGAGGCGATGCGCGAAAGCCTGAAGGAAAGCGCAGAGGTATGCGTCGAGGCGAGGCGAAACGCGCTGATTCTCGCGCAGACGAAGCTGAACGCCAACCGCCCGGATCTTCAAGTCGCACGGCAGGCGGAACGGCTGGAGGCGCAAACGCAGACGCTCTTGCGCGCGATGCGGGAGCAGATGCAGAAACGGCAGGGCGCGCTGGACGCGCGACAGGCCGCGCTGGAGCTGCTCAGCCCGTATGCCGCGCTGAAAAGGGGATACGCCATCGTTCAGAAAGAGGGCGGCGCGGTGGCGAAGGCCGCGCTTTTGCGGGCGGGCGACGAGGTTTCGATCCGCTTTGCGGACGGCGTGGTTCGCGTGAGGGTATGGAGCGAGGAGGAAGAGCATGGCCAGAAAGCAGACGTTTGAAGCGGGCATGAGCGAGCTGGAAGCGCTGACCGAGCGGCTGGCGGAGGGCGACATGACGCTCGACGAAACGATAAAGACATACGAAAAGGGCGTGGCGCTTGCCGCGCAGCTGAAGCAGCAGCTTGCGGATTGCAGCAGGCGCATTGAACAGATCGACCCGGAGACGGCGGAGATCACGCCGCTGGAGGAGAAAAGCAATGGATTATCGTGAGCAATATCAGCGCTATGTCGCGATGGTGGAGGAGACGATCGAGCAGGTTCTGCCGCACCTTGAAGCAAAGGACGTCCCCGATCTCCACGGGGCGTACCCAGAAAGGAATTTCCCCTTCCGAAAAATCTTCAGGGATGATAATAACCGAACTGAACAGCAGGCTTGCTAAATCAATCAGTTCTTGCCGACATGCAAGCGGAGCATCTTTTTCCATGACGACGATAGCGCACGTTCTCGGGTAAAG
>ERZ825896.1353-NODE-1353-length-27676-cov-20.508309_pt1 | contig 27676 bp, 23 predicted proteins | sample MGYA00519858_ERZ825896 | MGnify/ENA primary metagenome ERZ825896 (study PRJEB31778, sample SAMEA3449214) | human gut metagenome | biome: human gut; feature: human-associated habitat; material: faeces | place: United Kingdom | collected 2010/2012 ...
CAAAAAACAAAATAAATTTTTCTCATTTAATTATTGACATTTATTAGCTGGACTTATCCTTTTGCGGGATATTATTTTTTATTCCAGAATTTTTAAAGTATTACATTTCCTTCCAAAAATGAGATGCAAAAAACTTGCCCCACTACTAAATTTGTGTTACTCTAGTAGATGGTGCGTTACTATATACAAAACAGTGTAACACACAAGCTTACTTTGATTCAAGTAAGTTTCTACATACACAAAAAACAGACCTGGGAAGGACAAAAGCGGAGGATTTGTATGAAAAAAATATTATCACACATTTTTGTGGATGGTATCAATGGTATGGCACTTGGGATATTCTGTACCTATGCATTTGGTATTATCTTACAACAATTGGGGTCCCTTATCACCAAAGATATTGGAGATTTTCTTATTACAATAGGTGGGCTGGCAATTATGTTGACTGGCGCAGGTATTGCAATGGGAATGGCATCAAAGTTTGCCTCTCCTCCATTAGTAGCATTAGGCGGTATGCTCTCTGGAATGGTTGGTGCTCATGCAGATGCTATATTTGAAAGTTCTATCGTATCAAAAGTAGGAGGTATGGTAAAATTATCAGGTGCCGGTAATCCACTTGGTGCCTTTATTGCGGCCTATGTTGCATTGGAAGTAGGACAACTTATTCTTGGTAAAACACAATATGATTTACTGCTGATTCCTCTTGTAGGGGGCGGCTGTGGTACAATTACCGGTCTCTTCTTAGCACCGGGATTTGATGTCATCAATACTCGCCTTGCAGATGCATTTCAGTGGGCAACCAAACAAAACAATATTGTGATGGGAATTGTAATTGCCTGCTTATCCTGCATGTTATCTCTACTACCAATCAGCGTACTTTCTATTGTCAGCATTGCAAAACTAAAAGGTCTTGCTGCTGGTGCAGCAACGATTGGATGCTGCTGTAGCATGATTGGATATGCAGTCGCAAGCTATCATGACAATAAATTCGTAGGTTTATTTGCACAGGGAATTGGTACTGCTAAGCTTCAGCTTGCAAACACATTAAAGCGACCTTACATATTACTTCCCTCACTCATATCCAGTGCAATCTTGGGAGGAGCCTGTGGATTTTTAAAATTTTCAAATACAGCAAAGGGAGCTGCCATGGGTACTACAGGACTTACTGGTTGTCTCACCGCTTACGATACGATTAAAAACAATATCGGTGCATCAGAAGCCCTATTGCTAGTCAGTCTTCTTTGTTTTGTTTTACCTGGTGTTATTTCACTTGGTATTGCAGAAGGCATGAAAAAGCTTGGAATTTTAAAAGAGGGCGAAATGAAAATAGAACTGTAAGAACAATATAACAATAGCCAGAGTTTTGATTTCTCAAACTCTGGCTATTGTTTTAACTATACAAGTATTCAATTTACTGAATATCAATATTTCCACTCTGTGTAGATTCGCTTACGGATGCGTCAATTCCTGAATCTCCTTCACTTTTTTCTGCCTTATTTGCATCTTTATCTACGGTAAAGGAATCTTCCTTTACTCCAGCCTCATCCGTTGCAGCGGATGTTTCTTCTGGTGCAGCAGAACTACTGTCATTGCCTTCAGGAGCCTCTGTTGTCTGTACTCCCTTTGCATTTGGATCATCTGTTCCAGTGATACCTAATGCACTATCATCTACATTATCTAAAATGCTATCTTCAGATTTGTCCTTATCACCGCCTCCAAACAAACCTGAGAAGAAGTCTCCGATTGCTTTGAAAATTCCTGCAAAGAAGCTTCCGATTGCAGCAAAAATACCACTTCCACCATCTGTCTTTTCAAGAAAGCTTTCCTTTACACCATCTATGTTGTCTACCAGTTTATCCTGCAACCCCTCCATAGTTCCCTTGATTGCATTATAATCATAATCCTGCTGTCCGATTTGAGACATCAGCTTACTTACCTGTGCTACCTGATCAGATGTAAGATTTACCTTATAGTATGCTGCTACATCTTCTACAACGTCTTGAATCTTGTCCTGATCTGTCAAACCATCCTTTAATACCTGTGTCTTTACTTCGTTCATGACAGCCGATGCTTCATCCTTACCAATATCCTGTCCAATTTCTGCTGTTGTATATAATTCCTGCATAGCAAGACCAGTCTTATCCTCATCCAGCTTTTCATCTGTTACCTTCTCATAGGCTTTGATTACACCAGTTAAGGCACCTGTACCAGACACATCCTTTGGTGCTGCCGCAACCACATCACAACTGTCAATTCCTGCAGTTACCAATGTATTTGCAATCATACTTGTAGAAACCCACGTTAAATGTGCTGTCTTTACATTAATTTTTCCACTACTGGTTGGCATAATATATGCACAACTATAAGTATGTCTACCAATCTCTGCTTCTGTTGCAATTCCTTTCAGATAATCATGTTCTTCCTGATTGTTTACCTCTACAATTGTTACTTCGTCCTCAGACACTCCAAAATACTGTAGCATCTCACTTCTTTGTTCCGTCGTTAAGTCTGCTCCCAATGTAACAACTTTTTCACTATCTGCCATTGCAATATTTGGTGATTGCAAAAACAGCAACCCTGCCATTGCCCCTGCCAGTAATCTTTTTGTACGTTTTTTCATTTTTCGCTCCTCCTTGTTTTCCTCTCTCTTTAGCCATTTACGAAATTCAATTTGCCGCTACATTGCTATCATACCTTGTAAATTTGAAATTTGCAACTATTTTCCATTGCCAAACTTGCATACTTGCAGTAAAATGAAAACGAATGCGAATATAAATTTCTGTTTTGGTTTAGGAAAGGGGTTATCCAAACTATGAGAAAAAAGTCACATCTTGCATTAGCTTACTATTTAATGACTAGCGAAGGCATGGAGACATTAACGACACATAAAAAGGCATTTTATTGGGGAAGTATCTTGCCTGACTGCGTTCCATCTTTTATTACTACTAGACACTGCATTGACGACACTTTTTTGCATGTAAGGAGAGAATTGATGCGATTGGTTTGCAGTTACAATCCAACAAAAGGAATTACTTCTTCTTTTTGTAGACGATTAGGCGTCATTCTCCACTATGTAGCTGACTATTTTACATTTCCACACAATTCATTTTATCCAGGGACTATTACAGACCACTGTCGCTACGAAGAGGAATTAAAGCAAACATTACGTTCTTATATTAAACAAGACGGAAATAAACGCTACCGTCTAAAAGATCCGATTGCTTATGATGTGGAAAGCATTTGTTCTTATATTCGTGAAGCACATCAGATGTATACAAATAGTTGTCACGGTATCGACAATGACTGCACCTATATCGTACAGGTTTGTCACAACGTTGTAGACAGTATTCTATGCATTATTGAAACAGACACTTTGCTTTACAGCCCCAAGCTGGAATTAGCAAAGTAGGCACTCTTAACATACCCCCTACATTCAGTCAAAAATTTGACGTTTTTTCCATTTTTGGTTATTTATTGTATTTTTTTGTCTTTCAGTATATACTATAATAAACGGATGTGTCTGCTTTTGCGAACACAACTATGAATGTATAAGGGGGATTTTCCATTGAAAACCAAGATAATAACAACAGCCGAAGCTGTACCAGGTATGATCGTAGCGGAAGATATTTTCGGGTTACAGGATTATTTGATTATTCCAGCGCACTCAGAGCTTACCAATCATTCTATTACAAGATTAAAATTTTATGCGATTAATCAAATTAAAATTGAAATCAATGAAGATGGGGAACCAGAACGTATGGATTACGGCAATACAGCTTCCGATACATACTCTGAATATATTAAAAGTACACTTGAATTCAAAAAGTTTAATCAGGCATATGATTCTGTCGTTACCGATTTTAAGAAAAAAATTGCAACGGTAAATGGTCAATTGTGCGAGCCAATTGACGCTGCATCATTGACAGATGACATGGAAAAAATTATTCATGAAAGTCGCAATAATACCCATATCATTCATATGTTTCAATGTTTACTGGACAGCGATGATGTAACGTATACCCATTCGGTAAGCGTAGCTATTCTATGCAATGCCATCGGTCGATGGTTTGGCTATTCGGATGAAGATATTCAAGTACTTACACTGGCAGGTATGTTGCATGATATTGGTAAGGTTACAGTTCCATCTGCAATCCTTCATAAACCAAGTCGATTAACTCCTGCAGAGTACGAAATTATAAAGGAACATCCTCAACATGGATACGATCTTTTAAAAGATCAAAACTTGGATAACCGTATTTTAAATGCAGTCTTGATGCATCACGAACGCACCGATGGTTCTGGTTATCCTAACGGTCTTAAAGGTGACGAAATTGATGATTTTGCTCAGATTGTTGCCATTGCAGACGTATATGTGGCTATGACAAATCCGCGTGTATATCGTCAGGCAAATTGTCCATTTGATGCGATGAGCGTATTTGAACAGGATGGTTTCCAACAGTTCTCCCCTAAGTTTTTATTGCCATTTTTGGAAGGCATGGCAAACAGTTATATCAACTGTACCGTACAGTTAAATGATGACCGTATTGGGGAAATTATCATGATTGATTCACAGCATATCACAAGACCAGTTATAAAAATAGAAAATCAGTTTATTGATCTGGCTAAAATAAAGAGATTACATATACAAAAAATACTATAATGCTGAAGGGAAAACAAATCCATTCCTTTCACAACAAAAAGGGTGTCGCATTTGTGACACCCTTTCTTTTTCTATCTTAGCTATTTTATTTCTATTGTTTTTCAAATACAAGTTTAATCTCTACGTTTGTATCTGTTCCCGCTGTGGATGGAGCATCCTTTTCTGCCTGCTTGGTAGCCTTTGGTTTTGCAGTAGCTTTTTCAGACTTCTTTTTGCCTGCCTTTGCAGTAGCTGCTGGTGCGTCGGTTGCACTATTATCTGCTAAATCCAAATTACTTCCTACAATTGTCAATTCTCCATCTTTCAAAGTTCCTTTATAAGAACCTTCCTCTCCCTTTGTGGAAATAATAACATTGGAACCACTGAGAGAGTACTGACCTTCCGCTACTTCTGTATCTTCTGTAGATGCAGTCTCAATCGTAACTTCTCCATCTTTAAAAGTAAATGTAGTACCACCAATACCTGCACTTTGCAACTGCTCCTGTGTTACTTCATTTTCTCCAAAATACGCCTTAGAAAGCTTCCATGTTCCTTCGATTGCATCCTTTTTCTTGCTGTTTCCACAGGATACTAAGGATAACACTAACACAAGACATAATAGTATACTTACAATCTTTTTCTTCACGTTAAAACCTCCCAGATTTATCCTACCTTTAGTTCAAACTTCTGTACTGCCTTCTCATCATCTACTGGAATACGTTCAATCTTTGCTCCTAATGCAGTCAATTTTTCCTCAAAGGCCTCATAACCACGTTGAATAAATTCAATCTGATCCACAGTAGTAATTCCTGTAGCTGCTAAACCAGCCATAACCAAAGCTGCTCCAGCACGTAAATCAGGTGCACTTACCTTTGCACAACTAAAGCCTTCTACACCTTCTATAAATGCGGTATTTCCCTCTACAGTAATCTTCGCACCCATACGCGTCAATTCATCTACATACTTAAAACGATTCTCAAAAATACTCTCTGTCACAATACTAGAACCCTCTGACAATGCCAAAAGAGTAGCAAATTGTGGCTGCATATCCGTTGGAAATCCAGGATATGGAAGTGTCTTAATGTGTGTTGGTCCTAAGCGTCCTTCAATACCGATTACACGAACTGCGTCATCATATTCCTCTACGGTAGCACCCATCTCTACAAGCTTCGCACTGATTGCTTCCAAATGCTTTGGAATAACGTTCTTAATAAGTACATCGCCTTTTGTTGCTGCTGCCATACACATAAAAGTTCCAGCTTCAATCTGATCCGGTATAATAGAGTATTCTGTACCATGCAATTTCTCCACACCCTGTACACGAATCACATCTGTTCCTGCACCTTTGATATTGGCACCCATGCTATTTAAAAAGTTTGCCACATCAACAATATGAGGCTCTTTCGCTGCATTTTCAATAATACTTTTTCCTTCTGCCATAGCTGCTGCCATCATAACATTAATTGTAGCACCAACGGAAACCACGTCCATATATATGTGTGTTCCTTCCAACTTATCTGCCTCTGTTGCAATCATACCCTGCTCAATCGTAACTTCCGCTCCTAATGCTTTAAATCCTTTGATATGCTGGTCAATTGGACGGCTTCCAATATTACAGCCACCTGGCAATGCTACCTGTGATTTGCGGTATTTTCCCAGCAATGCACCTAACAAATAGTAAGATGCACGAATCTTACGAATAAATTCGTAATCAATACTAACTGAACTTATGTTGCTTCCATTAATCTTTACTGTATTAGTATCTACATACTCCACTCTGGCGCCAATTTCCTGAATCGCCTGCAAAAGCACGCGAATATCACGTACATTCGGTAAATTTTCTAACGTAACAGTCTCATCTGTCATAATAGATGCAGCTAAAATTCCCAATGCTGCATTCTTTGCCCCACTAATTGTAACCTCGCCCTTTAAAGGATTTCCACCCTTCATAATATATTGTTCCATTTTCGCACCTCTATCTATATTAATGGTAAACAAATTACCTGTTTTTAATCTTTTTTGCATCTGAAAAAGGGTAGACAACCCTATTTTTTTCTTAAATAATCTCTTTGATTATATCACAACCACCAAAATTAGCAAGTACTTTCAAAAAATTCTCCACTACTACTATTATTCTATTCCAAAAATAAAAATATGCTACTAATAACGCGAAGCGTTTTTCTCTATAGGATGCATTTTTCTATGAAACACTAAAAAGGGCGCCACCAACGTGACACCTCTTTCTTTGCTATGTACAACTATATTTGCCCTATTCTATTACAATGCCTGCATAATCTTTTTTACCATATTTTCAATCGAATCCCCTTCACAATCCACTGTAATATCTGCATATTTTTCATATAATGGACATCTCTCTGCATAAAGTCCTGCAAAATCCTGCCCTTCTTTTAATACAACTCCACGCTCTTTTAAGTCCCCCAAATGTCCAGCAAGTTCTTCTTGGCTCCACTTTAAATATACGATTTTTCCAATCTGTCCAAGATGTAACATAGCCTCCTCGCCATAGACAGCACTTCCACCTGTGGCAATTACTTTTTTTTCTACATTTATATGACTATTTACTCTATTTTCAATCTCTATAAATCCATCAATGCCCTCCTGAGCAATAATCTCATGAAGCAAACGCCCTTCTTCTTCCTCAATAATCAAATCCGAATCGATAAATCCATATCCCAGCATCTTCGCTAATACCACACCAAGCGTACTCTTTCCCGAACCTGGCATTCCAATTAACACTACATTATCCATCTGTGGTTTTCCTCCATTCCGTTTCGTATAACATAAATAATTTTACCACAGTCCATAGACAAGGAAAACTATTTTTTTCGGTTTTCAAAATATATAAAACGATCAATGGCATCCAAAATATCTTTAAAGGCATCTCTTGGCGCCACATCTATATATTTTTTCAGTATTTCCACCTGGTCATCATTGTGGTATCTGCCATAAAATATATCAAACAAATTATGTCCACGCACATAAATTTTAATCGTCTCCATATTTCGTTTAATATCCTCTTTGGAGTTGATGCGGATGTTGGTTGCTTTTATCATACGCTTCACGCTTCCAATCTTATAGAGGTAATCTTTATACTTTTTAAATAGCGTATTGTAAAAATAATCTTCGTTCTTAATAACGCCAATCTGGGTCATAATCTTTGGGTCTAAAAAGTAATTTTCAAAGGAATAATACTTTAATACCAATACGTTTTTCGGTGTCACCCTTGGAAGATTTCCTTCCAACTCCTCTTTGGAGCGTTGGCTATAATAACTGCAAAGCTGCTTTACCAGATGCTTTGGATTTTTTCCATCACTGTCCCGTATCATTAAAAACTGATCCTTCAAGTACAGTTTATTGATATATTTTAAGTTTGCATAAGTCTTGATGTTGGTACAACTATTCGTTGGTACGATAGAAATACGCTGAATCCCTCCCTGCTCGTCATATATCTCTGAATAATATTTTTCCAAAAGCAACGGCAAGCGAACACTATCCTGCTTTCCTTCCACAATAAACACAAAACTTACATTCATCAAATCATTGGCAGTATATCCCAAATCATCAAGAATTTCATCAATATCGTTATCCTCTTTGATCGCGGTATAATATTCCTCATCCAAGACAACCTGCTTAATCTGTTTGGAAGAAAAATTAAAAATCATGTTAGGTGAATGGGTAGAAAAAATCACCTGATTCTTTTTGGATAACCGATAAAGCACCTCACTGGCTGTTTTTTGTAGCTGTGGATGTAAAAATATCTCAGGGTCTTCCATCAAAATAATACAAGGTATGGTATTTTCATCTTCCGCATAGGTTTCAAGCATAGACAACGCATAGATACTGCGAAGTCCCTCACTTAACGTAGCAATATCTCCCATGGTCTTTCTGTCACGATTGTATACGGTTGTGGCAATCTGAAACAGGCTTTCTGGATGGAAATCCACTTGTAGCTTAATCTCCTGAGAACCACTTCCATTTTTATGAAAATGGCTATTTAATCGATCCGTAAATTCACTAATATTTACCTGCAACATCTTATATTGCATCAAGCGAACCATCTCCAGCAGATTCAATTCCGTTGGGGATTTTTTATTGATTACTTCGATACAACTGAAGCAATGGTTGCAGGATTTATTTTCATCAAACATACAAGCATTTTTTTGAATCTCTTGCAGGGAATTGTCATCATAAAAATGGAACACATCATCCTGTATCGCCTTTACATTTCGGCTGTGGTCAATGTTATAGGTCTTAGGAAATACTTCCTTTATATAGGGATTATTTCTTTTATACCCATCATCATATTTTATAATGCCGTCTGGTGTAACAAAACAAGTAAACTCTATTTCTCCATTTTGAAAAGAAGGCAGTCTCTCCTGAAATGTCTTAAACCAGGTATCATAATTTTTATAATTGCTTACTACCCTTCTCTGATAGTATAGCTGCAAATCATCTTCATTAAATGCCACTTTTATATTAATCGATATATTTTTATCTGCTTCTAAAAAATGACGCGGCAATGGTTTATACTGTCCCGCAACCAGACAAATAGCATCTATCACAACAGTCTTTCCTGTATTATTTTTTCCAACCAAAATCAAAGCATTGTCTACGTCCTTAATCTCTAAGTCACGAATGGATTTAAAATTTTTAATGTGAATATAGCTAATCCTCATACCGAATCCCCCTCAAATTGTTAAGTCCTGCCTGCGAGTGCTGTTTATTTATTTTTTCTTTTTTTATTCTTATTCTTTTTCCTTACCGAATATCCAAAGCTTCCTAATAACTCTCCAAATCCATAATATTCCCCATGCGAGTAAATAATGAGTCCGGAATCATTCAAATTAAATTTTCCGTTTTCATCCATATATTTCGTGTCGATGTTGACCCCCACTACATCTGCAAGAAACATATGATGTGATCCCAGCTCCTTAATCTCTTTGACTTTACATTCAATATTGACCGGTGATTCTTTAATCAATGGGGCTTTTACATGGGTAGCTGCCTCTTTCGTAAGGTGCATCTGGGCAAACTTATCTACATCTCTTCCCGAACGCACTCCACAATAATCCGTAGCTTTCACCAATGCTTCTGTGGTAAGGTTAATCACAAACTCTCCGCTATTTTTTATCATATCATAGGAATGTCGTTCCGGTCTCACGGAAATATATGCCATAGGCGGATTCGTACAAATGGTTCCTGTCCATGCCACAGTTATAATATTGTCTGCTTTTCCTTCCTCCGCACAGCTTACCATTACCGCTGGTAATGGATATAACATATTCCCTGGTTTCCAACATTCTTTACTCATCTTATCTTCCTTCCAAATATAAAAATCCTAGTGCAATTTAAGTTTATAATATATATAGTATACCAAATATCGTGGATTTTTTCGATATTTCCTGTGCCGAAAGTATAAAGCTTTCATTACAAAAATATTAATTTTCGACTCCTTTCTTGATTTCCATTCTAAAATTACTATAATGGAATTAGAGGGTATATCTTAGATAAAGGGGGCTTTTACATGGAATATTTGAATATAGAATCTGTAACGGAAGGGTTTGAAGAAAAAGTACATCAGAATCTAAAGTTTAAAACAGGTAAGTTTGTATGGCAGATACGATTTAATACCGCTTTAGATCCAACTACAGTCAATAATGTAAACCTGTACGTTACTACCGTTAATATGGCACCACTATCTACCAATATTACATACGATAGCACTACAAATGTAATTGAAATTGAGCCATTAGATTCTTATACCAAGGATGAATCTTATATTTTACATATTACTACAAATGTAAAATCACGCGGCGGTAAGCCATTAAAAAAGCCAGTTAAAATTCAGTTTAAATTATAAGTTTTAAAACAGCTTTTTGACTATTGCAACGCTTAAAAAGAGGAAGCATAATTTTATATTTATTCGGACATACTAAAAAACAGGACCACTGCTTATGCAGTTGATCCTGTTTTTATTATTTTCATTTTGATAATTCTATCTTAGTCTAATACATTCATCAATGGTGGAATGATCTGTTTCTTACGAGATACTACACCGCGAAGATACATTCTGTCTTCTTCCTCAGAATGGAATGCAGCCTTTGCTGCTTCTTCTGCACCTTCACCAAACATCATAAGATCTGTGGATTCTTCCAAAATATCTGTCAACATAAAGAACAACATATCTGCACCATGCTCTGCAAATGTCTTTTCGATATATGGTGTCATACGTTCCTTTAACTTAATCAGTTCATCCCCATCCATAGATGTAATCTGTCCAACACCAAAAGTAGTATTTCCTGCTGTAAACTTTTTGAAATCCTGATAGAAAATTTCCTCCGGTGATTTTCCTGACAAGTCACTTCCTGCAGCAAACATTTCTTTTGCGTAACTTTGTACTTCAAAACCTGCAATCTTTGCTAATTCCTCGGCAGTATCCTTATCAAGCTGTGTGCATGTAGGAGAACGATATACCAATGTATCTGAAAGAATTGCCGAACACATCAAACCTGCAATTGCTGGCTCAATCTCGATATTATTTTCACGATACATCTGACGAATAATCGTAGCAGTACATCCTACTGGCTGATTTCTGAAATATACAGGTCCCATTGTTTCCAGACTACCAATCTTATGGTGATCGATAATCTCTAAAATATTGGCACTCTGCAATCCGTCTACCGCCTGATCTACTTCATTATGATCTACTAAAATAATATCCTTTTTCTTTACATTTAAAAGATTTCTTCTGGAAATCATTCCAATGTAGTGACCATCTTTGTCTAAGATTGGGAAATCTCTATGACGCTTCTCTGCCATAACGCTCTTAATATCATCCAGAAAATCTTCTGTTGTAAATGTAACAAATCCTTCTTTACGCATAAAGAAATCAATTGGCATACTCTGGTTAATCAAACGTGATGCAATGAAAGTATCATACTTTGTCTGAATGATAGCACAACCTCTTTGTTCTGCCATACGTGTAATTGTCTTAGCAACATTTGCTCCCGTACATACAACAACACACTTTGCCTTCATCTCAATCGCACAAAGCTGTGCTTCATAACGGTCTCCAACGATAACAATATCGCCTTCCTCCACAAAGTTCTCCATCATCTCTGGCTTTGCTGCACCAATCAATACCTTACCAGATGTTACACAATCATCTGGGTTTCCTACAACCATACTTCCTTCTAATACTTCTAAAATATTGCGGTATGGTGTCTCTGCCTTTGCTAAAATCTCGCTGTCATATACATTCATATAAGATTTTGCAATATCTGCTACGGAAATCAATCCTTTTAAACATTTATCTTCATCTAAAATTGGAAGAGTAGATAAGGTTTCCTTATCCATCACATCCCAAGCTGCCTTCAATGACATTTCTTTGCTCAGAGTTGGTACGACGCGGATTTCCATGTCCTTTACCTGCTCACGAACATCTGAAATAAATCCAGGTGTCTTTACACCAAAATGCTTTAATACAAATTCTGTCTCAGGGCTTAATTGTCCTGCTCTCTTTGGTGTGTATTTTTTACCTGTCATTTTACATTTTAAATCTGCATATGCAATTGCAGAACAAATGGAATCGGTGTCTGGATTCATATGTCCTACGACAAATACATTCTGCTCTCTTCCTGTGATTACTGACTCACTCACTGTAGTTTTTCCTCCTATCTATTCTTATCCTGATAATGCCGCACTAACTTATAGCATAAGAGACATTTTGCGAAAAGTCAAGGTCTTTATTCTCTCTTAAATGTCTTTATTTCTCACTTATTTCATGGACAGATCATATGGGAAATATCGTTTCATCATCTGATACTCATCCAACAAATCCATCAGATATGGACGGGCATCCGATAAGATTACTACCACATCCCCCTGAAGCTCATTTATGGCATTCATAATCGATTGTGCTGTATCCGCAGTCATCTTCTTTGCATCTTCCACAAACATACAACCACCTTTTATCTTGTCATAATTTTGTTCCAAATGCATACGATTTAGCTTTTCCGCATTTATCTTAGCAACTTTGTGTGATGGTAACAGTTCCAAACTCTCTAAAGCCTTTGTAAGATTTCTTGCTAATTCAAGCGCACGCTCTTTATGTTTACAGGTAATAATATAATTTCCTGCAACGCCCTTGTCTTTTGCTTTTTCCAAGGCTCCATAAACATCCTCACACAAACGGGTATCTGCCTGATAATCTTGGAAAAATTCCCATAGCAACATACCATATTCGTCTGTAAATGACAGTGCTTCTTCTTCTGGTTCCTCTTCTGCTTCTTCCACAACTTCTTCGCTTTTTTCCACTTCCTCGTCTAAATCTACCACGCTGTCTTCCTCTATGTCACCCTCAGAATTTTGTAATTCTTCCTCTAACATTTCTTCTTGCATTGGTTCCTGTGGTTCTGAAATTTCTTTTACATTCTCCAACTCTGTATCTGATGTTTCTTTTGACTTTTCTGATACACCTTCTGCCTCTTTTGGTAACGTTTCTTCCAGTTCTTCCTCTGGTGACACTTCCTGTGTTTCCTTTGTAACTGTCGGTTGCTTTTTCTCTACCTTTGCAGCCTTTTTCTTCTGACCTCCAAAACGTCCCAAAATACGATTTAAAATAGCAATCTCTTTATTCGGTGTTTCTGCCTTTGGTTGTTCTTCTGCTGGTTTTTCCATTTCGACAGCAGTCGTTTCAGACTCTTCATTTGCTACTTCTTCCATTTCAACAGCAGCCATTTCAGACTCTTCATTTGCTACTTCTTCTATTTCGACAGCAGCCGTTTCACCTTCCTCATTTGTTTCGTTTTCCATTTCGGCAACATCTGTCTCTTCTATTTCTTCAACAGTATTCGTTTCAGACTCATTTTCCACTGCATTTTTCGTTTCAGCCATATTTGATTCTGATTCCTTGTTTGCTGTTTTTTCCATCTCAACAGCAGCCATTTCAAATTCTTCATTCGTTACATTTTCAGCTTCTTCATTCGCTACTTCTTCAAGTTTTTTCTTTTCCTGTGCAGCTTTTCTACGCTTTTCTCTTTTTGCCGCACGTCTTGCATTTCTTCTACTATGCCGTGTTGATTTTTCTTGCTGAGTGTCCGAATTTTTTTCTTCCACAGACTCTTCCATCTGTTCGTCTTCCACAGGTTGTGTATCCTCGGATGGACATAACTCCATTTCCTGTTCTGGTGTAGTCGTTTCCATAACAGAGTCATACTCCATTCCTACTTCTATTTCGTCTAAATTCTGCTCCTGTTCCAACGACACAGGCTGCTCTGCAACCTCCTCCATCTCTGCTGTAAATGCCATGTTGTCTTCCGAAAATGCTTCCTCGCCATATTCATTTCCATCCAACGTTTCTATATAAGAAGGTTCTGGTGAAATCTCTCGCATTTCAGGTGCCGTTGCATACCAGTTTTCCTCATTGTTATATGCTGTTGCACTCGTTCCCTCATCATTTTCCATAAACCCATGCTCTGGATGATATGGTATCGTATCTCCCGAAGTGTCATACTGATTTTCATAAGCAGTTGCGTTTGTTTCCTCTGGATTCTCCATAACTTCTGCTACACTGGCTGCCAATAATGCCTCAGTCTCTGCCTGACGAATTGGTGTCCTTTGAATTGGCTGTGTATCCTGCTGCTCATTTTCCTGTTGGCTTTCCTGAAACATTGGCTGTTCTTTTTGTTTTCCCCAGACACGATGAACTTCCTGTTCCAGTAAATCCATGCTGGCTCCTTCTTCTCTCAACACCTGCCGCAAGTCTACTGTACGTTCCATATCACGATTAATCATCTGCTGCAACTGCCGCTCTTTTACCGCAGCACGTTCATCACTTAAATCTCTGGTATCATAGATAAACTGCTCACGATTCTGCTGTATCTCCTCTGGAGATAAATCCTTATCCAACACTCTATATGCATCTAAAGCCTGTTTTCCTTCTTCATGATACTTGCAAAGCAACTTTGCTTTATCTACGATAATTCCATCATGAAACCAGATAATCAAATCTCTACATTCTCGAATACATTCATCATAAAGTCCCGCCTTATGATAAATCTTGGCAAGTTCGTAGCCCCATTCTTCCGTATATTCAATCTGCTTCAATTTTTGCAAAGTTGCAATACGAAGCACATAATCCACATTTTTTGCCCGATCTATGCCGTAACGCAATATATAACGATCCGGACTATTTGGTGCCAATTCTGAAAATTGATTATAAAATTCTTCTGCATCGTCAAATTCCTGCGTCTTGATTGAAAGATACGCAAGACGATATATTGTCATTTTGCTCTGCTTTCTCTCATAACTTTGAAGCAAAATATCTTTTGCCACTGCATATTCTCCCATTCGTTCATATACACTGGCAATTAACTTTAAATCCACGATGGACTTTATCTTGGATATATCAATTGTCTCTGCCACTTCCATTGCATCTTCATACGCACCCTTTTTCAAAAGAGAACGTATCTCTATGCATTTCATCCCATCACTTGCTCGTCCCATACGGACTCCTCCTCTAAAATGTATATCGCTATCGACAACCGCAAAGCTACGTATCACTTTATGGTTATCCACCTTATTACCGTAAATCATTTTCTATCCAGCTTTTCATGCAGGATATAATCCATTTTATTGTAACATTTAGCTATTATAAAAACAAGATTGAAAGAAATGAAACTATCCTGTCCTTAACCTAAAAGCTTGCGTTTTTTCGTATTTTTCCAAATATATACAGTTTCATTGCAAAACAATTTTCCTTTTGCTATAATTTTTTTCAAGTGTTGTAAAAGATTTGTGTTTTATCTAAGTTTCCCAAGATACACAGCCTTTAACAACCTTATGCGTAAATGCCCGATAAACGGCAAATCGCAAGTTATTTTTAACGGAGAAAGAAAAAAAGAAAAGAGGTAAAAAAAATGAAACAACATTATTCAGAAGAGGAATTAAACAAATTGCTCCCGGCATTAGATGATGCCATTACTACAACCCGTGACATTCAAAAAAAGTATAAAAAAGCTACTATTGCAAGCTATTTTATACTTGTATTTGAAATCCTTGCTATTATTGTCGCTTGTTCTGTTATAGTAGCTTTTACAGATTTTAGCAGTATCTCAAGTATACTTATTCATTGTGGTATTCCCATTTTACTATTTCTCGTAGTATGTGGCATATGTAACCGCATAGCCTTTCAATATGGCAAGGTTGTATATGAAACAATTAACAAATATCGCAGTATCTTTCACAAACTAGAAAAAGATATTCCTGGTATCGAACCACCTGTACAATTATGGTCCGACCAGATTCAAGACCAGTGGAACGATTTTAATGTTTGGTGTCCTAGATTCGTTCTAGTACCAGAAAACAGATACCGCAAAAAATACATTCCAGACGATTTAACAAAACGTACCGAATTAGTAGAAAAGAAGTTGGAAGAATTAAAAGAGCAGGTTGCACAAGAGCATTAATTGACTTGCATTTAAAAATCCCCTCAAAGGTTAGGTTTTAAACTAAACTTTTGAGGGGATTCTATTATTGGACTAACCAAAATTATTTTATTATTTACAGCGACCACAAAACATGTACATTTAATACAGTTTTCAACTTTTTCAACACATAATACCACACAATTCCACTTATAACCATTGAAACCAAACAAGAAACTCCATATGTTTGTAACGGAAACTGATAAAGATAATTTCCAATATGCGGATATTTGACTAAGTATATTTTTTTTGTAAGAGTATAGGACACCAAAAAAGATATAATAGTTCCAAACAAGTAGGATAAAAACATTTCCAATAACACAATTCGCTGTATCTTTCCAGTATTTATCCCAATGGTATGTAACATGGCATATTCTTTTTTGTTAATATATATTTTCAAATAATAACTACTATACAGCAACAATATTGCTACTCCTATACAAATAGAAAATATAATGTAAACAAACATGTGTATAATACGGTTAAAACGCACCAATTCTGCCTTCTCTTCCGCAGGCGAAGAAACACTGAATTGTCTATTAGATTTCAACAATTCAAGATTTTGTAAATCCTTTTTTTCCGTAATTTCATCGACATAAACATTTGTCGGTAGTATAAAGGGAGTCAATTTCTGAAATGTATCTAAATTGACTATGATTACGATAGACAGGTCATCAACCTCTGGATAAACAGTTAATTTACGCACTTTATTTTTTACTTTAAGATTTTTATTTTCATTCTCCTGCGTAAATACAATTTTATCTTCTTTATTAAACGGTGCATGAAAGTCTCTACTCTCTATATTGGTAGAGTACAAATAATCAAGAACAATAGCTTCCTTATCCACAATTTTTTTATACTTCATATGATTCATTTCATATAATCTTTCAAGTTCTGTATCATCATATCCTAATATATGTACACTGACAATTACATCCTGATTCCTCAAAATTCTTTTATAGTTTTCTGCGTCTTGAGATAAATAGTTCAAGTATTGCCTAGATAGTTTTTCCTTGCTCACAGCAATGTCTGTATAATAGGAAAAGACAGAATGTGTCTGTACTGCATCAGAGAAACCATAATTTTTTTTATATAGATTTTCTACCATAGTATCATAATTATCATCACCATACACCTTTTTATTCAGGTCAACCATATACTGATACTTATAATTTCCAGAAATAGTAGAAAAGTTGGTTTTCATATAAAAAATTGCAGTAGTAATAATAACTGTTCCCAGTGCAATACCAAATACAGAAATAATATTCATGAACTTATCATATCGCAGATCATTGCCAGCCAATTTCAAACATACAAGTCTGGTTCGCTTTTTAAATACTCGCTTTCCTTTTTTACTTTTTCTCTTTTCAAATATGCTTTCCTGCCGCAACAATTCATTAGGGCTCATACGCTTAATACAAATCAGTAAAGGAAGCAATACTAATACATTAATTAGCAAACAGAAACTAATGGTAAATAACATTTTAGTTATGGGATATCCTGTCCAAAGAGAAAAGTAATAAGATAAGGTATGATACAACCCAACATGAATCGCCGCAATGATTCCCGATGATAAAAGTAATCCACTTAAAATTCCTACTAATACCCAAACTAAAATAACACTTACAAAACTAACTATAATCGTATTTTTTCGTATACCAATTAAATTCATTACTCCTATGCTTTCACGAGCATCATACATACACATTTTTGCAATGTTGTATACAACAAAACACATTCCTAGTAACATAAATAAAAAAACACCAGCATATATAATATCATATTGTTGGAATACACTCAGTCCTCCATACCCATACCCTAAATTCAAATACATATTCAAATTAGGACATACCTTTCCATCCAGTTTTTGGGTTAGTTCCTTATAATCTGCATCTAAATGACTATAATCCAAAAAAGAAGCATAGGCACAATTATAATTTACATTCTCTTTATATGCAAAAAAATTATATTCGCCCGTCGAATCATCCCACACACTATTCTGACTAATAATACCTGTAATCACAAAACTTTTCTTCTTTTTATCTGAAACTGGAAGAGAAATCTTTTTTCCAATAACACTATAATCATATCCATATTCTGCAATGTATTTCTCATCAAGAACCAATTGTCCATTTGCAGTAGGCAGTTTACCTTTTATCAGTTTTATACCCATTAAATCCAAATCAAACTCTTTGGCATAATCATAGTAATAGTATTTTTCATCATTAATGGACACAGTATATTGCTCTGTTTTTTTTATCCTATCAACATTTGGATACGCTTCTAGCTTTTTATAATCTTCGTCTGTACAATTTATAATATAAGTACCAAAAGAACCATATTCTTCCTTTTCAGAACGCATTAACTCATTCTCACTACTTAAAAACACTAACTGAGTAAAATTAGGAATTAATCCCAATAGTAAACCTACAAGAACAATAGATACCATTACCTTCCTAGAGGATGTAAACACCTTCCACATTCTTACTATCTTTTTCATTTGCAAATTACACCATCCTTAATTATAATTTGCCGTTCTGCCAAATCTGCCTTTTCCATATCATGGGTTACATAAATTAAGGTCTTATTATTTTTTCTGACATAATGAAATAATAAATCAAATACAGCGTTTCCATTTTTTGTATCTAAATTTCCAGATGGTTCATCCGCAAACAATACATCCGGTTTGTTAATTAAAGCTCTTGCAATTGCTACTCTTTGTTTTTCTCCTCCTGAAAGTTGGTTTGGCTTATGCGACAATCTTTCCTTTATCTGCAATTCCTCTACTAAATAACCAAACCACTCTTTATCTACACTACCATAGGCTGTCATCGCCGGCAAAACAATATTATCATATACTACCATATTAGATATTAAATGAAATGCCTGAAATACAAATCCAAAATTTTTTAACCGTACATCAGATAATGCCTTTTCTTTCATTTTATATAGAGATTCACCTCTAAATACTACGTTTCCATCTGTAACTTTTTCCAATCCGCTAAGCACACTCAAAAGGGTGCTTTTACCTGCTCCAGATGGTCCAACAATAGCAATTTGCTCACCTGTGTGAATCGTTAGTGACAAGTCAGACAAAGCCTTCACTTTATTTTGACCACCATAAATCACACTTACGTTTTTTAATTCAAATAAATTGTTTTGTTCCATTTTCTTTTCCATATATAGTATCCTTTACTATTTTATTCGCTTTTGTTTATTGGTATCCCCATCTTCAAGAATATACCCATCTATTTTATCTCCTACACTCCAAGAGTAAGTTCTATTTCCAAGCCATTGCAACGTATAGGTCATTCCAAATATCGTGTGCTTTGCTATGTCTTCTAAACGTTCTTCTATCTCTTCTTCACTTTTTAAATCACCTACATAAACTAAAATAAAAGGAGTTGGATAATTCTCTTTTCTTAAACGAAGTGTCTCAAATCCTCCCTCATCATAAGTCCATGAATTTAATAAAATTGCGTTCTTTTTATTTGAACAGTCAATATCTTTTACATACACACACATGCCCTTCAAACCAAATATAGATGTGGAAGTTAGGTTAAAATCTAAAATTAATTGTCGATAATCGCTAGAAGCCTTGCTAGGAAATTTTCCAGAAAATGCATCTAAATTCACATCCACACTTTCATCCTTTTTACATGATTCTAAAAATTCTGTATCATAGCCATTACTGCTACTACAAACCACATCACTTCCAACCTTTAGCCATATAGGATGTATTACAAAGAAAAATATCCCACATAAAACAACTAATGTTATAAGTCCTGCTATTATTTTTTTCATCTGTGTTCTCCTTTATTGTCATATATACCGTAGAAGAAATAAGTCTTAACTCATTTCTTCTACTCTTTTAATTTAATTAAGCCTTAATTAATGCAATAATTGTAAATTTTTCAAAAACCTTTTTTTTCCTCATTTTTTCCAATTCATCATTATCAGAAGCATCTCTATTACCAGTATGTGCATATACATATACTTTTCCATTTTTTACCTTCCCGACCACATATGTATGTGTAAATCTGGAATTTGCCTCCGCAATCTGAATAATATCTCCTTTCTCTGCTTTTTTCGCTAATTTCTTAATGCTATCTTCATTTATACTCCACAAATATCTTGTACGTCCTTGCACAGTCACCATGTAATCCTGCAATCCATAAAAAGAAGAACCTGCTAACTGGTCCACATTACTCCATGTAGTAGTTGTCACAAAATCTGTCTTTTTAACGACACCAGCAAATTTCTTTGTATAAGTTTTATTACACCAATATTTTTTTGTAGAATATACAGTTCCCAAATCCGCATAAGAAACTTCTTTCTTAGGAATTTCTTTTACCGAATAGCCACCTGCACACAATATTTGTGAAGCATAATTTGTACAATCATTTCCAAAAGAATCATAATGAGAATTATAATTTTCCCAATATTTAGAGGCATATTTTACCGCATCCTCACGGTCATATGCATACGCAGTATTTGATACTGCACTAGTTGCAATCGCAGCACATGCTGCCATTCCTGCCAATAGCATTCTCACTTTTTTTCTACATAGTTTGTTTCTTATCATTCTAATTTCTCCCTTGTTTTTTATAAATATCTTCATGTATCTTTCTTGCAATTTTAATTATTCTATATTTTTGTAGCCAAAATTGTAAAGTATTTGTAATGCATTACCGTATAAATGTATCACACCAAAAAGAAGAAATCAACACTTTTTTAAGAATTGTATTTATAACAATTGTTATTGCTTGTATGTATGCAGATTATTATACTGTGTAAACATAACAAAAAAGATGCCTTTTTAGCAGATAGAGCCTTCATAAATTCTTTTATTTATTTTTCCTATATTTCTAAAGAAACATACCATATATATAATTTTGTACTTATAACTTTTGTATGTAGTGAATATAGCCATTTAGAAAAAGTAATACCTCCAAGTAGTGTAACTTATATAGAGGATAATGCATTCTATAATTGTTCCAATTTAATTTTTTAAAACATCATAATTAGACACAGATATATTTAAAAATAAAAAATCTAGAAACAACAAGAAGCGTTGCAGGAAATAGCTTTCAACTGCAACGCTTCTTATTTTTCTAGTGAAGTAACAACTACAAAATAAACCTAACTACTTCTCTTGTAGTCTGTATCTCACTACATATCTTTATAAAATTCCAACGTTTTCTTCATTTCTGGAGTTAATGCAATATTCTTTGTCTCCAATGTACGATATCGCAAATCTAAATCCTTTAATTTCTTTTGACGTTCGCGATTAAACTTAGCCATCGCTTCTTCATATAAAGGTTGTAACTGCAATTTTTCTCGAATTGGTTTTACAAATGGACAATAACTTGCAAGTATTTCTCTGGCAACTTTATTCAAACGCATAGAACCTTTACACTCATTTTTTACCCAAAGCACATAGTCAAGTACAAATACCTCTCTTGTATTTCCACGGCCTTTTTGAATCTGCATTTTAAGCTTTTCTTTTCTTTCCTCTGATAACGCACGATTTCTCTTGTAGAACTGAATATAATCCACATATTCAGACGTGAGTGATTTGTACTTTACATCATTCCAAGTTGTACCCTGAATAGTTCTACAAAGTTCCCAACGGAAACGTCCGCATACTCGAACAAAAATGTCCTCCATATCATTTTCAGCAAAAATTGGGAAAATAAATCGTCCATGAGACGCTCTTTTTCTTCCTTCAATTTCCTGCCACATAGAGCCATTGGAACCGTAAGTTGGCAACAGAATAATATCTGGGAAAATCTCCTCCTGAATATATTCCTTTTCAATGCCATTTTCAGGGTCGTTCTGCATACCTTCTCGATAAAAGACTGAGTAATCAACGGCTACAATCTTCTTGATAATATCATTTACCTTATTTGTTGTCATCAAACTTTGATCCAAGTGTCCCATAAAGCTGTCACGGTACAAAATCGGCACAAAAATACTAATCTGACCACTTACAATCTTACTATTATAACGGAACATATTTTTAATCTCATAAGAAAACTTCTTCATAAGATTTTTCTGCGCTTCCTTCATCTCATCTTCCGTAATTTGTCCACTCTTCTTCATATCACGAAGTGTTTCATTGTAATCCATATCGAACTCACTCTTAGAAGGTTCCTTTTTCCCTTCTAATACAGCACTGAGCCATTGTTTACTATTGTAAACTTTACATGGACCCTGTTCATTGTTCTGATCTTCCAAACAATATAATTCAATCAATTGTTCTTTGCTAAGCAATCTTTCATCCACAAATCCATACAACAAAAATAAATCAATGATACGATCCTTTGACTTCTCCTTATAATCCCGAAGAAATACCGCTTCATATAATTCATAATAGCCATTGGTTAATGTTCTTCGTATCTTTCTGGCATCATCCTCCGTACTGGTCTTATCCTTCATATTCATAAAGGCAAGCACACTCTGTTGAAATTCTGCACATTTTTCCTCTGGAAGTTGCGAATATGTCAGTAATTTTGACAAAGAACCATTCAATTCCTTCTCGATTGTCTCCGTATCTACCCCAGCGTAACGTACTGCTGTTTCCGCACTGACTTCATCCTCCTGCACTTCTGCATCTCCAGAATCCTCCAAAAGAAGTGCATAAATCTGTTCCATTTTTTCTTTATCAATAAATAGTTTCTTTCCTGTTTTAGTCACAAGGAAATTTTCTACCTCATTGGTCTTTTCTTTAACGGCATTCACCAATTTCATGACTTGTCCAATGTCCAGTTTCACTTTCTTCATATCTAATGCCATTTGTGCTGCCACATTAAACAGACATTCATTATCCGAACTGGAAATTCCTTGAAATAACTCCTGCACATAACTTGCCAAAATCTCACAATATTCCTGAATGCTGCTAATCACCTGAAGCTGCTCCTCCAAGTGATGTACTGCAATGGTACTTCCATGTGCATAGTATTTCTTCTGTATATCCATCGGTAAGGTAGCACACTCTACATAATATTGTGCGCCACTAATATCCATCTCTTCCTCCAATTCTCTCATATTTTCAATTGCAGGTATTTTGGTAATCGCCATACTATTCTTTTTTCCGATTTCCTGATACAACTCATAACTGGATTCCATAAAGCTTTTTAAGGTAGCTGCCCCTTTATGTAATACATTATAAACCTTATAAAGTTCTACAATCTGACGGCTGAGTGCTGTCACTACCGTTCCTCTGTAATCGGTTCGATTTTCCAAAAGCATCTCCAAATCTTCTAAATTTTTCACTGCAATCGGAAAAATCTGCACATCTTCTGCCACATAATAACTGGCACCATATTTTCCCTCTAATAAATCACTTACTCCCAAAAAACTGCCTGGTCCGCATACAATCTTCGTCCCCGTATTATAAACCAGAACACGCCCCTTCACCAGTAGACTCACGCTCTCTACTGTTGCATTTTGCATATACAGTACCGTTCCCTTTGGTACCTGATTTACCGTATTCATCGATAATCCCATATTCAATTGCCCCTTTCTCGCCCCTAAATAAGTCTATTTCCATTATACTACAATTGCAAAAAAACAGCAACGCAAATAAAGGCTACTTGTTACAGTTCCTATATCTGTGACCTGTAACAAATAGCCTTTTTCATTCATTTCTTAAAATTAAATCCGTGCGCCCTAACCTCGAATATCTCTCATAAGCGTTACCTCTGCAGTTAACTCAATTCAGGCGACCTCACATCACATAAGAGTGCTTGCTTAGTGCTGCTTTGTTCCCAACCTGACACGGTTCACAAGTTCCTATTGCGTAAGACCCAAACGTCAACGCCACTTACAGAGGGCAGCCCTACAAGAAAATATCCTCAGAAAGAACAACACCCCTACTGTAGCGGATTGTAGGTACAGGGCACCGCTAACTCCCCGGCTGCACGGAAACTTTTTGACATTTTCAAGTAGGTGAAAACTCACCCTTTTCTAACATTATACACCTATCCTTTTGGATAGGATACCATGAAAGTATAACAATTTCCATCGCTTCTGTCAAGAAAAACCCTTTGACAAAAAAACAAAAAGATAGCAATCGGGCAGGTGACATTTTTACTCATTTGAGTTAGTTTATGCGGTTTCAGACTTTTTACTACGGGTATCCTGACATTGTGCATATAATCTATGTGCTACAACCGCCGTTATAAATTCTGTAATCCAAAACGCACTCCATACTCCCGATGGACCAAAACTTCTACTAAGTATAAATGCAACAGGAAGCATTATAAGCAAATATCGCATAAGAGAAATTACAAGCGACCTTACACCTTTTCCCAGTCCTTCCAAGGCTCCGGAAGCGGTTACGGATACAGAAGATACCACAAAGCCAAGACTAATCATTCGTAACGCATTTTGTCCGATTTTAATGGTCTGTGCATTATTGGTAAATAATCCAATGAGCTTATCTGGCACAGACATACAAAGTAATGTTCCGACTACCATAACCCCTGCAATAATTCTAAGGGCTGTCTTATAGATTTGATTGACCCTTTTCTTTTCTCCTGCGCCATAATTATAGGCAAGCAATGGCCGCATTCCCTGTACTACGCCATTTGCAGTCAGATATAGGAATGTTTGTAATTTGAAATACGCTCCCAACACCAAAACATAAGCCGACGAATATACTGCTAAAATGCCATTTAACACAGATATTTGCAAGGAAGGCAATGCCATATTAAGCGTTGCAGGAACACCGATTGCATACATCCTTTTTAAAATATTAGCACGAAATTTTACATAACAAATATTTATCCGAACAGAAATCGGTTTGACAAAATAAATAATGATATATCCCGCTAATGTAACCATTTCTCCAACGCCCGTTGCAATTGCCGCACCTTCTATCCCCATCTTTGGGAAAACGCCAATTCCAAATATAAGCAATGGGTCCAATACCACATTTGCAATACATCCAATTATCATACAAAACATGGATGTACGCATTCTTCCAACTGACTGAAATATTTTTTCAAGACTAATGGATATGGAAACAGGGATAGCAAATAGAAAAACAATATTGGAATACTGAAGTCCCAAATCAATAATAGTTGCATCCTTTGTAAACATTTTTAAAAATGCAGGCATAACCAAAATACAACCGATCGTAAGCAACAATCCATGAAAAATATTGCAAACCACTCCCACCGAGGCGGAAATATTTGCTTCTTTTTCTCTTTTTGCCCCTAAAAAATAGGCAATCATAGCATTGATGCCAATTCCAAATCCAACGGTTGTAGCCATCATTAAATTTTGTATCGGATAAACTAACGATAGTGCAGTCATGGCATCGTCACTAATTTTAGCCACAAAAAAGCTATCTACAATATTATACAATGCATTCACCAGCATAGATATTGTCATAGGCAATGCCATAGAAATGACCAAAGGCAATACAGGTCTTGTTCTCATAAATTCCTGATTCACGATGTGTTCCTCCTTAATTCTTTTTTACACAATAACATGAGGTTTCTGATTGCACAAAAAATGCCACGTAGCTAACAACGATTAACTACGTGGCGAAAAATAGAGCCTCTATGCTCTAGAAAAATCCACTCCATCCTCATGGTTTTGGATTTTTATTATACCAGTGGCATGCTTTTCTGTCAATGTTTTATAATACCCCTTCCTGTCAAGTAACTGTTTTTTCATTTAGAATCCTGAAATATAGTCCTATCTAATTAAACAAAACAAAAATTACTATAATTAATCTGCATTTAACTCTCCAACAATTCTTCAAAGAAATGCATTGGATTTTGACAAAATTTATTTGCTTTAGAGTTTTTCATTAATTCTATTATCTCATCCTGTTTCCAAGATAATATATCCTGACTTTCTAATTCATCTGCCATTGCACATTTCTCTCTGGATACTATATAAAAATCAAATTGCCACAATGCCATTTATTATCCCCCTTAATGTAGATGTACTTTTGTACAAAAAAAGTAACCATGTATAAAATTTCCATGGCATATTGCTTCAACATAGCTTCGCATCTGATATCCTTCATTTAATTCATCATAACCACAAAGTAATTTTTTATCTAAAATATACTTACATATTTGGATTATCTATTGTAAATTATTAGGGAATATTTCCACATCATCATAAGGATTAATCTCACACAATTTATGCATATCACCATTAGCAAACGGCATTATCACAAACGCTCCTGACAATACACGTTCTAGGGCTGATAATAAATTTGTATCATACTTAAATTATTTCATATTATATTTTTCTAAATCCTGTACATATGTGTTATTTTTTAAAAGTGCATTTACAACTTCATTATTGGAAGATATCACTAATATTAAAGATCCATCCCAAGCCACAATTTCTGAAATTGCTAACGGATGTTGCAATGTTATTGGATTTTCCCAAAATCCTGTATATCCATCAGCATATGGATAATCATATTTTATTACTTCTTCAAGTGTTATTTGTTTAGGAAAAGCAGAAAACACACCCCATATCCATTGAAACTCCTCTTTGTTTAATAAATCTAATAACTCTTTTCCACCAATCCAACAATACTCATTATCCAAAACTTTTACTATTTCCTGATTGTTTGGATAACATTCTATATTGGTAATAAGCCAATTATAGTTATCCGCATCTCCAATAATATTGTAAACATCTTTTATAGTAATCTCATCGTTTTTAATTATACAACCTTTCATATTTTCTCCTTAATTTCTTTTTGGTTTTCCATTTTTATATTCCCATGTATGCTCATGTGGAACTTCTGGATGTTCTTTTGAATTTCCATGATTACTCATATCAACATCTCTATATGCTTTGCCATCCGAATCATACCATCTTCTAGTTTTTATATTTCCATCTACATCCAATATATCCACAGATGTATTAGCTTCACCATATGGTCCTGGATTTTTATTAACAGAAGTATGTTTTGAATACGGAGTAATATCTATTTCATTTCCTAATGTAGATGTAATAGTTTTACTAGCACCTTTACCTCTACTCCACCGTACATCCTTACCAACCAGCTTCTCTGCTTCCTCCAAAGATACTTTTCCCACTCCTGCAATCTCTACTTGTGGTCCTGCCCCTGTTTTTCTTATAAACAGCCTTTTTATATCTGCATCTTCTTCCAGCATAGTTCGGATTCCTTGGATAAGCTGTTCCATTTCTTTTTTGGCATCTTCACACATAGCAATGCCTTTTCCTGCCTTTTTAAACAGTTGCTTTTCCGATAGCAGGCTCATTTTTTCTGCTATATCCGCATTCTTTCCTGCTGTCCTTACCATGGAACCACTAATTACTGGTACAATGACACAGGCTCCTGCTAATACTCGATTCAACGCAGATAGCTTTTTTCCAGTTATCAGGTCCAATCCACTGATGGATTCCTGTAGGTCCTTTCCATCTCCAAGAAATGGTATCAAAGAGATTCCAAAGGAACCGATCTCTTTCGCAACACTTATCGTATTATCCTTTTTTGCCTTATTTTCTACCTGCTGCATTT
>ERZ825896.1356-NODE-1356-length-27644-cov-3.145457_pt1 | contig 27644 bp, 24 predicted proteins | sample MGYA00519858_ERZ825896 | MGnify/ENA primary metagenome ERZ825896 (study PRJEB31778, sample SAMEA3449214) | human gut metagenome | biome: human gut; feature: human-associated habitat; material: faeces | place: United Kingdom | collected 2010/2012 ...
GGATGGTGAAGATATTCTTTTCACTTCCGCTTGCCGTGCGTCCGGAAGGCTGTGTGGCGGTGTCTTTGTGGCAGTTCATGAACAACCCTGCGCTTGCAGCGAAAGCCGAGGTAACGCATGCGCAAGCGATTAAGGCCCTTGGGCTTGCGTCGGGCAAGCTTGACGAAGGCGACTATCTTTTGGGCTGGAAAAACGTAGAAGGCGCTTGGCGCTATTGCCATCATTTCTCTGACGAAGAGGTCGATCGCCTGGTCGCTGCAGTTTCAAATCGCGTCCACGTGATTGACGCTTTCGAAGCCGACGGTCGTACGGGCGCGATGAACAGGTATGTGGTGCTGCAAAAGGACGTTTGCGCTTGATGACCTAATGCGTTGCCGAGCTGCTTGGCATCGCGGACCGCAATCTGTACTATTTCGTTCGTTTGTGCAAGGGAAATGCACGGAGCGCCGATATAGTATGGGTGCGCCGCGATAGCTCCAGGGGCTCCTTATGCGAATACTACCCTGACCAGGTGTTTCTTAAACTCCTGACTTTTGCTCGCCTTCGTCTCAGGACGAAATCCATACTATTTCGGAAAGACTGACATTTCCCGTGTCAAAAACCGACGACATAGTATGGACGGCGCCCCCCCCGATTGCGTTTGGGGCGACCCGGATTGCGGGTGGGATGACCTCGCATCGAGTCCGAGGTGGCTTCACATTGCATCCGAGTCGATCTCGTTGGATTCAGGGCGATTACGTTGCCTTTGGCCGCTGCGTGCAGGCAGAGTATCTCGGCAGCTTGGAAGCACTGAATGCGGGTTTCGCGGTCTTCGGAATCGGTGTAGCTCATGCCTTCGACATAATAGTTCGATTCGTGCGAAAGGGCGATGTCTCCGTCCGGGTCAGTCTCTTCTTCGAAGGGGTAGACCGTGATAATCGATAGCCTCGGTCGAGAAATACGCTGCATTTCCTTCAGATGCGCCGGAATGCCGGCGAAAACCAAGTAAAGCCGGGAGGGCTTCCCGGCTTTTTCATTTCGAATGGAAAAGCATCTAAGAGCTAATATATTATCCAAATCTATCCCAAATCAAGAAAAGGGACAATATATTGGCCATCTTGCACGATTGGCTATCATTGAATCGAATGGCGTCGGTGCGCTCGAATGTGGGCTCCTTTGGATATTGCGTCCCCGAGGTCGTATGTCATTTTGCGTGCTATAAAGCTAAATCAACTTGGCGTAGTTTTGGGTTTGGTGAAAAAACGCAATGACGTTTACACCTTTATCCTCTATTTGGTAAAGAGCAACATATTTTTTAATATGAGCCTTATGAACATGTAAATTAGCGAGCCTACGTTCTTGGCATAGGGGGTACGATTCTGGAACCTGGGAAACGCGTGCAATGAAGTCATCGAAAGCGAGCATCATTTCGTTCGCGGCGGATGGCTCTTTGAGCACAAAGGCTACATACTCGACCGATCGGGCAAACGCATCGGCGGCCTCTTCGGCGATGCGAACGTTACAGGCCATATTGTTTCCTTAGATCAGCGGTCAGCGTCTTAGCGTCCTTTGAGCGTCCGGATTCGATATCGGATATGCCTTTGTCGACGATGTCGTAAAGCTGTGCCCTTGCGGCTTCGAGGCGCAGGCCTTCGTAGACCTCGGGAGACATGGAAACAAGGGTCTCCTTTCCGTTCTTCGTTACGATTACGGGAGCTTGCGCGGCATGCACCGTTTCGGCGAACGCGGCAGTGTCTTTCATGTCCCTGATGGGAACGCAAATAGGCATGGCTTTCCTTCTTTCGCGATGTCCGACTGTTTCAGAATATCCCATAATTATGGGATTACGTCAATATTGGCCGGGGGATATGCGCGAGAAAAAAAGAGACCTCGGGGTGACGCTTTCGCACATTTCCGCCCTCATCGAATCGGCGCGGCTTGAATCCAAGATGTTCGACGGGCGACGCATGGTGTCGATAGCATCGGTCGAGAAATGCACGGCGTCGTTATTGAAAGATTGACGCAGCAAGTCTTTTGGGGATTGGCGACTTTCGTCTTTCTCCCTATCGGACCTATTCCCCAAAGTGCATTAGTTCTCGCATCAAAGAGGCGAGCTTTGCAACGAGGTCGATTGACCCGTGCAACGTCATTGTCGCGGAAGGGCCACCCATTACGCGTCCTGAGCGCATTCTTGTCGATCCCTCTTTGGATTTTGAAGGCCCATCGCTTATCGAGAATGCGTTTTACGACGTTAAAGCTAAAGGAATCAATGCCGGTAGGATTGAAACTATTCTGGGAGAGCAGTCGAATGGAAAGCGTATTCGAGATGCGCTCTCAACGATTGAGTACTTGATGGTTGAAATCCAGCTAATTCAATGGCGAAATTCTAAAACGATTGCTCGGCACCTTCCTGAATTGAGATGCGGCAACGAGATTTAACGTTATTGGTCGCGCCTAGTTATCGAGAGCGGAGAAGAGGGCCTCTGCGGATTCGTAGATGTCTGCTTGTTTTTTTACCACTTATGATGTCGCGTGCTTCGCGCATTGCCGTTTCGGTTTCTTTATCGTAGTGAGGCTGGCACACATCGAAGGGAGCCGCTCTCCATGACGGACTTATTATTGATTGCCTCGGTGAGCGTCATGCCCAGGCATGAAAAGATGCGTTCGGTATCAGATTTAACCCTAGGGTTAACACGCATATCGATAGTGGCGGCTTTTCCCGTGATTAGCCTCTTGCATCAGCGGTGAGCGTCTTGGCATCCCTGGAGCGTCCGGACTCGATGTCGGACATGCCCTTGTCGGCGATATCGTAAAGCTGTGCCGACTGTTGCTGTCAATACGTCAACAGCAACAGCGATGATGCTCTTTGTTCCAGTTTTCTCTGATGTGCGTACAACACTTAAAGAAGCTTGCAGCGCAGTAGAGCTGGAGCTCAAGACCGCCGATGATATCTGGAGGAATTCAATTCTGATTCAGGATATATTTGATTTGATTGCTAAATCCTGCATTATAATTGACGATTTTACTGGCAAGAATCCCGACGTCATGTACGAAACGGGTGTTGCTCATGCTCTAAAAAAGAAGTGATTCCAATAGCGCAATCACTTGATGATGTTCCTTTCGATCTTAAACATCATCGAACTCTGATTTACGAAAACAACGAGCAGGGTAGGATGCTGCTACGAGAAAAACTAGAAGATAGAATGAAGACAATTATCGAGCAGCGCTGATGGCAGTCCTTTCCATTTTGATGGCTGCTATTTCATTCATTTGTCTTGAGCGTTCTATTTTCTGCAACAATCAGGATTTGCGCACTTCGGAGGCGTCGGGGGTTTGAAGGGCCGAAAGGCATGACACATCCTAGGCAGCGTAAGATGTTGGCTTGCGTACTTGCGGTTCTGGATTTAGAAGTGGCAGATTGATAAGTTTAGCTATATATGGGGGTCTTATGCCAAAAAGCAAAATCATACAAGCTATCGTTGATGACGATGTCGACCTTGTCCGATCGCTTACGAGGCTTCAGGTTTTAGCTCATGACCTAAGGAATAAAGAGCTGGAGAAATGGGCCGAGAACGAACTCGTCGGATATTCATCCGAAGATGACGTGCCAGAGTACAGGCATGCTAAAAGCATTAATTTCACCTATTCGGGAATCAACAATATGGTTCATCAGGTAGAGAACGCTCCTCTTGACCCCGGCTTTCTTGGTGAAGACGTGCTTAATCAAATTGCTGATGTCCGTTTCACGCAAAGTCTTATTGCTTTTGAGGCGCTTCTTGAGAGGTCGGATTCCTCAATTCTCCTAGATCGATCTATTTTTGCAAGCGTGGTAGACAAGAACTCAAACGGCGGGATTCAGTGCTTTTCTATTGGCCAAGTCATCCCAAAATCGTTCGTGCAGGACGCTCTTGCGGAAATAAAGAATCGGCTCCTCAAATCTTTGCTTCTGCTTGAGGAGGAATTTGGCTGTCTTGATGAGCTTGGGATTGACGTTGCTGGTCATTCACCCTCGAGAATCGAGCACATTAATTACGAAATCAATAGCGGTATCTTGCATATTCAGGTGGACCCTCCAGCTCAGAAAGAGGAGCCTATAGGCAGCAAGATAGCCTGGAATGTGGTTGTCCCCATCATTACTACTCTGGTTGGCGGTCTGATTGGGGCCGCAATTCAGCCTTTTCTCGGGCTGCTCATGTCATAGCGACTAGCGGTCGTGTGCTCTAGTTGCCTTGTGGTGTTACTTAGCAATACTTTTATTGGCGGTAGATGTGGGCGCTGCTCATCTTTGCTTGTTTGACGAAATGGGTCAAAAGTCAATAATTGTGGAGAGTTGAGCCAACGGTGGCCAGAAAGCCACGTAGGATGTGGGGGGATGTACGGGGGGGCAGACGTTTGCGCATACACGGTCTTTATGGACGAAGGCGTTGGGTTTACGTTCTCGGGACATGCAGATAGCGATTGGTCCATCGCCGGATGCCTCTGTGGTAGGATGGACAAGTTTGATTGACGAACCTTCGCTCAGGTTGAGCGTCTTATGCAACGGGGCATAATGCCGTGATAGAGTAACGTAATCTGCGTAACTCCCCAATTGAGACGGAGGCTATCTTTTGGATGCGAATATGACCCATTTCTTGAAGTTCCTCGGAGCCTCAAGCGTTCAATACGTTATTCCCGTATACCAGCGTCGTTATGCATGGAGCGAAGAAGACTGTCGCGTTTTATGGGAAGATATCATTCGTGCTGGCCGAAATGAGAAAGACCATTTCGTCGGTTCTGTGCTGCATATCCCTGAAGGCGGATCCACCATTACGGGCATGAAGAAGCACCTTCTAATTGACGGTCAGCAGCGGTTGACCACCTTGTCTTTACTGCTGACGGCCTTTGTCGAATATCTGGAGGCGGACGAGGAGCGGGCTTCGTTCCTGACCGACATTAAGGTGTCCAGCCTCAGGAAGAATTACCTTTTCAATGACGATGACTACAATGGCATGGCTAGGTTCAAGCTCGTGCTTTCCCAAGAAGACAGAGAGGCGCTGTTTGCGATAGTCGGCAACACGCCTTTGCCTGCAGATTCCCCAGAGGGTTTGATTGCAAATCTGAATTTCTTCCGCGAGAGGATGCAAGGCAAGGCGTTCGACGCAAAGACACTCTGGACTGGTTTGAACCATATTCGAATTATCGATACGCAACTGACTCCCGGTGTTGATGACGCTCAACTCATCTTCGAATCGATGAATTCGAAAGGAAGACTCCTGACACCTACTGACTTGATTAGAAACTACGTATTGATGTCTCTGCCGGAGACGGAGCAAACCCGACTCTATGAGGCGTATTGGCGGCCTCTAGAGAATTATTTCAAAAGCTCCGATAGGCCCGATAGCGAATTCAATGCCTTTATTTGGTATTGGCTGTGGTTGGTTGTTCCCGATAGAAGGCCTAAGGAGAACGATTCTTATGATGAGTTCAAGCGCTTCAAGCAGGATACATTTGGAGGTACTACCGAGGAACTTCTCGAAACTCTGCTTGCCCATGCTCGTAGGTACGCCAACATGTTTCTTGGGAAAGAAGATGATAAAGACCTGAAGAAGGCTTTTGATAATTTAGCGTTGTTGGACGTACGCCAAATCAGGCCTATTTTCATGGTGCTGTACGAGAGCTATGAGTCGGGGCAAGTCAGCAAGACGGGTTTTATCGAATTGTGCCAGGTTTTCGAGTCGTTTTTGTTCCGTCGTACGGTCTGCGGTAGATTGACGACCGGTCTTAATCACTTTTTCGCTGGCGTTTACCGCGATATAGCGGAGAAGGGCGATATTGTGACGTATGTTACGGCGATGCTGCTTATGCACGACCGTGCTATGACTGCCTATTTTCCGACGGATGAGCATTTTAAAGAGCAGCTAGTTTCGCGAGACTGCTACAACCGATTTACGAAAAAAGCCTATCTTCTGGAACGCTTGGAAAATTCCTATCATCCAAAACAGCCCATCGAGGTCGGCCCTGAGCTTCAGATCGAACATATCATGCCTCAGTCGATCGATGGGTCGGAGGCATGGCAGCGAATGCTCGGAGACGATTGGCAGGAGATGCATGCGCTTTACTGCAACAATATCGGAAACCTTACGCTGACCGGGTACAATCCCGAGCTGTCCAATAAGTCTTTTGAGGAAAAGCTCAATGAAAAAGAATACGGCTTTTTAGCAAGCTCTTTTGGACTTAATAGCTATGTGAAGAAGCAAACGGAATGGTCTTCGCTGCAGATCGAGGAGAGGGCAAGATTGCTTTCCGAAAGAGCGGTTGAAATCTGGAGGTACCCTTCAGTCGATCGGGCTGTGGTTGAGGCTCTCAAACCGAAAAAGGGAAAGGCTTCCGATACCAATTGGACCATCGAAGAGCATCATCGCTGGCTTGCCGAGGGCGGTCCGTGTCATGCTTTGTTCGTTTCTTTAACGGAGGCTATCGAGGAGGTTCATCCTTCTTGGGAGCTGTATGTGACGAAGCATTATGTTGCCTATCGTACGGGAAAACGTGAGCTTCGGCTTGCAATCGTTCCCAGGATCGGTGGTGGCGGTAGGATTGCCCTGTGCTTGCCTAAGACGGTCGATGATCTTTATGATGCAAAGGGGCTTTGTGTCGACAAGAGGCCCTTTGGAGGTGTGGCCGCAGGCTGTCCGACTTTTGTCAACTACACCTCTGTTGTTGAGCTAGAGGACATTATGGTTCTGATAGACCAGTGTTAGCAATATGGCAGAAATCACCCGGCTTGCTATCGCGCGCTTTTGAGGCTACGACTCGTGCCGGTTTTGCCCATATTTGCAAGAACCAGTTGTTCGCAACAAGGGCGCCAGTTCGTTCTCTAGCGCCCTTGTTGCATCCAGTATCATCCGGCGGTCAAGCCTTATTCAACCACCGCATCCACCCAAATAGTAGCAGCAGTAATACCGCCGGTCTTCTTCGAAATCACCGGCTCGGGCCCCAGGCGGCTGAAGACGCCGGTGAAGCGGCCGTTGTAGAGATACAGGCCCGACAGGTTGGTATAGGGCTGCGGCTCTGCCGTGTAATCGCCCTCTTCGCCGCGCAGGGGGAGTGCCATGGTGCGGTGCGGAGTACAGTAATGCTGCACAATAAACGGCGCACCAGCCGCGCCGTTGGCGTAGCGGTCTATGATCTGCGCCCATTCTTCGTCGGAGAAGTCCAATCCCGCATACACGTCTTTGCTGCCGTACGCATCCACGGGCTTGATGATCCAGTTTTCGCGGTCGCGCTTTACGGCATCCAAGTCCACTTCATCATCGTTCAGAAACGCCGTGAACGGCACGGTGGCTTCCACGAAGGCGTTCTCTTCGTCGGTCAGAAGCGCCTTGGTCTCGGGCTTGAACAGCACCTGGAAGATCTGCTTGTCGTGCACCAGGTGCCCCGCGAAGCTGCCGATCAGCGCCACCTTGCGTGCACGCACGGCTTCGATCAGCGGCTGCGAAGCCTCCCAGTTGTCGATGATGTCGTTGGTCACGCTGCGGCGCCAAATAGCGTCGATCGGCGCATTGTCGCGCCCGTAGAACGCCTTGCGGCCAATGAGGCGACCGTCTTCGTATGCCAAATCGCGCACGTCATAGACCGAGCATTCAATGCCGCGCTCGGCGAACAGCTTGGAGAAGATCTTGAACTCTTCGGTAATGGCGTTTTCCAAAAAGTCCACGATGGCAATGTGCGGATTTTCCATCTTGAACGCATAGGTGTCGTAAATCGAAAGGAACTCGTCCACCCAGCCGGGGAAGAGCGCCTTATTGCAGGTGGTGAGCTTATGCTTTTCAGCAAATGCTTGGTAGGCGCCGCAGTCCTGCATGCTCGCCGTGATCTCGCGGTTTTCGTTCATGCCGCTGGAGCCGTCTGCGTTGAACTCGCAGAACTTCGCGGTCATGGCGTCTTCGTCCAGGAACATATCCACGCGGGCGAAGGGCAGAATGGCATCGTAGTCGCGCGGCAGCAGAATCAGGTCTACCAGGCGCTCGTCGATGTCGTACGCATGGCGGTATTCGGGGTTTTCCAGATACTCGCGCATGACCTTCACCAGAATGCGGTGCGTGGTCTCGGACGCGTATTTGAAGTAGTCGTAGGTCTTCTGGTCGAAGAAGCGCGGAACGTAGGAGGAGTTCACCACGGTGCCGTGATAGATCGCGGTGGAATGCTCCATATGATTGCGCGCGGCTTTCATGCCTTGCACATCGCCGTCAAGCGCCGCTACGTGCTGCAGATATTCGTCGGTATAGGCTTTGTTCGCGTTCATGCGTCTCTCCTATGCGATGGTCGGTTCGATGGCGGGCGTCCCCGGTCCTTGCGGCAGCATATCAGCAAGATTGGCTTCCACAAGGTCGATCGAGTGCGTGGGGCACGTATCCACGCAGATTCCGCAGCCTATACAGTAGCGCGCGTCGTAGGCCAGGCTGCCGTTTTCGGCGCTGATCGTGCGCGCGCCCGTGGGGCAGCTCTTCGTGCAATCCAGGCATTCGACGCAGGTGGCGCGGTTGGTGGCGCTTACCACTAGGTCAACATTGGACGCCATCTCGGGTTTGGCGCACAGCGCTTCAAGCAGCATGCGTCTGCGCGGCGGCATGGTCTGGCGCGTGCGTCCGCTTTCGGCGAATTCGTTGATTACGTCGCCTTCGGTGAGGTTGAGCATGTCCTGCATGCGCTTGCGTTCTTTTTTGCGGTAGACGTCTTTGAGCGTGTCGGAATTTTTCAGGCGGCGCTTGCCGGAGATGATGTCGATCGCGTCGTCTTTCACGCTGTCGAAGGCCTCGCGGCGTCCGAACTGGTCGCGCGCCACGGTGTGCGTGCTTTCTTCCAGCTCGGGCATTTCGCGGTCGAAGCGCACCGCGCCGCCGCTCCATGCTTCTGCCATTTCCACCGCGCGGGTGAACAGCAGCTCGCCGCGGCCGGCTGCACGGGGGCAGTCTTCGCAGTATTTCAGGTCGCATGCGATGCACAGTGGGGCGTTTTGTGCCAGAAGTAGCGCCCACAGTTCCGGCGGCATGCAGGCAAGGCAGGGCAGCACCGTGACGTTTTTCGCCGGCTGGAAATCGGGGAAGACGTTCTCTTTGCAGGTGAGGTACACGATTTCTCCGCGCATGGCAACGCGGCGAAGATGCTCGTACAAGCGCAGCGTCGTGGTGGTGGACGATGTGAATGCGTCGCAGACGCCCATGCATACGCCACACTTGGTGCAGGCTTGCGCGTCGATCGACGGCACGGCCGATTCGTTCTCGAAAGAGATGGCCTGTGCGGGGCAGGCTATTTTGCAGCGTTCGCACGATCCGCCGTGGGGGCGTACGCAGTATTCGCCTATCGTCATGATGTCCATGTGCGGTGCTCCTGTGGTCTGCTTGCGGTGGGGCGTTGCGCCCCGTTCATACGAAGGCGCCCCGCATGTGCTTACACGGGGCGCCCGGTGGTTCTGTGGTCTAGGAGGCGAAAACCTCGTTCATGGTGGCGTCGATGCGGGCAAGGACGTCGGCGCGCTCCATCAGCTCGATGCTCTCGAACAGCGGGGGCGAAACCATGTTGCCGCACACGGCCACGCGCAAAGGCTGGAACATGTTTTTCGGCTTGATCTCCATGGGCTCGCACAAATCGCGGCATGCCTGCTGCAGGCCTTCGCATTCCCAGGCGCGGCTTTCGTCGGCCAGGATATCGCGGCATGCGCGCAGGGCCTCGTCGGCGCGGGCGCCTTCCTTCTTCAAAACCTTGTTCACGCTCTTTTCATCCAGCGTGACGTTGGCTCCCCAGAACATGTAGGGCAGCTTTTCCGCAGCGTCGGTCAGGCTGGTTTCGCGCTCGGCGAGCAGCGGGTAGAGCTTGGCGTACCATTCGGGGCGCGCGTCGATGTCTTCGGCGGTGGCGCCCGCTTCGATCAGCCACGGGCGGGAGAGCTCAACCCACTGCGCAGGATTCATGGCCTTGATGTACTGGCCGTTCATCCACTCGAGCTTCGTTTCGTCGAAGACGGCGTCCTTTTTGGTGATGCGGTCCAGGCTGAACTTCTCGCACAGCACGTCGCGGCTGATGATGGTGGTTTCGCCGTCAAGGCTCCAGCCCAAAAGCGCCAGGAAGTTCACCATGGTGTCGGGCAAAAAGCCCTGTGCCTTGTATTCTTCCACGCTGGTGGCGCCATGGCGCTTGGAGAGCTTCTTGCCGTCTGCGCCCAAGATCATGGACAGATGCGCGAAGGTGGGTGCTTCAAGGCCCAGCGCCTCGTAGATCAGGATCTGGCGCGGGGTGTTGGACAGATGGTCGTCGCCGCGGATGACGTGCGTGATCTGCATGTTGGCGTCGTCACAGACAACGGCGAAGTTATAGGTGGGGGTGCCGTCGGTGCGAACCAGGATCATATCGTCCATGACGTCGGCGGGAAAGCTCATGTGGCCGTATACCGCGTCGTCGAATTCGATCGGGCCGTGGTTCTCGGGAACCTTCAGGCGCCAGACATGCGGCTCGCCCGCGGCAATGCGAGCCTGCGCCTCTTCGGCGGAGAGATTGCGGCAGGTGCGGTCGTAGCCGGCGTAGGATTCGCCTGCAGCCTCGCGCTTGGCGTCGAGCTCTTCTTTGGTGCAGAAGCACGGATACACGGCGCCGCGCTCTTTGAGGGTTTCAAGCGCCGCGGTGTAGGTGTCGAAGCGCTCAGTCTGGTGGTACGGGCCGAATTCGCCGCCTACTTCGGGGCCTTCGTCCCAATCCAGGCCCAGCCAGCGCATGGCGCGCAGGATGATCTGGGTATTTTCCTCGGTGGAGCGCTCGGGGTCGGTGTCTTCGATGCGCAGGATGAACTTGCCGCCCATGGCGCGGGCGAACGCCCAGTTGTAGATGGCGGTGCGGGCGCCGCCGATGTGAAGCTTTCCGGTGGGCGAAGGCGCGAAGCGAACGCGTACGGTGTCGGTCATTCGAATACTCCTCGTAGGTCTTTTCGACTCGGTTGCGGCGCGAGCGACGGCAAGGCGGCGTGCAGGCGCCGGTTGACAAGAAGCGCTATGCGGCGCTTCGTTTTCTCAATAGCCTACCAATAATAAGGCATATCAGGCATCCCGCAAGCGTGGTTACCAGCCATACGGCGCCCATGGATATCCAAAAATCGGGGGGATACATGCAGATGAGCAGCGAATCGTAGCTGAACGTCCACGTTCCTGCGCTAAAGAACAAAGAATGGAAAGCCGCGAAGAATCCATTGAAATCGATCATCACCCACAACGCCAACAGGGCGAAGACCGCTATGACGGCGGCGCCCGATGCCATGAGCACCCCGCCGAGGCTTTTCTTCCCGCAGCGCACGAGCACGTGGGCAAGTGCCGCCACGCATGCGATGCCAATGACGACGAAGGCGATGCGCGTTGCGCCGATGACGCGGTTGACGTCGTCAAGATGGTCCAGGGCATCGTCGGTCAAGGTGTAGCGCTCTCCCAACGAGGCCAGCGCGGTTTGCTTGTCGGCTGCGCCTTTGAGCGCGGGGGAGGCGTCGGAGGCTGCCTGGGCTATGGTGTCGAGCATGGCCGTGCGCTCGCCGCCGTCCACGGTGTAGTCGCGCGTCAGCGTGGCCAAGCCCACCAGGGCTTCCTGCGAATAGGGCGAATCGTCGTAATTGCTGGTTGCCTGAGCTATGAGGCTTGTGGCGGGACGCAGACAGCAGGCGAAAAGCCCTGCGCCGACGAGCAGGGCGCAAAGCGTGAGTGCCCCGACGACGCGGGCGAGGGTGTTCAGTGCGTTCATGGATGCCTTTCGTGATAAGGGTGCGAATCGGCATGTGGCGGGCGCGCGCCATGCCGAAAATTCGTATTGTACGGGTTTCCTCTGGCGATTCCATGGAGGGATTGCCTCGTCTTGTCCTTCTGGCGCATTTTCGATATTCTTTCGGAGTTTGAGAATCGCTTGGAGCTTCGCCCGATCGATTTGTTCTTGTTTTAATGACCGTTTATCCAGAGTCGGGGGAGAGGGTTGGCTTGCTGATCCCGACACCAACCTGGCTTTTGCCAAGGTGGTCCGGCCAACAGCGATGAAGGAGGAATCTTGACTGATACCCGTTCAAATTACGTCTTCACGTCCGAGTCCGTGACGGAAGGCCATCCTGACAAAATCTGCGACCAGATTTCCGACGCCATCCTCGACGCCATTCTCGCGAAGGAGATCGATCTTGCGAAGGAGGGCTACATCGCCCCCTCTGGTCAGCCTGCCGACCCCACGCAGCTTCGCTGCGCATGCGAGACGCTGGTCACCACCGGTCTTGTCGTGGTCGCTGGAGAAATCCGCACCCAGGCGTACGTAGACGTGCAGGACATCGTGCGAGGCGTGCTGACTGACATCGGCTACGATCGCGCCAAGTACGGCTTCGACGGCAGCACCTGCGGCGTGATGAACGCCATCCATGAGCAGAGCCCCGATATCGCTCAGGGCGTTGACGAATCATGGGAGGCTCAGCATGGCGCAGACGTCGAGTCCGACCCGTACGAAAGCGTCGGTGCGGGAGACCAGGGCATGATGTTCGGCTATGCCTGCAACGAAACTTCCACGCTCATGCCCATGCCGATCTATCTGGCGCATCGTTTGTCCGAGCGCCTGACCCAGGTGCGCAAGAACGGCATGTTGCCGTATCTGCGCCCCGACGGCAAGACCCAGGTTTCTGTGCGCTATGTGGACGGCGTTCCCACCGCGGTAGAAACCGTGGTCGTATCCACGCAACACTCCGAAGACGTGGAGAACGAAACTCTGCGTGCGGATATCGTGGAACATGTCATCAAACCCGTCATGGCTGCCGAAGGCGTGCAGCTTTCCGAAGACGCCGGCATCCACATCAACCCCACGGGTCGTTTCGTCGTGGGCGGCCCCATGGGCGATGCGGGCCTCACCGGCCGCAAGATTATCGTGGACACCTACGGCGGCATGGGTCGTCATGGCGGCGGCGCGTTCTCCGGCAAGGACTGCACGAAGGTGGACCGTTCGGGCGCTTACGCCGCCCGCTGGGTTGCCAAGAACGTGGTCGCCGCGGGCTTGGCCGACCGCTGCGAGGTGCAGATCGCGTATGCGATCGGCATGGCGCACCCGGTTTCCGTCCTGGTCGATACGTTCGGCACCAACCATGCGCCTGTGGACGCCATCGAGCGTGCGGTGAACGAAGTCTTCGACCTGCGCCCCGGCGCCATCATCGATGCGCTTGACCTGCGTCGTCCGATCTATCGCCTCACCAGCAACTACGGTCACTTCGGTCGCGAGCTTCCCGAGTTCACCTGGGAGCATACCGACCGTGTGGACGCGCTGCGTGCGGCATGCGGCATCGCGTAGCCAGGCACAAAGGCCTCTGCCGCTGAACAGGACGGGTTCGTCGCTCGCGGCAAGATGGCGTATGCTTGCTGTACTTCAGGCGCCCTTCCGGCTTCGTCCCGAAGGGCGCTTTTCATTAGGCCCCGCGATTGTTCGAAGGAAATGCATGCGCACCGTTTCGGTTGTTTTGGACATACAGACCCAGGCGTTGGATTCGTCCTACACCTACGTCGTCCCCGAAGAAATGGACGATATCGCCGTCGGGTGCGCGGTGCTCGTCGAGTTCGGCCGTCGTCGCGCGGTGGGCTACGTCATGGAAATCGCCGAAGAAAGCTTCGACTTGGAGGGCAACGTCGATTTCTCCGAGCCTGCGGACGCCCAGGTGGAACGCCTTGCCGACGCCTCGGCTTCCTCGAAGCTCAAACCCGTGCTCGCCGTGCTTTCCGCGCCGTATTTCGACGAAGACGGCGCAGCGCTTATTGAGTACATCGCAACCACCTATATCGCCCCTTTGAGTTCGTGCGTTCATCTGCTCACGCCTGTCGGTCGCACGCCGAAGGTTCAGAAAAGAGGCGATTCGTGGGAGCTGCAAAAGCCGGCGCGCCGTCGTAAGAAAGTTGCCGAAGACTTCATGCCGCTTTCCGACGAAGAGTTATCGTGCAGGGCGCGCGCCCTGGAGTCGTTCGAGCTCACGCAGGGGCAGACGGAGGCCTTCGCGCTTGTGTCGGAATGCCTCGACCGCGGCTGCGGAGAGGTGGCCCTCATTGACGGCGTGACCGGATCGGGCAAGACCGAGGTATATCTTCGCGCCATTCGCGCATGTTTGGAGAAGGGGCGCGGAGCCCTTGTCCTCGTGCCTGAGATAGCGCTCACCCCGCAGACGGTCTCGCGCTTCGAGGGGCGCTTCGGGCATACGGTCGCCGTCATGCATTCGCGCATGACCGCTGCGGAGCGCTTCGATCAGTGGGAGGCGGTCCGCCAAGGCGAAAAGCGCGTCGTGGTGGGCGCGCGCAGCGCGCTGTTCTGCCCGATGGAGCGGCTGGGCTTGATCATCATCGACGAAGAGCACGAGAACACCTACAAGCAAGAAAGCGCGCCGCGCTACCACGCGCGCGACGTCGCGGCGTGGATGGCGAAGCGCCATGGCGCCGCGCTCGTGCTGGGCAGCGCCACGCCTTCGATCGAATCGCTTTGCCGCTGCAAGGCCGACCCCTTGTGGCATCGCATCGCCTTGCCCGAACGGGCGAACGGCAAGCCCCTTCCCGAGGTGAACGTCATAGACATGGCGAAGGAATTCTCGAAAGGCTCGCGCTCCATGTTTTCGCGTTCGTTGACCGAGGCGCTGTTTCGCGCGCTTGACGCGGGGCGCAAGGCGGTTTTGCTGCTGAACCAGCGCGGTTTCGCGAACTTTGTCCTCTGCCGCGATTGCGGCTATGTGCCCGAATGCCCCACGTGCTCCGTTTCGCTCACCTATCACGAACGGGGCAACAAGCTCGTGTGCCATCATTGCGGCAGGCAGGTGTCGGCTATGCCCACCTGCCCCGTATGCGGCAGTCCGTATCTGAAGAAGTTCGGCGCGGGTACGCAGCGGGTGGAGACGGAGCTTCGCAAGCTGCTCGAGGACAGGCCTCAGACCGATATCATCCGCATGGATGCGGATACCACGGCCACGCGCGATGCGCACGAGAGGCTTCTAAGGCAGTTCGGGAAGCCGGGTCCCGCCGTGCTGCTGGGCACCCAGATGATAGCGAAGGGCCTGGATTTCAACGACGTGGTGCTGGTGGGCGTGATCAATGCCGACACCCAGCTCAAGCTGCCCGACTTCCGCAGCGCGGAGCGGACGTTCGCCCTTATCGAACAGGTTGCTGGGCGGGCCGGTCGGGGTGATTTCGAAGGGCGCGTGCTCGTGCAGACCTACCTTCCGGAAAGCTACGCGATCCAATCCGCGGCCGCCTACGACCGCAGGCGTTTTCTCCTTGACGAGCTGCCGAAGCGCAAGCTTCTGCGCTATCCGCCCTATGCGCGTCTGGCCAACATCCTTGTGTGGGGCGATTCGTCATCGGAGGTGCGCGAAGTTGCCCAGGCGTTGGCCGTGCGGGTCGACGAGGTTATTCGCGACGTCGTTGGCCAACAGTGGGAAAGCCTGGGCGCCGCGCCGTGTGCCATCGAGCGCCTGCGTGGGCATTATCGCTGGCACATCCTGATCAAGGCCCCTGCGGATGCCGACATATCGGCCGCGATTACGCCTGTCATTCGGAAAAGACGCGCGCACAAAAGCGTCAACGTCGCATGCGATGTGGACCCCGTGAGCCTGCTGTAGCGCTTCGTTCGTCACACGCGGCCTTTGGGGGCGTCTGTCTGCCGTTCGGCCTGCGCGCCATTGCGATCCGCAGTCTGTCGTCATGCGTTTATGGTGGAATTCCGCTGTTTCGTGCGCCCGCTGCCTCGGGTTGCCTTTGCCTGGTCATGCGCGCTTTGCGATCTGATATACTTTCTGTTCGATTTTTAACGCGAATTGACAATACGGATAGAGGTTTAGAAATGGCATTCGATACGCTCAAGGTGGTCACGTACCCCGATGTTACGTTGCGCCAAGTGTGCGAGGTGTGTGACGTCACCGACAAGTCGCTCAAAAAGCTCGCTCGCCAGATGGCCAAGACCATGTACAAGAACAACGGGTGCGGTCTTGCAGCGCCCCAGGTAGGCGTACTCAAGCGCATTATCGTGGTCGATTGCGACCAAGAAGACGGCGAGCAGAATCCGATTGTGATGCTTAATCCCGTCCTTCTCGAAACGCGCGGCCGCGAAGTGGTGGACGAAGAAGGATGCCTTTCATGCCCCGGCATTTCCGTCCCTATCCGTCGCAAGGAATACGCCGTGGTCCGCTACACCGATCTTGATGGCGAGGAATGGGTGATCGAAGGCGACGGCCTGCTCGGTCGCTGCCTGCAGCACGAAATCGACCACCTCGACGGCAAGACCCTGTTCGAATCATGCGATCTTTCCGCCCGAATCCAGGCACTCCACGATTACGAAGAAGCGAAAGCCGCCGGTGCGAAGCCCGGCGATACCCGCATTTAGCGTCGATTGCGCGCGGACGCTTCTGCGGATCGCGCGGTAAGGATGGTGATACGCATGCGTATCGTTTTTATGGGCACGCCGGTTTTTGCTGCGAATATTCTCATCGAGCTCAAGGAGCAGCATGATGTCGTCGCGGTCTACACGCGTCCCGATGCCGTAAGGGGGCGCGGAAAAGCCCTGATGGCTTCGCCGGTGAAGAAAGTCGCCCTGGAGGCGGGCATAGATGTCTTTGAGCCGAAGACGCTTCGCAGCGAAGAGGAGGTCGCGCGGCTTCAAGACCTTGCGCCGGATGCTATTTGCGTTGCGGCCTACGGCATGATTCTGCCGCAGGAAGTGCTCGACATCCCTCGGTACGGCTGCTTGAACGTTCATGCGTCGCTTCTGCCGAAGTATAGAGGAGCGGCTCCGATCGAGCGCGCGATTCTCGCGGGAGAGCGTGAGGCGGGCATCTGCATCATGAGGATGGAGGCCGGCCTGGACACGGGCGACTACTGCATCAGCCGCTCGTGCGAGATCGGTGATATGTCGAGCGAGCGTCTCACCGACGAGCTCGCGGACAAGGGGGCGTGTGCGCTCATTTCCGCCCTGTATGAGATAGAGCAGGGCCGGATTCGCTGGACCAAGCAGAACGACGACGATGCCACCTATGCGCCGAAGATCGAGAAAGGCGAGCTCAATCTCGACCCGAACGCCACGGCGTTTGCCAACCAGCGTCGCGTCCAGGCATCGAGCGGCGCTCATCCGAGCCGGTGCTCTCTTGCCGGCAAGACGGCGACGCTCGTTCGCACGAGTCTGGTTTCCTCCGACGATGCGGAAGAAATCGGAATCCAGGATATGCAGGCTGGCTCTGTCGCATTCGTTCGCAAGAGGCTTTTCATCGGATGCGCGGACGGAGCGCTCGAGGTTTGTGCGATAAAGCCGGACGGCAAAAAGGAAATGGACGCCGCATCGTTTGCAAGCGGCGTGCAAGATATCAAATCAGGTACGAAGATATGGGAGCAGGTATAAATGACCGACCAGCATAAGGGTGGATATCAGGGCGGTTCGGGCCGCGGCGGCAATTCGCGCGGGCCTCGCCAGGGCGGATTCGACAAGCGTTCCGGCGGAAATCGAGGGGAGCGTCGTTTCGAACGCTCTGAAGGCGGGTATCGCAAAGACGGCAAAGGCGGCTCCTACGGCGGGCCGAAGCGCGACGGCAAGCCGTACGGAGACCGCAAGCCTGGCGGCAAGCCCTACGGCAATCGCGACGGCAAACCCTATGGAAAACCCGGCAGCAAGCCCTACGGCAATCGCGACGGCAAACCCTCCGGCGATCGTGACCGTAAGCCTTACGGAAGCCGTGATGGCAAGCCCTACGGCGACCGCGACCGTAAACCTTACGGCGATCGCGATCGCAAACCGTACGGTAAGCGCGACGGAAAACCCTCCGGCGACCGCAAGTCGTTTGGCGGTTCTCGTTTCGACGACCGCAAAGGAGCCCCTCGCGGCGGCAAGCCGTTCAAGAAGCACGACGGCGGCCAGCGTCGTTTCGGCTCCTCCCAGGGTCGTTTTGACGGCAAGCGCGACGGCTCTTTCGATCGCCGCAAGTTCAATGACGAAAAACCCCGCATGACCGATGACGTTCAGGTGCAAAGCATTGACGAGAGGGCGGTTCAGAATGCCGCTTCCGAAGAGACGTCTGCTTCTCGTGACGAAGAGCGCACCTTTGCCCGCGACGGCCGACCCCGTCGCGACGAACGTGCCGGCGGCAGACCCCGCGACGCCCGCGGACCTCGCGGCGACCGCCGCGGTCCGAAGCCTTCGGACAAGCCGCGTCTGTCTCCCGGTCGCGCTGCGGCCTGCGCAATCGGCAAGACCGTGCGCGAGCGCGATGCCTTCACCGCCGAAATCACCCCGAGCGTCCTCGCGACGTTCGAGGACATTTCTCCCGAAGACGCAGCGTTCGCCACGAAAATCGCTCGTGGCGTCACCGCCACGATCGGCACGCTGGACGAATTCATCGACCGCAACCTCAAATCGCCCGATGATATCGGCGTGGAGGTGCGCGATGCGCTGCGCGTAAGCGCCTACGAGCTTCTGTTCCTCGGGAAAAACGATTATGCGGCCGTCGACCAGGGCGTCGAGCTTGTTCGCTCTGTTGCGCCTGCGGCGTCGGGCCTTGCCAACGCCGTCTTGCGCAAGATGGCCACGAGCGCGAAGAAGTTCCCCTACGGCAACCCCGACCTGAGCCTTCAGGTTCTGGCCCGTTCGCAGGCGTTTCCGCTGTGGCTCGCGAAGCGCCTGATGAACGAGATGGGTTTGAAGCAGGCCACCGCGTTCATGCGCGCGTCGAATGCCGATGCGCCGGTCTACATCGCCGTCAACGCCATCAAGGCCAAAGATGAAGACATCGTCGAAATCTTCGACCAGGCCGGCAGCCTCATGAAGGAGTCTGAGACGGTTGCGGGATGCTATCTCGTGGAGGATGCGCGTGTGCTGCGCAAGCCCGAGGTGCGCGCCTTGTTCGAAAACGGCAGCGTCTGCGTCTCCGACGAATCCGCCCAGGCCATTGCCGCGCTTGCCTGCCCGAAGGAAGACGTCGAAGCCTTCCTCGAAATAGGTGCAGGCCGCGGTACGAAGACCATCCTTCTGCAGAGCAACGCCGTTCGCGCCTTCGGTCGCACGATTCCCATGGTTTCAGTCGACGATCACGCCTTCAAGGGCAATCTGCTCGAAAAGCGCACCGCCGCATACGGCATCAACTCGGTTCGCCCGCTCACTATGGATGCACGCAAGCTTTCCGAGAAGCTTCCCGAGGCGTCTTTCGACGCCGTGTTCGTGGACGCTCCGTGCACGGGCGTCGGCACGCTGCGCCGCCATCCCGAGATTCGCTGGCGCCTGACCGCCGCTCAGATTACGGACATGTCGTCGGTCGAATACGATATCCTGGCTGAAGCCGCGAAGATGGTGAAGCCGGGCGGCACGCTTACCTATGCCACCTGCACCGTGTTCGCCGAAGAGAACGAAAGCGTCGTTGAGCGATTCCGCAAGACCAAATTCGGCGAGTCGTTCGAGGTTGAGGAGACGCTTTCCACCACGCTGAGCGCTTCCGGCCCCGACGCTCATTACGCAGTTCGTCTGCGTCGCGTTCGATAGCCACGTCTCGAGGACGCGCAATGTAAAAGGGCCCGACAGTGATGTCGGGCCCTTTTTTTGCTTGTATCGGGTGCGTTTGCTGCGAGTCGAATTTCTTTGGCGGGCAAGGGACTGCGCGAATCGGGTTGGTCACCTCATCTTCGATGTGTCCACGCCTTCAAGCCCTAGGAGATAGCGTTTGATTTTGACGCCTGCGGCATAGCCCACCAGGGCGTTGTTCGCTCCTATGACGCGATGACAGGGAATGAGGATGGGAATGGGGTTTTTGTTGTTGGCCATGCCCACGGCTCTGTACGCGTGCGGCTTTTCAATCGCCTCCGCTATCTGGGCGTACGTTCTTGTCTCGCCGTAGGGAACCGTTTGCAGCGCCTTCCATACCGCCAATTGGAAATCGGTTCCCCTCGGATCGAGGGGCAGGTCGAATTTGCGTCTCTTCCCGGCGAAATATTCCTGGATCTGGGTTGCTGCCCTGTTGGTGAGGGCGCTCGGCTTGCGTGGCATATCCAGCTCGACGTCTCCGAAATGAATGGAGACGATGCCTTTTTCGTGCGCGGCAATGGTGAGGCGTCCGAGCGGCATGGGGTAGACGAAATGGTTCATAGCGGTCCTTTCGCGGCTCGGCGTTTCGCATCGCGGCCCAACGGCCGTATGCGTGCGCTCTGCGTAGCGCTTGTCCTTGATTATAGTACGCCTTAGCCGCGATGCCGCGCTTGCCGGTATCATGCTCGGATTTTGGCGGTTTCGTCCCGAAATCTCACGAGGTTTCGCATGAACTCCATCCGCGTGCGCGCATGCGTTAGAATCTGACGTATTCAATGGCATCGTATGCGTACAGACGAAAGGCAGTCCCATGTTTACCAGCCCTAAAATAGCCCCGTCCATTTTGTCGGCCGACTTCATGAACATGGAGCGCGATATCCGCGTGATCGAGCAGGGGGGAGCGAGCTTCGTTCACGTGGACGTCATGGACGGCCATTTCGTCCCGAATCTCACGCTGGGCGTTCCCTTCGTCAAACAGCTCAAGCACATCACCGACCTTCCGCTCGACGTGCATTTGATGATTTCCAACCCGTTGTATCAGCTTCCGTGGTTTCTTGAATGCAAGCCCGATATCGTGACTGTCCATGCCGAGGCCCTCGATGAATCTGCAGGCGAATTCGACCGCGCGATCGACATGATCCACGAGGCCGGCTCCAAGGCCTGCATCGCCCTGAAGCCCGATATGGATGTAGACGTTCTTAAGCCCTACATCGGCAAGCTCGACATGGTCTTGGTCATGAGCGTGTATCCGGGATTCTCCGGGCAGAAGTACATCGAAGGCACCGAGGATAAGGTCGCGTGCGTTGTCGAGATGGCGCGAGCAGCGGGCGTTTCGCCTCTTATCGAAGTCGATGGCGGCCTTGGCGTCAACGATCCCACGCGCGCGGTCGCGGCAAGCGGATGCGACGTGTTCGTGGCGGGAAGCGCCGTTTTCGGAGCCGAGGACCGTGCGGCCGCCATTGCCGCCATGACGAAGGTTGCGCAAGAGGCTCAGGCGTAGCTCATGCTGTTCGGCTCGAATCGTACTTACATCTATCTAGACAACGCGGCCACCACTCCTTTGTGCGACGCGGCTGCAGAGGCCATGGCTCCTTACATGAAGGCGGCTCCCGACGGCACGTTCGGTAACGCGAATTCGCTGCATTCCATCGGGCGCGAGGCCTTCTCGGAGCTTGAGGACGCGCGCACGCGCGTCGCCCGGGCGCTCGGGGCTCAGCGTCCCGACGAAATCGTGTTCACCTCGGGGGCGACCGAGGCGGACAACGCCGCCATCGTTGGCATGGCTTTAGCAGAGCGCGATCGCAGGCGCTTGCGCGGAAACGCGGCGTCGGGGCGTGTGGTAATGTCGCGCATAGAGCATCACGCCGTCCTTCATAGCGCGGCCATGCTGAAAAGGCTCGGCTTCGAGGTCGATTTCGTCGACAACGACGCATCGGGCCATATCGGCGTCGAAGCGCTCGAGCGTGTTATGCGGGAAGACACAGTGCTCGTGAGCATCATGGCCGTCAACAACGAAGTGGGGACCGTCCTCGACACCGCCGCCCTTGCCGAGGCGGCCCATCGGCACGGGGCGCTCTTCCATGCCGATGCCGTGCAGGCGCTGGGAAAGATTCCTTTCAACGTGGGGGCGCTCGGCGTGGACGCCGCGTCGTTTTCCTCGCATAAGGTGGGCGGCCCGCAAGGCGTCGGCGTGATGTATTTGAAAACGCGCACTCCGTTCGTTGCGTATATGGCGGGCGGAGGCCAGGAGCGCGGCATGAGAAGCGGGACTCAAAACATCGCTGGCATCCTGGGGTGCGCCGCGGCCGTCGAGCATGCCGTGGCGTTTCAGCCCGCGTTCGCCGAGCGTGCGGCTAAGCTTCGCGATTCCCTCTACCAGGAGCTCTGCTCCTTGCCGAAGGTGTCTGCGACCGTCCGGCTCGAATCGGGCGAATTCGCGCCGCACATCGTCAACGTCTGCGTTTCGGGCATGGAGAGCCAAACCATGATTCTGCAGCTCGATCTGCGCGGCTTCTGCGTTTCAGGCGGGTCGGCATGCTCTTCCAACTCGCTCGATCCCTCCCATGTGCTTTCGGCCCTTGGGGTGAAGCGCAACCTCGCTCAGGGTTCGTTGCGCATATCGTTCGGGGAAATAACGGACGAAGCCGACGTGGCATCGTTTGTCGAGGCGTTCAAGGAGGTGGTATCGTGACGGACCTCATCACTTTGCACACCCATTCCACCTTCTGCGGCCATGCAAAAGATTCCCTGAGTGCGATGGTGGACGCCGCCTCGCGCGCCGGTGTGCGCGTGATGGCTGCGACCGAGCATTATCCGGTGAACGAATGCTTCGACCCGTTCAAGCATGCGAGCATGTCCATCGAGCGGCTCGAGCCGTATTGCCAGGCCGTCTTAGACGAGCGCGACCGGCATCCCGAAATGGAAATCTTGCTAGGCTGCGAGCTCGATTGGCTTGGCAAGGACGAGGACAGAGATCTTTCCGCCGAGGATTTCGATCGCTTCGACATCGTTTTGGGCTCGGTGCATTTCGTCGATGGCTGGCTCATCAACAGCACCCGCACGAAGGAGCGTTGGGGTGAGGTGGGCGTCGACGACGTATGGAGGCGCTACGTCGATTTATGGTGCGACGCCGCAGCGAGCACGATGCCGTTCACGGTCATGTCGCATCCCGACGTGGTGAAGAAATTCGGATTCCACCCGTCTTTCGATCTGCTGCCCCATTACGAGCGCATGGCCGAGGCGGCTCGCGAAGGGGGGCGGATGATCGAGGTCAACACCTCAGGCAGATACGCGCCGTGCGCCCAATATTACCCTTCGTCCGAGATGCTCGAGGTGTTCGCGCGGGCCGGGGTCGATTGCACGGTGGGCACGGACGCGCATCAAGCTGCACACATCGCTCGCGACGTGCGCGAGGCGTACGACTATATGCGCCATGCGGGCTATCGCCGCGTTGCCGTTCCCCGCATTGGGGGCGACGTGAGCTACCTGGATCTGTAGCAGGTGTTGTTGCGCTGCATACGAAAGAAGGAGCGTGATTCCATGGATTTCGAACATGAGCAATCCGTCGAAGGGACCTACGAGGCCGACGTGCGAGAAAACGGCCTGCGCGCTTTCGAGCGCGGCCCTCTGGCGCACACCCCCGACGATTCCCCCGAAACGGTTGGCGACCTCGTGGCGTCTCTGTCGCGCATGTTTCCCGCCTCGGATGCGGAGTCGTGGGATAGGACCGGGCTTTTGGCGGGAGACGCCTCGTGGCCTTTGTCCGGGGTGGCCGTCGCACTCGATCCCACTTTTGAGGCGCTTGAGAAGGCTGGGCATTACGGAGCGAATGTGCTGCTGACGCATCATCCCGCCTTTCTCGAGGCGCCCTCTTGCATCGCCCCCGTCTCTTCAGGGGCGTCGGTGGGCGGCGCTCTTGTTTTCGAGGCCGTTCGCAGCGGTATAGCGTTGGTGAACTACCACACGACGCTCGATGTGAGCGCCCAGGCGCAGCGTATGCTCCCCGGGCTTCTCGGGCTTGAGAGGGTGGGGGTTCTCGAACCGCTTTCCTACGATGGGAATCGGGGCTACGGCCAGGTATGCGTTCTTTCCGAGAAAGACGCGCCCATGACGCTTCGAAACCTCGCGCTTCGCTGTACGTCGGTTTTCGGTCGTGCCCCTCGGGTCTGGGGCGATATGGACAAAGAAGCGTGTCGCATCGCCACGTGGACGGGATCGGCGGGGGACGCCTGCGAGCTCTGCCTTGCGCGCGGAATAGACGTGCTGGTGTGTGGGGAAGTGAAATACCATGCGGCCCTTGACGCATCTCAGCGCGGTCTTTGCGTCGTCGAGCTCGGGCACGACGTCTCCGAGCTTCCGTTTGTGGCGGTTTTGTCAGAAGCCGTTGCAAGGCTTGGTGTTTCTCGAGAAAATATCGTGCCGCATTCTCAAGACGGCAATTGGAATCATCCGGAGAGCAGGAGGGTGTAAGCGTGCAAGCGACGTCCGAACAGATTATGAGCCTGATTAAGCTCCAGCATACCGACCTGACCATTGCGCACATCGAACGCCAGGTGGACGCTTTGCCCCAAAAGCAGGCCCTCGCCGCTCTGAAAGAGAAGCAAGCAGCCATCCAGCGTAAGCAGCGAGCCCTTATCGGCGGCCGCAAAGATCTCGAGCTGAATCTCGAGTCCCTTCTCCAAGAGGAGAAGGACCTTGCGAAAAAGCAGGATGAAGCCCAGCGGCGCATCAATGCCTCCTCTTCTGACTACAAGGAGGTTTCTTCGAATAGCGAGGCCCTTTCTACCTACGCCGAAGACCTGGAGGCTCTTCGCGAGCGTATCTCCTCCACGGAGACGCAGATTCTGGAAGTCTCGTCTCTCGAGCCTCAGGTCGAGGCGATGCTCGCTCGCCTTGCCGAGCAGGAAAAGAATCTCGTCGCCTCGTATCGAGAGGAGGGAGGCAAGCTTCTCGCCAAGGCCGCGTCCTTGAAGGAGGAGCGCGAAGCGCTCTCTGATGCGATCGGGGAGCAGATCATGGCTCACTACAGCCGCATCGCCAAGGCGAAACAGGGCGTTGCGTTGGCCCATCTGAACGAAGGCGCATGCAATACCTGCCGCACTTCGTTTGATCAGAGCAGAGTCCTTTCGCTTCGCATGGACTATCCGCTTTCATTCTGCCCGCACTGTGGAAGACTCATGGTCATCGACAAGCGTTATGCAGGTTAGAAAAACTTTCTTGTCATAGCCAAAATCGCATGATATAGTAGTCGGGCTTTATGCTTACACCCAGATAAATAACATCTGATAGTAATGGAGTGAAGAATTATGTCGAAGGTTTGCGAAATTTGCGGTAAGGCTCCTGTTGCGGGTCGTTCCATCAGCCACTCTCATCGTGTGACCAATCGTATGTTCCGTCCGAACATCCAGAAGATCACCGTCGTCGAGAAGAACGGCAAAGTCTGCAAGAAGAATGTTTGCACCAGGTGCATGAAGGCTGGCAAGGTCACCCGCGCATAGTCTTTATCATGAACCAAAAGCCCGCTTATGCGGGCTTTTTTGTGTTCATTTGAACAGGGAGGCCTTTTTGCTCCTTCGTTTCGAGCGCATTTCCCGCAATGAGGGCTATACTTTACGGTTGCTAATGCAGTCGTGAGAAAGGAATGGATTCATGACGCAGCAGGTTTCCGGTAATCTCCATGTCTCGAATGACGTTCTCGCCGATCTCGCTGGCAATGCCGCTCTGGGCTGCTACGGCATCGTCGGCATGGCTTCTCCCACTGCCTCGGACGGCTTCGCGAACATCCTGCCCGCCAATCGCCTTCGTCGCGGCATCGTCGTGACGGGCAAGGAGGCAGGCATCCACGTAGACATGTACGTCATCGTGGAATACGGCACCAACATCAATGCCGTGTCTCAGAACCTCATCGACAACGTTACCTACGAACTGACCGAGCACGCCCAGGTTCCCGTCGAAGGCGTTGCCGTTCATGTTCAGGGCATCAAAGTCCGAAAGTAACTTTGGCTTTCCAAGGAGATATACATACTCATGAGTAATCCTACGACCAACGACGTCCTCAATGCGGTAGCTGCCGCCACCAACGCTCTGTCCGAGCGAAAAGAGGAGGTCAATCGCCTCAACGTGTTCCCCGTCCCCGACGGAGACACGGGAACGAACATGTCGCTCACCATGCAGATGGTGGTCGACAATCTCGCCAAGCTTTCCATCGGCGCGTCCAACGCCGAGATCCGCAAGGCAATAACGACGGGCGCCCTCATGGGCGCACGCGGCAATTCCGGCGTCATCACCTCCCAGATTCTTCGCGGACTGTGCGAAGGCTACGAGGGCCACGACGTCTTCGACACCGTTGCGCTCGATTCGTGCTTCGCCCGTGCAGTGGAAGTCTCCTTCCAGGCCGTGCGCAAGCCCGTCAAAGGCACCATTCTCACGGTGGTCGAGGATGCGGCCTCCGCTGCCAAGAAGGCGCGCAAGAAAAAGCTTTCCCTCGAAGAGGCGCTCGATGCGGTTGTTGCGGAGGCGTATGCTTCCGTCCAGCGCACGCCGGAATTCCTTCCCGTCCTGAAAGAGAACAACGTCGTGGATGCGGGCGGCTTCGGCCTCGCTATCCTGATCGACGCCTTCGCCGCCTCCATTACCGGAAAAGACGGCTTCGTGGGCGATGCGATGTCGTTCGCCCGTCCCGCTCCGAAGGTTCAGATCGAGCAGATCAACGACTGGGAGGGCTCTGCCTACCGTTATTGCACCGAGTTCCTCGTTCATTCCGATTCGGTCGATGTTGACGCGGCGAAAGAATTCCTTCCCACCATGGGCGATTGCGACCTTATGGTCGGCATGCATCCGAACTTCAAGGTGCATGTGCACTCCAATCGCCCCGACCAGGTTCTGGCATGGTTCTTGACCCATGATTCCCAGATTTCCGAGGTTCATATCCACAACATGCAGCTCCAGAGCGAAGAGCGTAGCGAAAAGCTCGAGCATGAGAAGGAGGAGGCGCGCAAGCCCCTCGGCATCGTGGCTGTCGCCCCCGGTTCCGGCAACGCCAAGATTCTCGAGTCTCTCGGCGTCGACGTGGTTGTTTCGGGCGGGCAGACCATGAATCCGTCCACGGCGGACATTCTCGCGGCTGTCAACAAGGTCAACGCAGACGCGGTTTTGATTCTTCCCAACAACAAGAACATCATCATGGCGTCTCAGGCATGCGTAGACGTTTCGGAGAAGCCTTGCGCCGTCGTGGCCACCAAAAGCGTTCCTCAGGCGTTTTCGGCGCTTTTCGGATTCGACCCCGAAGCCGATCTCGAGTCCAACGTCGAATCCATGACGGAGGCGTTCGCTGACGTGAAGACCGGCGAGGTCACTCAGGCGATCAAGGACGCGAAAGACGCCCATGGCAACCCGATCAAAGACGGAGATATCATCGGCATCGCCGACGGTTCCATCGAAAGCGTCGGTTCCGACGTCGCCTCCGTCGTGATGTCCCTGCTCGAGGCCATGGACGCCGATGATGCGGACACCATGACCATCCTGGCGGGCGAGCAGATGTCCGATGAAGAGCTCGACGCTCTTGTCGCCCGAATTGAAGAGGCCTACGAAGACATCGAGATCGACCCCCATCGCGGCGAGCAGGCCCTGTATCCGGTCGTGTTCTCGCTCGAATAAGACGCTGTCTTTCGCGCTATGATCGATAGACTTGCCGCCGCTTTAAGGCTGGAATCCCCTGCAAGCTCAATTGCAGGGGTCAGTTCCGCCCGAGCGGCGGCTTTATCTCATATGGGCATACAAAGCGTGCGAGACATGCTTCGCCATTATCCTCGTCGCTACATAGACATGTCCGCCCTTGCCACGATCGCCGATGCCGTGATCGGCAAGCCTGCCACGATTGTCGCTCAGGTCCACGAGGTCAAGCTCAAGCATCCTAAGCCGAAGTTCGACCTCGTCGAAGTTACCCTGGTGGACGGAACCTCCACGCTTATCGCGACGTTCTTTCGCCAGGCATGGCTTGCGAAGACCCTTGCTCCTGGCACGCGCGTGAGCGTCGCGGGCGTCGTGGAGTTCAATTACGGCTTCAAACGCATGACCATGCCGTTCTTGGACCGCCTCGACGAGGGCGACTCGGT
>ERZ825896.1358-NODE-1358-length-27626-cov-3.703420_pt1 | contig 27626 bp, 35 predicted proteins | sample MGYA00519858_ERZ825896 | MGnify/ENA primary metagenome ERZ825896 (study PRJEB31778, sample SAMEA3449214) | human gut metagenome | biome: human gut; feature: human-associated habitat; material: faeces | place: United Kingdom | collected 2010/2012 ...
GATGTTGGCCAGTTGAAAGCAGAAGTTCTACGTGCAGGATATAATTACGCTGATTTTGCTCGATGTATTGGAATTAGCAGATCCGCACTTAATAATGTCTTTAAGCGACAAAGAATTTCTGCTCCAATGGCAAAGAAGGTATGTGACGAACTGCATAAGGATTTTGATATTTTTTTTGCTCTTGATGTGTCCAATTGAACACTGCAGGAGGTAACATGACAGAACTAGCTACATACCAGCAATCCCGCCTACCCGGTACCCTTGAAGATTTGAGTCGCTTCGTCTTGGTAGGCCGTGAGAAACTTACGTCGGTTCGGGCGGCAATCCGGGCTATAGATAAAGTCCAGCTTGCCCAGGAAGTCAGAGACCAGAAGATGGAGGAGGCCCGGATGCTCTCCGAGGCGCTATTAGATGCCGAGGTCCGACTTGGTGAGATGACAAAGCAGATACCAAGGGCTACCAAAGGGAATCAGTACACCGGGAAAATGGTTACCGACAGCGGTGTCGATAACCAGCCGCCCAAAAGCCAGGTTGTTCAACACCTTGGCTTTACCTCCAAACAAGTGGAACGCTTTGAAACCCTGGCTGCCAACAAAGACCTCGTAGAGCAGGTTAAACAGGAAGCGCGGGAAAATGACGATATTCCAACTCGCACCCAGGTCTTGAATCTGGCCGCTTTCAGAAAGAAGCAACAGGAGCAGGAACGTCAGCAGATAGACGCTGACGCCAGAAGGCACAAAGCTTTTGCTACGATGATTTCTGGGGTTCTCAATTTCATTGTCAACGACCAGGAACTGGAGGAGTTGGCAGATGCGCTGATACGATCTTGCAATGGGGCCCTAATTAAAAGCGACCTTGCGGACTTAGATCGCGCCATAGGGCTACTCACCAATATTAGAAATTATTTAGCTGAGAAAGGAGCGAATCATGGGGAGAAAAAGTAAGTATCTGGAGCGGCGTGCACGGGAGTATATCCTAGAACAGATACACGATAGCGGCGAGATGACCAGAGAGGAGATAAAAGACCTCATTCGACCGCACTTCAACTTCGACTACCAGACGGCAAAAGAACAGGCGATTGGCCGATGCGCAAACCGGCTTGTTTCATCGTTGCGTGATGAACAGGGCATCCGGACCAGCTTCACACTGCGGGGTGAGAACCTTGTGGTTAATGTTGAGAAAAGTAAAAATCTGCGCAATATCCGTGCAGTGAAAAAGCAACTACAAAAGCAGATTGCAGGTACTTTCGCCTCGTTTAAGAAAACGGAAAAGCGGGAATCGGAGTTGTTGGGTCAGACATCCCTTTATGATACCCAGCAACCTAAAGATGTGCTCGACTTTGGAGCTATCACCAGTCTGTAAGCCGGATAATATCTAGCGGAAAAATTACAGTGTTCCCGTCGGAAGGTTCTCATTTGAAATGCAACCCTAATACGGGCTTGAAGTGTAGGACAAGTCTCCATACTTGTTGTTTTCCAAGAATATTTCTCCTTTGAGACCATTTTACTACAGCGAAAAAAAGAGGGACAAGCGAAACTTAAATTGAACCTACTGGATCGGAAAAGGTAAGTGAGAAAGGAAGAGAAAATGACGCTAGAGGAAATTAAGAAAATGGACAAGGAAATGCTTGTCCCGACAATCGTCGCAAAAGTAATTGGTTGTGATCCATATTACATCAGTTTACAGGCCAGAAAAAAACCGGAGCTACTTGGATTCCCAGTACATGTTCACGGCAATCGCACGTTGATTCCACGCAGGGCGTTTATCCGTTGGATGGAAGGAGGGGCATTATGACCGGCTCACGTGCATTAATGGCGCTAACAGTGTGCCTGACAGTGGTCCTGGTGTTGCCCAGTTTGGTACGGTGATGGAAAGGCTGATACGCTTAACCCTGTCTGCGTGGGCGGTATGCGTCGAGCTTGTGGCAGGCGCGGCGGTGACAGCACCGCTCGCAAAGACGCAGGACAAGCCCCTTCTGTTCTTGGCTGGAGTTGGCGCTGCTCTGGTCCTGATCTGGATAGCGGAGAGGCGCCGCGCAAAAAAGAAGCGCCGCCCTGGTACTCGCAATACCAAGGCGGCAAACAGAACAGATTGCAACCACACAATCTATTACTATCGCTATTATAGGCGATAACGGGAGGTTTTGCAACTATGAAAAGGAAGGATCTGCAATTTCCTATTGCGCCGGATGATTTTGTAGCTTATCAAGAAGCGCTCATAGGCCGGCAATTAAGCGAGAATGAAAGAGTGGCAACAAGCGTTTGGGTCCCACTGTTTAATGACGCTTATGACGCCGGGCTGAAAATGGATGATGAAGTGCTCAAGGGCTTCCTTAAAAAGCTGGATCAATTGCTGGAGAAATGTGAAAACAATTCAACCCTCACTAGAGTTCTAACGGCTTGTCGGGGCTTTACTGTTCATGTATTTAACCAGGGGCGGCGAGCGGGTCAAGAAGTAGCAGATGCTACATATTCTACCTGATATTTTATCAGGTTCCGGAGGTTATTGTAACAATGAAAACGAAAGCATTTTCAATATCTGCCTTAGATGATTTGGAAGTGGAGCTTGCCTGTATAGGTGATTTAGTGGATGTGATTCAATGTGCTATTTGTGAAAATACGGATAGAAAGGCATCCGACTATGCCGATGCGCTCTATGCGGTAAGACTGCACCTGACCCGGCTGATCGATGACCTGAGCGACCTTATCTGCCTGGGAAAGGAGGCGGGGGTATGAGAAAAACGGTTGGCTTAGACGACCTGCGCGTTGAAATCGAAACGGCCTGTGACATGCTCCAGATTATTTACGAGCAGGTAGAGGGCGAATTGATGACGGACGGCAACCCCGCTACTTATGCCAGAGGAACTATGGTGCTGTCGGCGCTTATAGTCACGAGGGACTACATCCGGGCAATTTGCCCGCCGGCGGGAGAGGAGGGCCAGGCATGAACAACGATTTCCTGAGTCGGCTGTATTGGGCATGTACAGATCAAGAAAATCCTCTTAGCGAAGGTCTAAACCTGGGAGAGCTTTACCATAGGACTGAAGATACCGACAAGGTGAGCCATTACTTTGGTGAAAAGCTGTATCTTACCAGCCTTCCCACGGAAGAAAAGACTATTTTGGACAATATTAATGGGTCTGTCGCTATGGCCTATGAGCAACAAGGATTTATTAACGGCTTCCGCATAGGTATGAAGCTTGCCGTAGAACTGTGGGGAGAGGAGAAAGCAAATTGGACACGATGAATATCGCCCAGGTAAAAGCACTGTTTGAGCGAGAGGCCGTGCTGTTAGGAAGCAGGGACGGTGTGCCGGATTATCGTGTAGCGACGCTGTTTGGCGAAGCGGCAATGAGATTTGCCCACCGTATGGATAATGACAGCCATAAAAACATAGTCGGCTATGGAACGGGGGACTACACCTTGTTTGGCCTTTCGCTCCAGGGTTTTATGGCTGCTGCAAGCTATTTCAACGTGCAACAGTTAAAGCCATTGATTGCGGCGAAAGCTGAGGAGCGGCAGGGCGAACGCACGGATTTAAACATTAGCCAGAAAGAGGAGCCCATGATGCATGACAAAGAAGAACTTTCCCTGATGGCTGATATTATGGCTGGCATTATAAGTTCAGATGAATGGAACGATATTCAGTTACACGACCCTGATATTAAAGCTGCCGAGAATCGACGGAAAAGAGTGCTGGAGAGTGCAAAGGCATACCTCCCTCGTGAGGTTTATGTAGAGTTGTCTGATGCGCAGGGCGGAGAAGTGGCGGCGTATATTGTGCCTGCAATCATGTACGGTATTCATGTTGCGGAAGTGATTCGAGAGGTATCCGCCAATCCGACAGAGCTATCCCGCTACTATTTGGAAAGACGGGGGGGAAGCCAAATGAACAAGGACAAGATGCTCAGCTACATAGACATCCTGCGCAACGCCAGCCTGGGCGGAGTGCTGCGGGAGGCAGCGGACGCAGGGATAGAGGCGCTGGAGCGATCATCGCCATGTGACCTGTGCCGATTTGACCCGCCGTCAAGTTGTGATGGGAAACCGTGCTGCTGTTGCCCGGCGGAAGAAAAGATTGACGCATAAATCTTCAACTTGGACAGCAAATAATATAACTATACTTTAACATTGGCCCGATCCACTCTTAAAATTCTTGGGTGGATCGGAGCCATGTTGATCACCAGAGGCGGCACTCAGTCGTTAGAGTTGAGATAGAAAATCGCAGAAAATTTTGTGATGTAATTTTTCATCAAGGGATAGCCGCGCAAGCATTCGAGATACCAGAGGGTCTTTGATTTCCTTGGACTGCGCCTCATATGCCTTTGTTGCATATTGCTCAGCCTCGGCGTTCAGGGACAGCAGCTTACGGAGGTCACAGGTATAGTTCACCATGTTTCCGCACCAGTAAGTAGGGGGCTCAGATGAACGGCATTCTGGTACGCCGCCAAGGAGAGCGATGAGCTGACCGACAATCGTAAAATGGTGCTGCTCGACCTTAGCGATCCTTTGGATTACGCGCCGGACGGTTTTATTGTCATTGCCAATCGTCCAGGACTGAAATAAGTATTGATGCACTGTAGTCATTTCACTTGTTGCAGAAGCAAGGTCCGGTATGAGTATCTGGGCGTACTCTAAATTCTGTTCCCTGACCGCAATTGGGGGATACCAATTGGTATGAACAACTGGGATGGAGTTTGGATCGCCGTGAATGCTGTATTGGATATTACTCATAAGTTGCCCTCCTAAATTGAGAGTCATTCAACCCTATGCGGGAGAGCAAAAGAAAATGATCCTGATTAGAGATGGAGGAGATGCATGATGACAGAGACCAAAGAGAAAGCCTTTGATGTGCTGGAAAGCTTATATGCAAAGCAGGTCATTGCAGAAACCGAATACATAGCGCTAAAGAGTGCAATATTGGAGGGGCCGCCTTTCGGAGATAGGGAGATGCGGTACACAGTCTTTCTGATAGATATGGACTTTACAAATATTGAAGATCCAAGAACGGGACTTATTCGCTTTGACAATATAGACAGCACAGAGATTGAAGTGCTTATGAGGTTAGCTATGAATCAGGATTTCGATTTTGTCATCCGGCGATATGAGGACGAAGAATAGGCAAAACGGTGGAGTAGCGCAATGGATAAAACAATGGTTGAATATGCCCTGGAGTATGCGAGAATGGGGTGGCCGGTTTTCCCCTTGCATACCCCTGTGGCTGGCGGCAGATGTTCTTGCGGAAAACGTGAGTGCGATAACCTTGGAAAACATCCAAGGACCATCCATGGGCGTGACGATGCGTCGACAAACGAGGCAACGATTCGCCGCTGGTGGGAGATATGGCCGGACGCCAACATCGGCATTGCCACCGGGGACGGACTGCTTATCGTGGACTTCGATATTGATCACGATAAAGGCAAATATGGCGATGAAACCCTGGCTCTGATCCAAGAAGAGCACGAGGAACTGCCCGATACGGTTATGGCGATTACCGGCGGCGGTGGACTGCATTATTTCTTTCATTGCACCGCTGATGACTTGACAATCAACCAAGCCGTTCTCCCCGGCATGGACTTTCGGGGCAATGGCGGCTATGTTGTGGCCCCGCCGTCCCTTCATGTTTCCGGCCGGCGCTATGAATGGGAAGGCGCTCATGAACCGTGGGATACCGAATTGGCTGAACTCCCTATTTGGCTCCACGATATTCTTGCCGCCGGCAAAGGAGGCAAACAGAAAAAGCGGTTTGAGGCTCCTGAGGTCATCACGGAAGGCGGTCGAAATGGAACAATGTTCCGTATGGCTAGTTCCCTCCGGGCCAAAGGACTATCCGAGGCGGCCATTACTGCTGCGGTGTGGGAAGAAAACCTGCTGCGATGTCGGCCTCCGCTTGAACGCAGAGAAATTGAGACGATCTGCGCCAGCGCTGGCAAGTACGAGCGCGGCGACGGTATAGACCGCCTCCAGACCGACGCAGCCGCCTCAGAGCGCATTGCAAATGCCGACCATGGATCATTTGAAACCCTGACAGATACGACAGTTCTGGAGGCCGCCCTGAGGCTCTCCGACCCAGTGGAACGGGAAAAACGGCTTTCAGAGCTGAGAGGCCACGCCAAAGAACTGCACCGTGTCCGGGATTTTGACCGGATATTGAGGGCCCAACAGGAGGTCCTTGCGAAAACCGTGGCTCAGGAAGCCGCAGAGCAGACTCAGGACGTTATCGACCTGCCTGATTGTCCGTTACCTGGGCTTAGGTGCTTTGGATGGGAAGTAGGCCCCAAAGGGATTAAAAAGATCGTTGGAGACGACTTTGGCGACGCATGTTCCCACCCGCTGATTATCACGGAGCGGTTGACGAACATCGACACTTGTGGAGAACGTTTAAAACTGGCGTTCTATCGGGATAAACAATGGAAATACCTGATTGTTGACAAATCGACTGTTGCCAGCCGCACGAAGATTATCGAACTGGCGGACAGTGGGATCCAAGTGAACAGCGAAAATGCGAAGCTGCTGATTCAGTATCTTCATGACCTGGAGGCACAGAATGCATACCGTATTCCGCGCAAACGCTGTGTTTCGCGCGTTGGATGGGCTGGGCAGGAATTTGTGCCTTATGTGGACGATGTGCAATACGATGGAGACCCAAAGTATGCCAGCTATTTTAATGCCGTTTCCTGCGCTGGAGATTACGAGGAATGGAAACGGCGGGCTATAGAGGAGCGGGAACGGAGCCCAGTAGCCCGGATTGCTCTGGCCGCTAGTTTTGCCAGCCCGTTAATGTGGCCGCTGGGGGCACAGGTGTTCTTTCTGCACCTGTGGGGCGGCACAGAGGTGGGGAAAACGGTGTGCCAGATGCTGGCGATGTCAGTATGGGGAAATCCCGACCTTGGAGCGTTGCTGCGGTCCTATAATGCTACCTATGTGGCAGTAGAACGTATGGCGGCGTTCTGTCATTCGATACCGCTGGCACTGGATGAACAGCAGACAGTACGAAATAACCGCTATTTCAATATGGATACATTAATTTACAACCTCTGCGAAGGACAGGGTAAGGGACGGGGAACCAAATCTGGGGCAATGGAAAATATGTCAACATGGCGGCTTTGCGTCCTCAGCAGTGGAGAGGGCACCCTGACTTCTACGAAGTCTGGTGGGGGATCCAAAAATAGAGTGCTTGAAATCTATTGCAAGGAAAAGATTTTCAGGGATGCTGCCGGTACGGCTGAGTTTGTCAAAGAAAATTACGGGTATGCCGGGAAAGAGTACATAGCCCGTATTTCTAACCCCGCGGTAATAAAAGAAGCTAAAGAACGCTTTACCGCTTACCGGAAAATTATTGCAGCTATTGGTCGCGGCACAGATAAGCAGGTGGCCGCTGCGGCGATGCTGGCTGTGGGAGACGCTTATGCATCCATGTTCGTTTTTGGATTGGAGAAGGAGGAGGCTGAGAGCAACGCCGTGGCCTTCTGCAGCCAGCTCTCAGCGTACCTTACGGATCCTGATGAGGTTAGTCAGGTGGAGCGGGCCTACAAGTGGATAAATGGGTGGATTGCGGCAAACCCAGGGAAGTTTCGGCACAAAGGAAATGCTGGGGAATATACCATTGGCAATGGAAGCGAATTGTGGGGAAAAGAGAACGACAAAAGGACTGGCTATATTATTATTGCTAATGAGTTCGAAAGGGGTTTGGAGGAAGCGGGATATAACGCGGATGCCTGTGTAAACGGATTTATTGAGCGCGGGTATATTTTACCAGGAAACACTAGAAAAACCAAACAGTCTAGAATCGGTGGGATAAGACCGTGGTGCTATGAAGTTATCATGCCTATGTTGGAACCGGGTGAACTAGAAGAAATCTCGGACATGGATCCAGATGATCCGTGGCAAGAAGAAAAAACCATTCAGTTCCCGAGTGCGCACGGATAGCCGTCACCAAATTTATCTCTATTGGTGACGGGTGGTGACACTTTTGGTGACGGGCAAAACCCTGTGGTTGCAACGGTTTAAGTCAACTTTTTATATAATGTCACCACTGTCACCAAGAGTATATATATTATATAGAGCTAAATAAAAAGAGAACTTTATAACGATCAATTATTTATTAAATATAAATATAAGGTGTAGGCACAAAAAAGTGGTGACACCCCCAAAAATAGGCTGTAGTCACTGCGGCGCAATGGTTTCAAAGAATTATTGACGTGGTGACACCCACGGCGTTTTGGTGACACCCGAAAGGAGAATAGCATGTATATCAAGTATTATGATGAGTGGCTTCACCTGCGGGTTCGCGAGGTGTGTGACGTGTCGGTCAGAGGGGCCCCAACTGAAGATGCAGATGGATTCGAAGGCTCGGAACTCTACGATCCCACCATAGGAAACAGCTGCAGAGCGGAACCAGATGGTGCAGCACTCCGCTGGTTTTCTTCCTGGGCTGTTGCCTGCAAAGTGTTGGACAAGCTATGCGAGGCGATAGCCCGGGGGGATCGGCTTTTTGATCTGACGGCCTACGGTGAAGACGGGGAGGTAATAGATTGACAAACCAAGAAAAGAAAGCAAAGCTGAACCAGTACCGGGAGGCGGAAGCGGAGTCATCCAGGCTGGAGCAGGAAATTACCAAGTGGTACTCCAAGGCGGAGAAAATGACCACAGCTGTCAGGCTAATCCCTAGCGGCGGCGCGGCTGGCCGGAGCCTGGAGAACTCGATAGAGGCCATAGATGCGCTGGCAGGCAGGCTGGGCGACAAACGCCGGGAGACAGTGAGGCTTCGCAGGGAGATAGAGGACGTGATTGCCTCTGTACCAGACGGCCGGCTGAGAATGCTGCTGCGGTATCGGTACATAGACGGGATGACGTGGGAGCGGATTGCGGTAAATATGTGCATGGATGCGCGATGGATTAGGCGACTACATGGGCGTGCGCTATCTGTTTTGACCCTTGAAAGCCCACCCTGAAGTCTGATATTGTTAGACTAGGGACTGGTGGGGGAGCCGGTCCCGGTCTCTTTCCATAGGCCTCCTTACCGCCCTGGCCCGGAGGCGGGAGTATCCGGGCAATATACCCTTGTAGCTCAGATGGTAGAGCAGCCCGCTGATAATGGGTGTGCCGCCGGTTCGATTCCGGCCAAGGGAGATTAAAAAGCCGCAGGTCGTAAGTGAGACCGCTCCTGGTTTGGGAGAGTGGGTAGTTATAGGCCCACGCGGCGCTCCAAAGGCCACGGAGCTGACGCTGGAAAGACAGCCTCTGTGTGCCGGCACATAGAAAGCGGCTGCGCCCGGCGGAGCGTGTAGAGACGGAATCTGCCAATCGCTGGGTCGCTCCCATCCGTGGAAGCCGGACGCTTGTGTAGGGCGATAACTACCAGCGCTATCCCGCCGAAAACTGCCTGTACCGGATCGGGTAAAGTACCATATGGCATATCCATATGACGCAGGTGTGACAATTAAGCGGGAAGCGCACAAAAAAGTTGCGAAATCCGCGGCCGAAAATAGAGGTATGTAAGTGAGGAAACCATTGAAGTAGCATGGATTTATGGCGGCCGAAAAAAACATTAGAATTGGCTTAAAAGGTTATATGCCGAGTGCTGTAGCAGAAGCGGAAACGGCGGCCATGGACAACGCCGTGGACGTGTGGCGGCTCAATACCGCCTCTCGGCTCCAGGGCCCTGTATGGCAATGGTCTTGGCCCGTCTCCCGAATGGGAGATGGCGGCTTGCAACGCAGCAGGGCGATGATATGCAGAGTGCAGCAGAAGAAGGTATTTATGATTAGGAGAATTTGCAATTACTTTCGCGGGTGCTGGTGTAAGCACGAATTTGAACTGCTGGCACAAGTCACCGAGCATGATGTCTTAATGGGCACGAGCCACCACAATACTTACCGATGCAAGAAGTGTGGATATGTCCAACGAGTGAGACTTTGATATGTCGCTCCTCGCCGTATGAGGCGGGCGGTGGCACCAATGAGAGCCTTCTGATTGGGGGTGATGCCTCATGATTCCGCAATACGGAGGCGATCTGTGATATGAGCGGTGGCGGAATAGGTAAACGCTTACCGAGTAAGGCCATACGGGCGCTTGCGCTCGTCTCGACTGATTAGGTTATGTGAGGTGCAAATCCTCACCCGCTCAAATATGCCTTTCCTCGCCGCATGGAGAACAAAAAAGACCGCCAGGGGATGGTTAGTCCTCCGGCGGCTTCTACAGGTGTTAGCTGTCAGCGGCACCCAACTGATTCATGAGGGCGCGCTGTAGAACTTTAGAAAAGTTGACGTTGTTTTCTTCGGCCAAGGTGTTGAGCCAAGACGGAATTGTCAGGGTCTTTTTTACCGCTCTAGTGTCATGCTTTCGTTGGTAGGCCACAGGATCAAACTTAATAAGCACAACACAGTCCCCGTTGTCTGGTTGAATCGCCTCTGGCTTTGAGGGTTCGGGGTAGGGCTCGTTGCGGGAGGCGAAGTCCTCCAAGCAAAGTCCGACAGCGTCAAAGGCCATATCATAGGCGTCCTCAAGCGTGTCTCCTTGGGTATAGCAACCGTCGATATCTGGGACAAATACAGAGTAACCGATTTCCTCAGGATGGAAGATGGCGGGGTAAAACAACTTTGACATGGTAGATTCCTCCTTCAGTGTTTATTAGTATGCCGGGTAGGCGGGGCCTTATTTCAACCCCGCCTGTTTGAGTATCGCCTTTTCAACTCCCGGCTTTAGGTCTTTGCTGTGATAAGGGACTGTCGTGGTCTTGCCGGTCGTGGGGTTTCGATAGAACCTGTGAGAACCATTTGACCGTTCACACCGAAATCCGTTGGCCTCCAAAAGCTTTATTATTTCGGCCGGCTTCATTGGCATCCGTTGTCCCTCCTTTCACTGTCATAAGTATAGCACGTGTAATACGTGTTGTCAATAGTTTTTTAGAAATAAAACAAAGAAATTACTTATGGCTGCAACGCTTTGGCGTGGCGGCTCTTTGTTTTGGGGGAGTGGTAGTGCAACGAAGCTGCCAATACTGCGGACGGGTTCACCCAGTGGGCTATGCATGTCCCATGAAACCGCCGAAGAAGCAAAGCAGAGCGAAGAAGGTTGCCAACGATATCCGAGGCGGCTGGCGGTGGCAACGCAAGCGGGAACAGATTCAAAGACGTGACCAGTACCTCTGCCGGATATGCCTGGAAGAGGGTCAACTCACCTATGAGGGGCTGGAAGTCCATCACATAGTTCCACTGGAGAAACAGCCGGAGTTAGCCTATGTGGATGAGAACCTAATCACGCTTTGCCGGTACCACCACGAGCAAGCGGAGAGAGGCGATATTCAGGATAAAAAGCTGTCGATTCTAGCAAGTGCCCCCGGGTATATCGAGTGATTATCTGGGAAATGTTGCAACACTGACCGGCCCGCTTTTTTCACGGCGGAATCACAGAATGGAGAGTGACAGAATGGCAAGACCGGCAAAGGCGGCGAAAGTGCTAAGTGACCGGATAACAAAAGAGGAACGCGCTGCGCAGATTGCTGCCGAGGAGGTTTTGCGCGGCAGCGGCGGCAGAATAGATCCTGCGTACCCGTTGAACGATGCGCAGCGCCAGATTTTCAACACGATTGTAAGCGAATACGAGGCAGCGGGGATTCTGGGGAATCTGGACAGCTATGTGCTGACCATCACGGCAGTCTCGATTGACCGGGTGGCTGCGCTTGATCAATCGGCGAACGGAGAACCGGAGACGCTGACGGAGGCAAGATATTACAGCGCCCGCGGCAACTATCTGAAAGATTTCTGGCGAGGGTGCAATGAGCTTTGCCTATCCCCGCAGTCAAGGGCGAAGATCGGCAAGGCGGCGGCTCAGGCCGTCAAAGAGAGAAAGGACAAGCTGGTGGAGCTGCTGGCTGATGACGATGATTAAGGGCCACCCAAGTTACAAGTATGCCTGTCAGGTGTTAAAGGGAAAAGTGAACGCTCCGCGGTATGTCATTGCTCAGGCAGCTGACTTCAAGGCCGTGGCCGACGGCACTGACTCGAAGTATTGTATCAACGAGAAGAAGCTTAAGAAGGTTGACGGTCTGCTGAAGCTGATGGTTATGCCGAAGGGACTGAAAGCTGGAAAGAGCATCTATGATGCAATGGCGGGCTATCAGTGGCTCTTTGCTGTGGCCTGTCTCTGTGTGGTCTATCGGGATGACCGGAAACGCCGGAGATACGAGACGGCTATCCTGGAGATTGCCCGGAAGAACTTCAAGACCTATACCATCGGCATCCTGTTCATTCTGCTGATGCTGATGGAACCGCAGTTTTCCAAATTATTCTCTGTTGCGCCTGACGGGTCCCTGTCGCGGGAGGTCAAGGCTGCAATCGAGGAGATCCTGAAAGCAAGCCCGGCTCTGAGACCGGAGGATTTTGCCGAGAAGTACTTCAAGATTCGCCGGGACGACATCACGTTCAGGCCGAAGGACACGGTTTACATTCCGCTGAACTACTCCAACGGACGGCTTGATGGGCGGCTCCCTTCCGTATTTCTGGTTGACGAGGCTGGAGCCCTGCCCAACAGTTACGCCATCCAGGCTATGAGATCCGGGCAACTGACTATCCTGAACAAGCTGGGCTGCATTATTTCGACCAAGTATCCGAAGTTTGACAACCCATTCGAGGATGAGGTGGCATATGCCAAGAGAGTGCTTGACGGCATAGAGCCAGATGAGAAGCTGTTTGCCCTGCTGTACGAGCCGGACGATACTGAGAACTGGATGACCAATGATGAGGTGCTGATGCACGCCAACCCGGCGGCTTTGGAGATTCCGGCCCTGTGGGATGACTTGATTGACCGGAGGCGCAGGGCGGTCTCGGTAGAGAGTTCAAGGGAGAACTTCCTTTGCAAGCACTGCAATATCATCTATCAGGGGATAGGGACGGAAAGCTATATCCCCATCAACCAGGTACAGGCCTGCAGGGTGGATGAGATTGACTGGACTGGCCGGGAGGTCTATCTGGGCGTTGACCTCTCCATGAGCAACGATAACTGCGCCGTGGCCATGGTGGCAGAAGACGGCGGCTCTATACTGGCAGATGTGACAGCATTCATTCCAGATGGCCGCGTGGATGAGAAAAACGCAGCCGAGCATCTGGATTACAGGCGGTTTATCCGGGCCGGGAAATGCGTGGCCTGCGGCGGCAAGACAGTTGATTATTCCGTGATAGAAGATTTTGTGTTCAATCTTGAAAAGGCCTGCAAGGTCAAGGTCATGGGCATAGCGTATGACCGGTACAACGCCCTCTCGTCGGCGCAAAAGTGGGAGCGGGGGAAAGACGGCGGAGACGGGTATAACACCGTCGTGGTACGCCAGCATTCGGACACGCTGCATCCTCCGACAAAGCTGCTGGCCGAGCTGATAGCAGACGGGAAGTTCCAGTATGAACGCAATGACCTGTTGGAGATAAACTTCCAGAACGCCCGGTGTACATACGACACGAACATGAACCGCTATGTGAATAAAAAACGGTCTAACGGCAAGGTGGACATGGTGGTGGCCTTAATCAACGCCACCTATCTGCTCCAGCAAAACGTCTACTTTGACGACGGGCCCGGATGGACAATCCAGGTATTCTGAGGGGAGGGATGAGTTGGATGGGCATTTGGAGCTGGCTGACGGGCGCGAAGACGGAGACACGGGAGCAGCCTGTCGCGACGGTTGACGAGCTGCTGGCCGCCATGGTTCCTGGAGACCGGGTGACAAGGCTGGAGGCGATGGAAATCCCTGTATTTGCCGGGTGCGTGAAGTACATTTCTGAGACTGTTGCGTCTCTGCCAGTGAGGCTCTACAGGAAGGCCGGCAACGGCGTTGAAGCTGTAGAGGACGATGTGCGCCTGAAGCTGCTGAATAACGACACGGGGGATATCCTGACGGGGTATCAATTCAAGCAGGCTCTCGCAGAAGATTTGGTCATTGACGGCGGCGGCTATGCGTACATCAACCGGGAGCGAAACAACTGGAAAAGCCTGCACTATGTGAGCCGGGAATATATCTCATTTCTGCCGGGCGTCGATCCGATCGTCAAACGGTGCCGGATTATGGTGAACGGCCGGGAGTACCCGGAAATGGACTTTATCAAGGCAACCCGGAAGTCAAAGGACGGCGTGCGTGGAGTTGGCATACTTCAGGAAAGCCAGCTGCCGCTTGCGGTGTCCCACAACGAACTGGAGTACGAGAACCTTCTGGTGAAGACCGGGGGCAACAAGAAGGGCTTTTTGAGGGCGGAGCGGCCATTGACCAAGGAGGCCATGGACGGGTTGAAAAAGCAGTGGCGCGACTTGTACTCCAACAACACGGAGAACGTAGTGGTGCTGAACAGCAACATGGATTTTAAAGAGGCAAGCTCCACATCGGTTGAATTGCAGATGAATGAAAACAAGGAGACCAACGCCATAGCAATCTGTAATCTGTTCACCATCTCACCGGCAATCCTGAGCGGTTCCGCAAGCGGCACAGAGCGGGACAACGCCTTTGGGATGGCAATAGCGCCCGTCCTGAACAGCATAGAAGCGGCGTTGAACCGCGATTTCCTGCTGGAGAGTGAAAAGAACACACTATTCTGGGCATTCGATACCAAGGAGCTGTTGAAGGGCTCCATCGACAAGCGCTTTGCTGCGTATAAGGCCGGGGTTGACAGCAACGTGCTCCAGATAGACGAAGCGAGAAGGATGGAGAACCTGCCGCCCCTGGGGCTGGATTTCGTCAAGCTGGGCCTGCAGGACGTATTGTATAACCCGAAAACGCGGACATTCTACGCACCGAACACCAACCAGACAGGCACGTTGAGCGGGACGATTGCGCCAAGGGGAACTGAAAGCGAGGTGATACCAGATGAAAGTTGAAATTCGCAGTGATTCTGTTGTGCTGGACGGATACGTTAACGCAGTAGGCCGCGACAGCCGGCTGATGGCGTCGCCGCAGGGAAGGTTCGTGGAACAGGTAGAGCCGGGAACGTTCCAGAGGGCTATCGAACGCGGCCCGGTTGAGCTGATGTTTAATCACGACAAGGTGGTTGGCAGTACCGCTGACGGCACTCTTGAACTGAGAGAGGACGTAATCGGCCTGAGAGCGACAGCAACCGTGATGGATCCGGAGGTGCTGGAAGCGGCCCGGTCGGAATCCCTGACCGGCTGGTCGTTTGGGTTTACGCCGCTGAGAGACCGTTGGGAGGACACTGACAATGGCTATCAGCGGCGGTATCTGAAGGATATCCGGCTCCAGGAGGTATCTATTCTGACAAAGATACCGGCCTATATCGCCACCACCATTGAGCAGCGGGATGAAGAAACCGAAGTCAAAGAGGAACGCAACGTGGAGGATCTGCAGAAAACCGAAACAGTTGCGCATACGCCCGGAAATGGCAGCAACACAGCGTACAAAATTCGCAGACTAAAGATTGGAGGAAAAAGAAAATGAATCTGAAAGCAATGATTGAGAAGCGCAATGCCCTGATGGACGAAATGGACGGCCTTTTCGCCGCCTGCAAGACCGGCGAGGAGGAGCGGGCGTTCAGCGAGGAGGAGGCCGCCAGGTTCGAGGAGCTCGAGAATGAAATCCGCGCTCTGGACAAGACCATTGAGGCGGCCCAGGCCCGGGAGAAGATGGAGCGCAGGGAAGCGCCTGCCGGGGAGTCTCCGGCGGAGATCGAGGCGCGGGCTTTTGCCGACTACATCATGGGCCGCTCCCTGGAACTGCGCACCGGAGAGCAGAATATGAGCATGGGGAACAATGGCGCGATCATCCCCACCACCATCGCCGGCCGGATCATCAAGGCGGTGCGGGATCGCTGCCCCATCCTGGCCGGGGCCACCAGATACAATGTCAAGGGCACATTGAAAGTGCCTGTGTGGGGCAAGGCGAACTCCACCCACGACATCACCGTTGGCTACCAGAGTGAATTTACCGAGATTACCGCCGATTCCGGCGCTTTTACCTCTGTGGATCTGGGCGGGTATCTGGCTGGGGCGCTGACCCTGATTGGGCGCAGTGTGGAGAACAACGGCGCGTTCAATGTGACCGATTTCATCATCAACCAGATGGCAGAGGAGATTGCGATCTGGATGGAGGGACAGCTGCTTAACGGCACCGGTTCCAGCGCGGCCACCGGCGCGACCAATACCACCAACACCCTGACCGCCGCCGCCGCCAACGCTGTGACCGCCGATGAGCTGATCCAGCTCCAGGCAAAGGTGAAGCAGGCTTACCAGGGGAACGCCTGCTGGACGATGAATCCTGACACGTTCACCGCAATTAAGCAGCTCAAGGACGGCAACAACCGCTATCTGCTCCAGGACGATGTGACCGGCGAGTTCCCCTACCGCCTGCTGGGCAAGCCCGTCTACCTGTCCGACAACATGCCAAAGGTGGCGGCCAGCGCCAAGGCGGTTCTGTACGGCGACTATTCCGGCCTGTCCGTGAACTTCCGGGAGAACATCTCCATTCAGGTGCTCCGGGAGCACTATGCGGCGCAGCACGCAATCGGCGTGGTGTCCTGGTTTGAGTTTGACAGCAAGGTGACCGACAGCCAGCGTCTTGCCGTGCTGGCCATGAAAGAATCCTGATGAAAACGATTCGGGCAATTGTCTCCTTCGCCGGGGCCGTCAGCATGGGCCCGGGCGAGGTGAGGGATGTGGCCGATGATTTGGCCGAAGACCTGATCCGGGCTGGACACGCAGAGGAGGCGCAGCCGAATGAAGTTAAGCGAGCTGACAGTGGAAGTGGCAAGGCAGCACGCCAGAAGCGAACCTGATGACACGCTGGATCCGCTCTACCTGGAACAGGCCAGACAGTATGTGCTTGATTATACCGGCCTGCCTGCGGAGCAGGCGGATCAGTATCCCGGCCTTGTAACGGCCGCTCTGGTGGTATTTGCCGAACTGACGGACAACCGCGGCCTGTCAACCGCATCCGACAAGGTGAATCTGGTGTTATCGTCCTTCATGGATATGCACAGGCGCAATTTTCTGTGAGGTGGCCCATGGACGCAGGAAAACTGAGCGAGACCGTCTGTGTTTTAAAGCTGGTTCAGACGGACGGCGCATGGGAGTGGACGCAAGTCAAAAAGACATGGGCGGACATTGACGCCAAGACGGCCAAGAGCATCTACTCTGCCGTTGGCGTGTCCGCCATGGGGGCGAGCCTGACCATGCGCCGGCAGGGAATCACCTTGCACAATGCCCTGCTGTGGGAGGGGCGGCATCTCTTTTTGACCGGCATCCGCAAGAATGGCCGGCTCTATATGGATGTGGATGCGGCGATAGTCAAACCAGACACCTGTCTGGCGACCCGGACAGAGACCAGGGTTGGCGCAGGCGGCCGGCCTGTCAAGACGGAGACGATGCGGATCGCGTTCCCGGCCGTGCTGACTGAAAAGTATGCCCGTTATGTGCAGGAAACCACCCACGCCGAGAGCGACATCGGCCTTGTACTGGTCACGCCGAAGGTGATTGGCCTCAAGCCGGGCGACATTGTGACCGTGCAGGGCGGGAATGCGCCCGGCGTGTACCATGTGATCGTTCCCCACGAGCTGGACGATTACAAGAATGAGTATGAGATTGCACGGAGGGGGGACGTATGATGGCAACGGTAGACACCAGAGGCCTTGACCGCCTGCTGGAGAGCTGGGACGCACTGCTCCGGGAGTTCCCTGGAAAGAAAAGGGGGTTTCTGGAACAGCTGGGCCCGAAACTGCTTGAACGGGTCAACGCCGGGATCGGCGGATCCGGCAAGGTGCGGGGCTGGCAGGGCGTCCACATGGGCAGCGGGGGCGGATACGTGGCTGTACGGCCAAAGGCGGAGACCTATCAGGCCACAAGGAGCGGTACGCGGTACGCAGTGGGGTACATTACCAATGCGATAGAGGGCGGCCACAGGCACGGCGGCCCGCGAGGCAGCACAAAGCCGGATTACCATTACCGCCCCCGCCTTAACAAGGCGGCCACACCGGGGAAATTCTTCTACCGGAACGCACGGCAGGGGCTTGCGTCGCTGACGGAGGGTGAGATTCAGGCGTTGGCGGGAGAAATAAAAGCCGGACTGGAGGGGGGCCTGTGACGTATACGGATCTGGTAGAAGCGATAGCGGGGAAAATTTCTGCACTATGGCCGGACCGGATGCTCTATCGTGACTTTTGCCCGGTAGATCACCAAAGGCCTGCCGGGTTTCTGTATGTTCGTGAAGCAGGCTGGACAGATGTGAACATCGGGCTGGTGGAGTGGAGCTTTGACGCAGAATTGGAGCTGTTTGCGGAAACAGACGAATATGACGCTGAGAGCACCGAGGCCCTGCGGGCGGATCAGGCCGCCGTGCTGGCCCTGTTCGGCGGGCCCTCCCTGGCAGTGGGAGACCGCCACATCATCCTCACTGCGGCGGCGGAAACGCCGGGGCCCGGCGTCGCCTATGTCAGTTTTACCGCATCCTGGCTGGACCGGCGGCCCGGGTATCAGGATCCGGAGGCCCAGACGCCGGAGAGCGGAGGAGCGCCGCTGATGGAGGACTTTGCGCTCCATATATCAAACGGAAAGGACTGATTTTATGGCAACAACCATCGGGCTGCCAAGCCTGACGATTACCTTCCAGAAGGCCGCCGGGCAGGCGGCCAACCGGAGCAAGAAGGGCTATGTGGGCGTGTTCGTCCGGGATACCAATTCTCAGGGCGTACACCAGCTCTCTAGCGCCGCCCTTATCCCCTCTGACCTGGGGCAGGACAACCAGGACTACATCAGCCGGGCGTTTACCGGCAGCGACCGGGGCCAGCCGAGCAAGGTGGTGGCGGTGGTTATCGGAACCGATACCTCCGACACGGACGACCTTGCCGCCGGGCTGAAGCTGATTGAGAACATGAGCCTGGACTATATCGCGCCGCCCCCTGACGTGACGGCGGGTGAAAAGACCCTGCTGGAGACTTGGGTGAAGGGCCGGCGGGAGAACTACTTCACCGAGAAACTGGTGGAGCCCAACGCGGCGGCAGCGCCGGACGACATGGGAATCATCAATTTCAGCGAGACCGACGAGGCTATTGCAGCGGGGGCTGCCACTTACACGGCGGCGGAGTTCGCCAGCCGGATTGCCGGCATCCTGGCGGGCATCCCCATGGGCATGTCCTGCACCTACGCGCCCCTGCCCGAGCTGACTGCGGTGACCGCCCGGAGCGAGACAGAGCAGGCGGCCGCCGTCAACGCAGGAAAGCTCATCCTCATCCACGACGGCGTTAAGGCCAAGATCGCCCGGGGCATCAACTCCCTGACCACAATCCCCGACGACGGCAAGGCGGACTGGAGCAAAATCAAGATTGTCGAGGGCATGGATCTCATTACCTACTACCTGCGCACCACGATACAGGATGAATACATCGGCAAGTATGCCAATACCTACGACAACAAGTGCGTCCTGGTGACGGCCATCACGGAGTATCTGGTCTATCTGGAGGGGGCGGGCGTGCTCAACCCCGGCGAGAGCTGGGCGGAGATTGACGTGGAGGCCCAGGAGAGGTGGATTAAGTCCCAGGGGATTGAGACCGCGGACATGACCGAGCAGGAAATCAAGGAGTACCAGACCGGAAGCTGGGTGTTCATCAAGGCGGGCGGCCGCCTGGTGGATGCTATGGAGGACTTCCAGGTGATCTTTAACAACCTTTAAGGGGGGCGTGCAGCCATGAGCAAAACCATTGACAGCGCGAAGAGAGTCATAAACGGGACTTATGGGGAAATCTGGCTGGACGGCGAGAAAATCGCCGAATGCACAGCCTGCCAGCTCAAAGTGAACAAGAACAAGGAGACAATCAACCTGTGCGGGCAATTCATGTCCGACACCAAGGCCACCAGCGGCAGCGGAACCGGGAGCCTGACGCTGTACCACGTGGACAGCGGTTTTTCCCAGAGACAAAGCGGCCTGCAGGACGGGGTGGACCGCCGGTTCACCATCATCTCCAAACTCCGGGATCCGGACAGCTGGGGCGCGGAGCGGGTGGCGGTGTACAACGTCAGCTTTGACGATTTGACGCTGGCCGACTGGCAGGCGGCTACAGTGGGGCGCGTTACCGCGCCATTCACCTTCAGCCGGTATGAGTTCCTGGACCAGATTGAGGTGCAGTGATGGCGGAGAAACGGGAAGGCCGGAGCGTCATTGCAAACCTGCTGGATTTGCCGGATCCGGAGCCGGAGCAGGCCCGCGTGAGCCTGCCCCGGCTCGGGCTGGATCTGGAGGTCCGTGAGGTCCCTTATGACAGGCTGATCCGCATCCGGCGGGAGCAGGACGCCCAAATCCACCTCATCCTGGCGGCGGCGGCCAACCACCCGGAGCTGCGCAGCGAAGCGTGGTATCACGATAAGATGGGATGCGCCACGCCTGTGGACGCCCTGAAGAAGCTGCTGCGGATGGGCGAGGTGGAAAAGCTCTGCCGGGTGATCGACCGCCTGAACGGGTACGGCTCCGGGAGCGTCGTAGAGCTCCCGGAGGAGGATCTGGACGGAGCGGCCCTGGCGGGAGCGGTGGAGGAACTGGAAAAAAACTGACCAGGCGCGCAGATCTGGCTGTTGCAGAGCGGCTGCTGGTTGACCACGGCATTTTCCCGGGGGCCTATTTCCGGCTGCCGCCCGGGGAGCGCATTCTGGTCTGCGCGCTGCTGATAGACCACAAGAGACGAAAGGACGGGGAAATCTGATGGCGCAAAAGACCGACGCCAGCATTGCCTTCAGCGTTACGGACAATCTGTCCCAGTCCGTTGTGGGGATGAAGAACTCAATCAACTCCTTCCGGGGGGATATTACACAGCTCCAGCAGAAACTGGACGCCCTTGACAATACCCGGTTCCGGCTGAAGAACTTTGACCTGAAACAGGCAAAAAATGAGCTGGAGCGGACGAAAAGGGCGTTTGAGGAGCTGGGCGACGCCGCCTCAGACGCAGACAGGGAGGCCGCCCTGGCGGATTTTGAGCGGGCAACCCAAAATTATGAGAATGTCCGGCGGCAGCTGGACCTGACCAGCAAGGCGGCAAGGCAGGCCGAGAAGGATATCCAGGACGTCTCCGGAGCCTTCAGCAGGATGGACAACCGGGCAAACCGCTCAGGGAGCGCTTCCGTCCTGGAGGGCCTGGGCAAGGCAGGGCTGGGGCAGATGGCGGGGGACGCGGCCCTGGAGGTGGCAAATACCCTGATCGGCTCCGCGTTCGGCAATGAGGCCGGGAGCATCATCTCTTCCGGCCTTTCCGGGGCCATCTCCGGGGCGGCAATCGGCAGTATCATCCCCGGGATCGGCACAGCCATCGGCGCGGCGGTCGGGGGCGCTATCGGGCTGGCCCAGGGAGGCACGCAGGCCTTTGAGAGCCGGGACGAGGCGTTTAAGAGCTATTACCAGCAGCTCTACGAGCAGTCTCAATCGGCGGCTGAGGAGAGCCTGTCCAGCGGGTCCTCTACAGCTGCCCAGCGCGAACTGGACGCCATCGCCTTCAACCGGCTGCTCGGGGCGGGCGTGGGAGACCGGTATCTCTCCGATTTGCGCGTCATGGCGGCGGAGACGCCCATGGAATATGCGGATCTGACGGCTATGTCCAGGGCGCTGGCAACCGGCTTCGGGGACAGCCCGGAGCGGATGCTCTCGCTAATGGAGGCCATCGGCGACGCAGGCAGCGCCGTAGGGGTGACCGCCTCCGACATGACCGAGATGGCCCGGGCCATGAGCCGGATGAACAGCAGCGGGAAGGCGACGCTGGAGTTTTTGAACATCTTCCAGGACCGGGGCGTGGACGTCATCGGGATGCTGGGAGAGGCCATGGGCAAAACCCAGGGGGAGATCTACGAGATGATCTCCAAGAGCGAGATCAACGGACAGGACGCTGCGGACATCATCCAGCGGGGCATGGAGAGCGCCTATGGCGGAGCCATGCAGACGATGGCGGAGACCTTCAGCGGCCTGACGTCAACGCTGAGCGACGCCATGACCGAGATTGACAACGCCAGGGGCGAGGGGTACAACACCGTGCGCTCCTCCGGCCTGCAGGCGGAGATTGACGCCTACGGCGGACTGCTGGGCAGCGCAGTGGAGAACCTCAACCGCATCGCGGGAGAAAATGAGGCCTATATGGAAAACCTGTCCGACCGCTATATGCGGGAGGCGCTCTCCGCGGTCCTGCTGGGGGAGGGCACCACGCTGTACAACCCGCAGCAGCAGCTGGAGCTGGAGGACATGCGGGCCAGCTTTGTCCAGGCCAGCGCCGACTATGAGAACGGGAGCCAGGAGGCCGGGCTCAAGATGGACAGCCTGCGGCAGCAGGCCGAGGCGCTGGCTACGGCGGCCTATGAGAGCAGCAGCCAGTACCAGGACATGCACCAGGCGGAGCTTGACCAGATTGCGGCGACGCGGGATCTGACGGCGGCCTTTACCGCCTGGACCAACGAATACCGAACCCAGCAGGCGCAGAGCGTAGGGCTCGGGGGCTCAAAGATGGTGGCGGGCGACCTGAGCGAGATGGATAAGGCCGTGGGCGGCCTTAATTCCGCCGCCGGGTGGTATGCCGCGCAGAAGCAGCACGCCTACGGGCTGGGGCGGGTGCCCTATGACAACTACGCGGCGCTGCTCCACGAGGGGGAGCGTGTGCTGACCGCCCGGGAGGCCCGGGAGGCGGACCGGGGCGGCGGAGCCGTGACGGTGAACATCGGCGGCAGCTGGCAGGTGCGCAGCGACAGCGATGTGGACGCGATTGCGGAGGCCATTGTCCGCAGGGCGCGTCTGGCCAGATTGGGAGGGATCCACTGATGCTCAGGCTGATTACGCTGCTGGATGAGACGGGGGGCGTGGAGCTGGTGCTGCCCGTGACGCCGGCCGGCTACGAGTGGCCCCACGAGGCCGCCATCGAGACGGTGACGGTGGACCAGCTGGGGGACCTGAACTTTTTCGGCGGGAAGAAGATGGGCTCCACGACGCTCCGGGACTGCATCCTGCCCGCCCGGGCCTATCCCTTCCTCTCGCCGGGGGCCCGGACCAACCCGTGGGCCTATCTGGAGCAGCTGGAGCGGTGGGTGGACGGCGGGACTGTGCTGCGCTGGCTGGTGTCTGGCACGCCGGTCAACGCGGCGGTGCTGCTGGAGGGCGTGACCTACCGGGAGCAGGACGGCACCAACGACCTGTATGCGGACATCACGCTGCGGCAGTACCGAAGGCCGGAGACGCCCGTACTGCCCGCACAGGCGCAGGCGGCGCTCACGGCCGTCCGGGACAGCGCCACGGGCACGTCGGCAGCCAGGAGCTACACCGTGCAGAGCGGGGATACCATGTGGGACATCTGCCACAGGTTTTACGGGGACGGCTCCCTGTGCTGGCGGCTGGCCGCCGCCAACGGCGTGGCAAACGCCAACCTGATCCATCCGGGACAGACCTTCACGATCCCGCCCCTGGAGCGGCTGCCGGCGGCCGGGGCTGTGCCGGCAAGCGCCCAGATTGCGGCGGACACAGGCGCAGCCTGGGATTCGGACGCCAAACGCTGGGCCGTACAGTTTAAGAAAGAGCAGGCCTATTTCAGCTAGAGGGGGATACCATGGGGGACTATCAACTGACCATCCTTTCGCCCCAGGGGGACGCCTGGGACGTGACGGAGCGGGTGTCCACCCTGTCCTGGTCGGGGAGCGTGAAGCGGGTTTCCCGCCAGATTGAGGCCGTGATGGCCACCCCAAACGACGGGAGCCTCCCGGAGCTGCCCTGCGATCTGGGCAACGAGCTGCGCCTGTCTGTTCAGGGGGCGCAGCGGTTTCTCGGACACATTGTCACCCGGGAGAAGGCCACAGACTCATCCACCACCGAACTGACCGGCCTGGACCGGGGCCGGTTCCTCTCGGGCAACGAGGGGTGGTACACCTTCAGCGGGACGGCGCCGGAGGCGGCGGTCAGGGCCCTGTGCGCCGACTTCGGCATCCCGGTAGGCAGCCTGGCGGAGACGGGGGTGCAGGTGGCCCGGAAGTATCCGGGCGTCGCGCTGAGCAAGATGGTGGACAGCCTCTATACCATGGCCGCCGAACAGAACGGGAAGCGGTACCTGTCCCGCTTCAACGGCGCGGGGGAGCTGGAGGTGGTGGAGAAGCCGGAGGCCGCCGCGCTGGAGATCGCGCCCCGGAAGAACCTGCAGACGCTGCGGGTGACGGAGGACATCTCCGGGCTGCAGAACGCCGTGGCCATCTACACCGATACGGGGAGGCTGGTGCGGACCGTCAGCGACGGGGAGAGCGCCGCCCTGTACGGGCAGTTCCAGCATATCCTGACCCAGAGGGACGGGGAGGACGCCGGGGCGGAGGCCCAGGCATGGCTGGAGGACAACGGGCTGCAGCAGACCATGACGGTGGAGTGCCTGGGGGATCCGGCCTTGATCTCCGGGAACGCCGTGCTGCTGCGGGACAATACGGCGCAGGCGGCAGGGCTTTGCTGGATTGACGCGGATACCCACACCTGGAAAAACGGGCAGTATTTCTGCCGCCTGACCCTGAATTTCCGCAATCTCATGAATGAGACTGCGGCGGGGCGGGAGATAGGAAGGTGAGATTATGAGCGACGTATATGCGGACTTTCTGGACCTGCTCAGCCCGGCCGCGGGCGGGATACAGGCCGGGGGCTGGCTGTTCGGCGACGTGCTGCTGGCGGGGCGCGGAGCGCTCCAGGTGGCGTGCAACGGCCTGGTCCTGGAGCCGGACGGGCTGCACCTGTCGCCCGGGCTGGACTACACCTGGACCTACGACACGGGGGCGGACAACCTGCTGCGCGCCGGGGACCGGCTGCTGGTACTAGTGACCGCGGACCGGCAGGACTACTATGTCCTGCAAAAGGCGGTGTTCTCGTGAGGACGCTGTTTCCCATTTTTCAGGCGCAGGCTGCCCAGGCGCAGCTGCCCCTGTACCGCGACGTGGCCATGGACTACGGCAGGGGCGTCCCGCTCTGGAGCGGCGGGAATCCCGTGGTGGTATCCGGCCTGGAGGCGGTTGTGAGCTGGGCATGGCGGGCAGTAAAGACGGCCAGATACCGCTGGAGCTGCTTCTGCTGGGACTATGGCTGTGAGCTGGAGAGCCTGGTGGGCCAGCCCTACCGGGAGGCGACCAGGCTGAGCGAGGCGGCGCGGTATGCCGAGGAGGCACTGACGGTCTGCCCCTACATTACCGGGGCCAGCGCGGAGGCGGAACAGGCCGGGGGCTCCACACTGCGCGTGAGCGTGCGGATAACGACAGTTTACGGGGAGGCGGAAATCCATGTTTGAGGCTCAGACGCCGGAGGCCATCAAGGCGCGGATTCTGGCGAAGATTGAGGCGGGGCAGGGGCTCTCCTCCATGGCGGGCGGCTTTGCAGACGGCGTGGCCGGGCCGGTCAGCGAGGAGATGAGCAAGGTCTACATGTCTCTGGACGCCGTGCCGTCCATGCTCTTTGTGGATGAGAGTTCCGGCGGGTATATCGACCTGGTGGGCGAACAGTATTTCAATCTGACGCGCAGGCCGGGGACAAAGGCATACTGCAGCGTCAGCTTTACCGGGACGCCCGGCCTTGTCATCCCGCAGGGGACCGCATTCCTGACCGCAGGCGGGCTCTCCTTCTCCCTGACGGCCCAGGCGGTCCTGGATGGGGAGGGGACCGCCTCAGGCCGCCTGGAGGCCGCGGAGGTGGGCAGCGCGTACAACGTGGACGCCGGAACCATTACCAGGATGTACGTCAACCTGCCGGGCCTTACCTCCTTCACCAACGAGGCGGCGGAGGGGGGCACCGACGGGGAGAGCGACGCGGCCCTCCTGGGGCGCATCCAGGAGCGGGTGCAGCAGCCCCCCACCAGCGGCAACGGCTACCAATACCGGCAGTGGGCCATGGAGACGGCCGGAGTGGGCAGCGCCAAGGTAGTGGAGCTCTCCTCCGGGCCGGGCACGGTGAAGGTGGTGCTGGTAGACAGCAATGATGAGGCGCCGGCGGAGGATATCGTGGACGCAGCGGCGGCCCGCATCGAAGCGGAGCGCCCCATCGGGGCCAGCGTGACGGTGACCGCCGCCGGGGAGCTGGAGATCGCCGTGTCCGCCGCGGTGACGGTGACGCAGGGGGCGGACAAGAGCGCCGTGCAGGAGGCCTTTTCCCAGGCGCTGGCGGCGCACCTGCATACCCTCATTGACGGCAAGTTTACGGTCTACTACGACCCGGACGACGACGCGGCCTATACGCTGCTGTACAACCGGGTGCTGGCCCTGCTGCTGAGTACGCCGGGGGTAGATAACTTCAGCGCCCTGACGGTCAACGGCGGGACCGCCGACGTGACCATCGGGAAGGACCAGATACCGGTATTGGGGCAGGTGAGTGTGACGTGAATCTGATCACACGGCTGCCAGACTATTATCAGGAATGCCCGCCGGTGGCCGAGCTGGAGCGGGTGCTGGGGGAGGAGGCGGGGAAACTGGCGGCCTCCCGGGAGGACGTCCTTGCCCAGCTCTGGATTGACACCGCGACCTGGGGGCTGGATCTGTGGGAGCAGTGGTGCGGGCTGCCCACCGACCGGAGCAGGCCCTACAGCTACCGCAGGGGGCGCATTAAGGCCAAACTGCGGGGGCAGGGCGCAACCACGGCGGAGATGATTGCCAGTGTGGTGGCCTCCTTCGGGTTCCAGCCTGAGCAGGTGAGCGTGACGGAGCACCCGGCTGATTATCAGTTCGAGGTTGTGGTGTCCGACCTAGCTGCGGTCCCGGAGGACACGGCGGATATCCAGGCCGCAGTCAACGAGATTAAGCCGGCCCATCTGGACTGGTGGTTCACTTGGGTCATGGCGCAGCTATTGGAGACGGTGGGGATCGGTTCCGGGCTCTGGAGGGTCCGGGAGACGGCCATCCCGCCCATGGAGGAGTAAGACATGTTTGGATTTATCGTAACGACAGCAGGGGAGAACATGCTGGCCCGGGCATCCGCCGGGGAGACATTGACCTTGACCGGGGTCAAGGCGGGCTCCGGTACTGTGTCCAGTGAGACGGCAGCAAAGGCACTGACCGGCCTTGTCAGCGTGGAGTGCGACGGCACCAGCTCCGCGCCAGCGGTCTCCGGCGGGCAGGTCTCCATGATTGTGGAGATACGCAACGACGTGGAGGGGGGGCTGGACATAGGCTTCCTGCTGAGTGAGTTTGGCGTCTTTGCGAAGGTAGGGGACGATCAGCCCGCCCTGCTGTACTACGCCGCCCTGGGGGACGGCAGGGCCCAGCAGGTCCTTCCTCTCAGCGAGGGGCTGGACATCCACAGGTTCCCCGTGGCCATTGCGGTTACCGGGGAGATAGCGGTGACGCTGGGATACCCCGCAGGAGCTTTTGTGACGCAGGAGGAGCTTGAGGCGGCTCTGGCACAGTTGGACATGTCTGGCTTTGTCCAGAAGGCCGGGGACACGATGACCGGCCCGCTGGTGCTGCCGGGGGATCCGACGGCAAGCCTGCAGGCGGCTCCGAAGCAGTATGTAGATGCGTTGCGCCAGCTCCTGGTTCAGAAGGCCGGGGACACGATGACCGGCCCGCTGGTGCTGCCGGGGAACCCAACAGCAAACCTGCAGGCGGCTCCGAAGCAGTATATAGATTCGGTGGCCAGTACGCTCAATACTGCACTGGCCAGTCGAGCCAGAATCCAGACCGGCT
>ERZ825896.1368-NODE-1368-length-27564-cov-76.088844_pt1 | contig 27564 bp, 29 predicted proteins | sample MGYA00519858_ERZ825896 | MGnify/ENA primary metagenome ERZ825896 (study PRJEB31778, sample SAMEA3449214) | human gut metagenome | biome: human gut; feature: human-associated habitat; material: faeces | place: United Kingdom | collected 2010/2012 ...
TACGAGTTCGGCAAGAGCGTCGAGGGCGACGCCAGCGCCGACCTGGGCAGCTATTGAGCCATATCTTGAATGAATACCGGGCCGCGCGGCCCACACCCCGGGGACGCACGGACAAAAGGCAGGCATCTTACGATGCCTGCCTTTCTGTTGCCTGTTTCCGTGCAACACCGGAGAAAAACACCCCGCATAATAGGGCGGCATACACTGTAACGGTGCCGCTGAATAACGTGTGGGGAGGACACAAAGGATGAAAAACGAAACTTCTGTTATGGCAATTCTGGCGGCGGCGCTGGGTGCGCTGTGCAGCTACGCTTCGGCGCTGGTGGTGCCGCTGGCGGTGCTGATCGCCGTAATGCTGGCGGACTATGCCAGCGGTATGGCAAAGGCCTGGAGCGCGGGCAAGCTCTGCTCCAAAACCGGCCTGCGCGGTATCCTGAAAAAGCTGGGCTATCTGGTGCTGGTGGGTGTAGCCGGTGTGGTGGACTGGTTGGTGCGTTACGGCCTGACCCAGGTGGGGGTGGAGGTCAGCTTTCAGTTCCTGATGGCGGCGATGGTCATCGTCTGGCTCATCATCAACGAATTGATCTCCATCCTGGAAAACGTGGCGGCGCTGGGCGGCCCGGTGCCGGGCTTTTTACGCAAGCTGTTGACGCGTCTGAAAGTCGCCGTAGAAACAAAAGCAGGGGAGGGGGACCAAAATGCAGATCAATGAAGTTGCCTATAAGTGGGCGGGTCAGCTGGCCCGACGGACGGCTACCCGCCGCATTATCCTGCACCACGCTGCGGCGGTGACATGTACGCCGCAGCAGGTCCACCAGTGGCACCTGGCCAACGGGTGGACGGGGATCGGTTATCACTTTTTCGTCCGCAAGGACGGCACGGTCTACCGCGGCCGTCCGGAGGACACCGTGGGCGCCCACGCCGGGAACAATAACTACGACAGCCTGGGCGTCTGCTTCGAGGGCAGCTTTGACCGCGAGACTATGCCTGACGCCCAGCTGCGCGCTGGGCAGGAACTGGTGGCATACCTGAAGCAGAAGTACGGCATTTCCACCGTCCAGCGCCACAGCGACGTGAATGCTACCGGCTGCCCCGGGGGCAATTTCCCCTTTGATGCCCTGGCGGGCGCGCAGACTGCAAAGCCTGCGGTGCCGGCGCCGGTGGTCTCCGGCACGACGCTGACGCTGCCATTGCTGACCACCGCCAGCCGCGGCGATACCGTGCGCTGTGTACAGGCAGCGCTGACCGGATTGGGCTATGATGCCGGCGGGGCGGACGGTATCTATGGGACCAACACCGCCGCGGCGGTCAAGCGTTTCCAGGCATCCCGGGGCATTGCCGCTGACGGCTTGGTGGGCCGTGATACCTGGCACAAGCTGCTGGGTGCGTAGAAAAAATAGCGTGCGGAAAGAGGGCGGCGTCGGCCGCCCTCTTCTCTTGTATCCGAAAAGCCCCCATGCGTCCGCATGGGGGCTTTCATTATGCCAGAATGTTCTTCAGGTCCGTCAGACCGGGTACATTGGTCACCACCAGCACATGATCTCCCGGCTCAATGGTGGTCATGCCGCCGGGAATGATGGTCCGGCCCTCCCGTACGATGGCGGCCAGCAGGACGCCGTGGCGCAGGGGCAGCTTCATCAGCGGCGTGTGCAGTATGCCGTTGCCGTCGTTGCTGGCAGTGAATTCCAGAGCCTCCACCTTGCCGCCCAGCAGCTTGTACAGTGACTCCACCGCCATGCCTTGCGAGTTGGCCAGTGCGCGGACGTAGCGGGTGATCTGGTTGGCGATGATATCCTTGGGACTGATGATGCTGCCCAGTCCCGTCTCCTGTACCAGCTCCATGTAGTTGGGACGGGTCATTTTCGCCAGCACCTTCCGTACACCGGCACGGCGGGCGGCCAGGGCCATCAGCAGATTTTCCTCGTCACGGCCCGTCAGTGCCACGAAGCCGTCCGTACCGAACAGGTTTTCCGATTTGATGAGGTCGATGTCCGTGCCGTCGCCCTCGATGATCATGGCGCCCGGCAGGTCCTGAGACAGCCGCAGACACTTATCATGGTCCTGCTCCACCACATGGACCCGCGTGCCGGCCCGTGCCAGCTCCCAGCTCAGGTACATACTGATTCGGCTGCCTCCCAGGATAGATACATCCTTTACCCGCTGGAGGCTGCGGCCCATGCTCTTGAGCATTTTGTGCAGCTCGGCCTTGCTGCCTACCATGTACAGCCGGTCCTCCAGCTGGGGCACGAAGGCGCCGTTGGGGATGATGAACTCATCGCCCCGCTGGGCGGCGCAGATCAGTACCTCTGCCACGCGCTCCCGGTGAAAGTCGCTGAGGCTGCGGCCGAGGATGGTATCCTCCGGGTGCAGCTGAAAGCCGATCATGTCGATGCGCCCGCCGGCAAAGGGCTCCACGGAGATGGCTGCCGGGAAGCTGAGGATCCGCGCGATCTCCTGCGCCGCGGCCAGGTCGGGATTGATGACCATATCCAGGCCGATCTCCCGCTTGAGCATATCCGCGTCCCGGCGGTATTCCGGGTTCCGCACCCGGGCAATGGTGTGCTGCGCGCCCACGCTTTTGGCGATCAGCGCGCACACCAGGTTCGTCTCGTCCACGCCGGTGACGGCGATGACCAGGTCGGCGTCCCGCGCTCCGGCCTCCATCAGAACGCTGATGGAGGCGCCGTTGCCGTGGATGCACAGCACGTCCAGCGTGCTGTCCGCACGGTTCAGGTGGGCGGCCTCATCGTCCACCACCGTGATGTCGTGCTTTTCCTGGGTCAGCTGCTGGGCGATGGCATAGCCCACCTTGCCGCAGCCTACGATGATGATCTTCATGCGTCCTCCTCTCCGCCCGAGGGGGCGGCGGTCTGCCTCTTTTCCAGCAGGGCGGCGGCAAACTCCGCGCCCAGTATCAGTATCTGTCCCGACATATACAGCCACAGCAGCACCACGATCACCGTGGCAATGGAGCCGTACAGCACCGAGTAGCGGCCCAGGTGCTCTACGTAGTACGAAAACGCCATGCTCAGCACCATCCACGCCGCCAGTGAACCGCCCACGCCGGGCAGCACCTCCCGCAGCGGCCGGCGCTGGCCCTGGGAGAGCATATACAGGATCACCAGCGTGATAGCCATGACCACCGCCAGCAGCACGAAGCGCAGTGAACTCCATGCGGTGATGAACGAGTCGGTGATGGTGATGAACCGTCCGACAAACTCCAGCACGGACCGTCCCACCACCACCAGCACCAGCGTCACGGCGATAACAACGATCAGCCATACAGTGAACAGCAGGATCCGCAGCTGGCTGCGCCACAAGCTCTCCGGCGCGCTGCGGCCAAAGGCCTTGCGGAGCGAGTGCATCAGGCACCCGGAGGCCCGCATGGGGAACCAGATGGAGAAGATGAGACTGAACCACAGCAGCTGACGGCTCTGGTTGGCGGAGACGTACTCCAGATATGAGCGCACCACGTCCACCACGTCTGCCGGCAGCAGCGGCTCCAGTACGGAGGTGATATACGCTACGTCCAGCTCCAGCAGACCCAGCAGGGTGCTGATGAAGATCAGCAGGGGGAAGATGGCGAACAGCAGATAATACGTCAGCGCCGCGCTGTCCCGGGCTACGTCGTGGGTATAGTACCGCAGCACCATGTCGGCGGCCAGCCGACCGGTGTGGGTGCGGGGGAATTTTTTGTTACCACTCATATCAACATACCTCGGATGTTTAGTATACCATGATTGTTGGTAAAATCAAAGCATAATTTATCGGCGCGGCTATTCCCTCCCGGCGGGCTCAATTTTTTACAAAAAACCGAAAAAATAAATTTTTTATTAAAAAAAGTATTTCAGGTTGTCGAAACGTGAAAAGCGTGTTATAATACTATGAACGTAACTGGAAATAATAGGAAATCACTTTATCATTATTATACATGAGTGGAGGACGTATTATGGATAATCTGACTACCATCGTTCGTGACGAGATCTCGCGGCAGTACCGGAGTGTGCGGCAGTTTGCCTTTGCGGTGGGCGTGCCCCTGTCCACCATCAACAGCGCCCTCCACAACGGCGTCGGCGGTTCTTCGTTCGATACCGTCATGCAGATCTGCAAGACGCTGGGCATCAAGGCGATGGCCGATGATGCCGCCTTCTATCTGACCGATGATACCGAGCAGCTGCTGACCCAGTACGCCAAGCTGGATGACTACGGCCGCCACACTGTGGCCTCCGTCATGCAGGTGGAGTACGAACGCTGCTCCAAGCTGAATAATCTGGACGACTGACACGTACGGCCCACCGCCGATAGGCGGCGGGCCTGTTTTTTCCGCCGCCGCTGTGCGGCGGCTTTTTTCGCTTTTTTATTGCAAACACCGCCCTGCTGCGATACAATATATACGATAGATTTGTTGATGAATTTATATTATATTAGATGTTGATATTACCATCGATTGACAAGGATTTGATTGCCAAGCGGGAATCACTTTGCTGAGTACAATGGCCGGCCGGCTGCGGAGAAAGTCTATGGAACAGTTCACCGTCCAACTGAACAACGCGACCTGCACGGTGTGTATCGGCGCCGGTGTTCTGGGGCGCGCCGGCGCGCTGCTGCGGCAGCATGTGCCGCAGGTGCGCCGCTGGGCACTGGCGGCGGATGAGGCCGTCTCCGCCTTCTACGGCGAATGGGTGCAGGGCAGCCTCCGTGCCGCCGGACTGCAGGTGCGGCTGTTCCCGCTGCCCCAGGGCGAGGGTGCCAAAACGCCGGAGGCATGGTTGTCCCTGTGCCGCCGGATCCTGGACAGCGGCTTTGACCGTTCCTGCGGCGTGGTGACGCTGGGTGGCGGCGCCTGCGGCGACGCGGCGGGCTTTGCCGCCGCATCACTGCTGCGGGGCGTGCCCTTGGCCCATATCCCCACCACGCTGCTTGCCCAGGTGGACAGCGCCCTGGGCGGCAAGACGGCTCTGGACTTGCCGGAAGGCAAAAACCTGCTGGGCGCGTTCCACCAGCCGTCTCTGGTGCTGTCGGACCCTGCCTGCCTGGCGACGCTGCCGCAGCGGCAATTTGCCTCCGGCATGGCGGAGGTCATCAAGACCGGGCTGGTGGCCGATTCCGCCCTGCTGGCCGCCGCCGAGCAGGGCCTGCGGAGCGACAGCGGCGAGGCCCTGACGGCCCTTGTCGCCGCCTGCGGACGGGCCAAGCTGCACTTGGTATCCGGTGATGCGGAGGACCACGGCGCGCGCCGCCTGCTGAACTTTGGCCATACCTTCGGCCACGGTTACGAGGCTGTCGGCGGGTATGACACCTGGACCCATGGCGAGGCTGTGGCCGCCGGGATGTGCCGTACCCTTCGCTGGCAGACGGCCCACGGCTATGGCGGTGCCGACGTGCTGGCGCGGCTGGAGCCGCTGCTGACGCGGTACGGCCTGCCCACGGCCATCGACTGTGACGAGGCGGCCCTGCGCCGCTGCGTGGGCCACGATAAAAAAACCGCCGGCGGTACGGTGCAGTTGGTCATCGTCCGCTGTATGGGACAGGGTGAACTGGTGACGGTGCCCCTGTCCGATTTATGGGAGGATAAAGCATGAAGCTGTTATTGACGCCTTCGTCTCTGCGGGGCACCGTCACGGTGCCACCCTCCAAAAGCCTGCTGCACCGCGAGCTGATCTGCCGGTTTCTGGCGGGCCAGGTCACGGAGCTGCCGCCCCACGCGGCACAGGATGTGCTGGCGACCTACCGGGGACTGGCCTGCCTGACCGCCCCGGCGCCGCTGGTGGACTGCGGCGACAGCGGCAGCACCCTGCGCTTTTTGCTGCCGCTGTTCATGGCCCTTGGCCGCACCGACGCGGTGTTCACCGGCTCCGACCGGCTGCTCTCTCGTCCTATCCCCGGGGATCTGGGCCTGCGGCGCACGGAGCAGGGCCTTGCCCTGACCCGCCCGCTGACAGCGGGCCACTGGTCGCTGCCGGGAGATGAGACGTCTCAGCTGATTTCCGGTATGCTGCTGGCGCTGCCGCTGCTGCCGGGGGACTCGGACATTACCGTCACCGGAGAGGCCGTCTCCCGGCCCTATGTGCAGATGACTCTGGCGGTCCTGGCTCGCCACGGCGTCACCGTGGAGAAAATCACCGATGGCTGGCATATCCCCGGCGGGCAGTTCTGTCGCCCCGCGCCGCTGTTGGATGAGCCGGACTGGTCCGCTGCGGCCTATTGGCTGGTGCTGCGTGCCCTGCTTCCCAGACAGAGAAGGGAGGCCCTTCGTATCCCGTTGGCGCCGCCGCCCTATCTCCAGGGCGACGCGGCCATCTTGCGCTATCTGGACAAGCTGCCGGAGCAGATCGATATCTCCGACACCCCGGACCTTCTGCCGCCGCTGGCCCTGTACGCCGCGCTGCGCCCGGGCCGCGATACCCGCTTTACCCACGCCGCGTTCCTGCGGCGGAAGGAGAGTGATCGCCTGACCGCCGTCTCCGCTGTGCTGAACACGCTGGGCGCTTCGGCAGAGGTGCAGCCGGACGGACTGATCATCCACGGCGTGAGCGCGCTGCACGGCGGGGACGTCTCTGCCTGCGGTGACCACCGCATCGCCCTGCTGGCTGGCTGCGCCGCTATGGTGGCCGACGGCCCCGTGACACTGTCCGGCGCTGAGACGGTGGCGAAGTCCTACCCCACCTTCTGGCGCGAGCTTGCCGCCCTGGGCGGAAACTGGGAGGTGCTGGAATCGTGATGCACTACACGCTTTTCGGCGAGTCCCACGGTCCGGCGGTGGGTGTCTTGCTGACGGATGTGCCGCCGGGGCTGTCGGTGGACGAGGCCTTTGTCCGTGAACAGCTGCTGCGCCGCATGGGGCAGGGGGGACTGACCACCGCCCGGCAGGAAAAAGAGGAAGTGCACTTCCTGTCCGGTGTCTATCAGGGCCGCACTACCGGCGATCCGCTGGCGGCGGTCATTTACAACGGTGATGCCCGTTCCGCCGACTACGACAGCCTGAAGAACAAGCCCCGGCCCTCCCACGGAGACTATACCGCCGCGGTCCGCGCCCTGGGCTGCAACGATCCCCGGGGCGGCGGCCATACCTCCGGGCGGCTCACCGCGCCGCTGACCGTGGCCGGCGCGCTGGCGATCACATACCTGAAGACGGCCCATATCGCCGTTCACGCGGATGTCCTGGATGAGGAGGCTCTGCGGGCACGCGCTGCCGCTGCCAAAGCGGACGGCGACAGTGTGGGCGGCGTGATCCGCTGCACCGTCAGCGGTCTGCCCGCCGGTTTGGGCGGCCCTGACTGGCGGGATACCGTGGAGGGCACCATCGCCCGCCATGTGTTTGCCATTCCCGCTGTCAAGGCCATCGGCTTCGGCGCAGGGGAGACTTTCGCCCAGATGCGCGGCAGCGCGGCCAACGACCCGTTTACGATGGCCCGTGGCGCTGTTCGCACAGCGACCAATCATGCCGGCGGTGTCAACGCCGGCGTCACCAACGGCATGGACGTGGTGTTCGACGTGACGTTCCGCCCCACACCGTCCATCGCTAAGGAACAGCGGACCGTGGACCTGACTACCATGACGGAGACGACTATCTCCGTCCCCGGTCGCCATGACGCATGCATCGCGCTCCGCGCCGCCCCGGCGGTAGAGTCCGCCGCCGCCCTGGCGGTGTGCCAGCTGCTGCCGGACACGCCCGCCGACCTGGATGGTCTGCGCTGCCGATTGGACGAGACGGACGCGGCGATCCTGGAGCTGTTTGACCGCCGTCAGCGGCTGTCTGCCGCCATCGGCGCGTATAAGAGCGCCCACGGTCTGCCGGTTCGGGATAAGGCCCGGGAGGCGGAAGTCCTCCGTACCCGGGGCGATATGCTGCCGGAGCGCCGCGATCAGGCGGAGCGCCTGATGACCCTGCTGATGGCGCTCTCCCGGGAGGAGCAGGCATGACGGGGCGGATCATCCTTATCGGTATGCCCGCCGGCGGAAAGACCACCATCGGCGCCGCCCTGGCCCGGGCGCTGTCCGTGCCCCTTTACGACGCGGACGCACTGACGGAGCAGACGGTGGGCTGTTCCATCCCTGAGATCTTCGCCGCGGAGGGCGAGGCTGCCTTCCGTGCCCTGGAACGCCGGACGCTGGAAGCGCTCTGCACAGAGACGGAAACGCCCTGCGTCATCGCCACCGGCGGTGGTGCGGTGTTGACGGAGCAGAACCGTGAGCTCCTGCGTCGAAGCGGCACGGTGTTCTGGCTGGACCGGACGGTGGATAATATTATGTCGACTGATTACGCCGCCGGACGTCCGCTGCTCGCCGGGGGAGAGGCGGCCCTGCGGGCCATGTATGCCGTCCGCTGCCCGCTGTACGCGGCCTGCGCCCATTATCGGGTGCCTGACGGCACTGTTGACCAAATGAAGGATTTTATTCTGCGACTATGGAGGGATACGCCATGAAGCTGCTCATCCTCAACGGCCCCAACCTGAACCTGTTGGGCCAGCGGGAGCCGGACATCTACGGCAGACAGAGCTATGACGATTTATGTAAACTGATTTACGAGCACGCCGCCGCCGTGGGCTGCCAGGTGGAGCTGTTCCAGTCTAACCATGAGGGCACGCTTATCGACGCTATCCAGGCCTCCCGGGCCGGCTTCGGCGGCATCGTCATCAACCCTGGGGCCTACGCGCATTACAGCTACGCCATCTATGATGCTCTGCGCTGCGCCCCCGTCCCGGCGGTGGAGGTGCATATTTCCGATATCAACGCCCGCGAGCCCTTCCGGGCCGTGTCCGTCACCGCGCCGGCCTGCGTTAGAGTCATCACCGGCCACGGACTTGCCGGCTATCTCGAAGCCATGGACTATCTGCTCCAACACACCAATGACACTGCAGCTGCGCCCACCTGCGGCTGCACTGGGGAGGCACTTGTATGACCAACAAAAAGCTCTATCTTATCGGCGACCCCGTGGATCATAGCCTTTCGCCGCTGCTCCACGGCGCCATGATCGCCCAGACCGGCGTACACTACACCTATGAAGTCCGCCGCGTTCAGCCCCGCGATCTGGCCGACTTCGTGGCCGAGGCCAAGGCCGGCGGCTGTGCCGGGTTCAACGTCACCATGCCCCACAAGGAGGCCATCCTGCCGCTGCTGGATGAGCTGAGCCCTGCGGCGGCCGCCTGCGGTGCGGTGAACACCGTCTGCATCAAAAACGGCCGTGCCATCGGCTATAACACTGACGGCCGGGGCTTTGTGGACAGCCTGCGCGCCCGCGGCCTGGAGCCGGAGGGCAAGACCGTGCTGCTGCTGGGTACCGGCGGCGCCGGAGACGCCATCTGTGATGCGCTGGTCGGCGCCGGTGTGAAAAAGATTTTCGTCACCAACCGCAGCGTCTATCCGGCCCAGGATCTGGCCGCGCGTTACCCGGATAAGGCGCAGTTCATCTACTTCGGCATTTTCCCCGTCCGCCATGCCATGGCCGAGAGCGACCTGTTCATCAACGCCACCTCTCTGGGCATGGCCGGCATGAAGGAGTTTTCCGACCTGGGCTTCCTGCGTGACGCACCGGCAGGCGTCACCGTCTACGATCTGGTCTATAACCCCCGGCAGACCATGCTGCTGCGCGAGGCCGAAAAGCGCGGCCTGCCCACCGTGTCCGGCATCGACCTGCTGCTCTACCAGGCGGCCCGTGCCTTCAAGATGTTCACCGGCAAGGACGTGGATATGCCCGCCCTGATCTCGGCGCTGGAGGGCAAACTGGACTGAGGTTGACACCCGTCCCGCGCGGTTATATAATACCCGAAGGCTTTTCACCTTTTCTTTGAGGTATTTTCTATGAACTTTCGATTGCTCTCACACACAATGGGCTACATCCTGTGGGTCGAGGCAGGCTTCCTGCTGCTGCCGGCACTGACGGCCTGTATTTATGCCGAGACCTGTTGGCAGCAGTTTCTGCTGACGGCGCTGCTCTGTGCCACGGCGGGCACGGTGCTGCATCTGATCCCGGTGAAAAAGACCCAGATGCACAGCCGCGACGGCTTTGCGGCCGTGGCGCTCAGCTGGGTGTTGCTGTCCCTGTTCGGGGCGCTGCCCTATGTGTTCACCGGCACCATGACCAGTTATATCGACGCCCTGTTCGAGACGGTCTCCGGCCTGACCACCACCGGCTCGTCCACCTTCACCGCTGTGTCCCATCTGCCCCGCAGCGTGCTGCTGTGGCGGTCCCTGACCCAGTGGATGGGCGGCATGGGTGTGCTGGTGCTTTTCCTGGCGCTGACGCCGAAGCTGGGCGAGGGCGCGGTGTTCCTCATGCGCGCCGAAAGCCCCGGCCCCATCAAGTCCAAGCTGGTGCCCAAGGTGGGCGGTACCGCCAAGATACTCTATCTGATCTATGTGGTGCTGACCCTCTGCGAGGTGCTGGCCCTGCGTCTGGCGGGCGAGAGCTGGTTCTCCGCCGTCTGCCACAGCTTTACCACCATGGCCACCGGCGGCTTTTCGATTTATGATACCTCCCTAGCGGGCGCGTCCAAGGCGGTCATGTGGATCATCACCGTGTTCTCCTTCCTGGCGGGCGTCAACTTCTCACTGATGTTCCTGTCTGTCCGGGGCAGGGTGAAGGAGGCGCTCCGCAGCGAGGAGCTGTGGATCTATGTGGGCGTGGTGACCGCCACCACACTGCTGCTGTGTGTCAATCTGTGGGCGCAGGCCGGTGTGGGCTTCCACGACTCCATCACCGATGCTGCTTTCCAGACCGTCACCATCATCACCACTACCGGCTTCGCCACTGTGGACTTCGCCCTGTGGCCTACCTTCTGCCGCATGGCACTGGTGATGCTGATGTTCACCGGCGGCTGCGCCGGCTCCACCTCCGGCGGTATCAAGATATCCCGGATCGCCATTCTGTGCAAGAGTCTCAAGCGCGAGCTGAAGCGTCTGGCCCATCCCAACCACGTCAGCGTCATCAAGATGGACGGTCAGGCCGTGGAGGAGCGCGTCGTTTCCGCCGCCAGCTCCTTTATCTGCGCCTATCTGCTGGTGTTGCTGGCCGGTGCGCTGGTGGTCAGCTGGGACAACTATGGCTTCCAGGAGTCCTTCGCCGCGTCACTGACCTGTATCAGCAATGTGGGCCCCGGCCTGGGCATCCTCGGCCCCATGGAGAATTTCTCCATCCTCTCGCCCCTGAGCAAGCTGGTGCTGTCGCTGGAGATGCTCATGGGTCGTCTGGAGCTGATGCCCCTGCTGGCGCTGTTCCTGGGCAGCACCTGGCGTGACTGACGCAAAAAAGCACCCCGCGGGGGTGCTTTTGTCATTTCTGCGCCGTGCAGTATGCCTCATATTTTTCCTGCAGCCAGGCCTTCAGCGTCTCCACGCCCGCCTCGTCCCAGGTGAAATCCCGTTCCTCCTTGTCCTGCGCCAGCTCGTAGCACACATTGCTGTATACAGCGGTGTGCAGGATTCCCGCGTCCTTATCCCCATCGAAGCGGTAGCGGAACTCCCCGATGGAGCCGGTGTATATGAACGCCCGATTGAACCAGTTGGGCGTCAATTCTGCGAATTGTGGGTGCATGACGGTCGCTCCTTTCGTTTATCATAGGGATGATACCACAAAACCGACGGACTGTACAGGCAAAAATTTGCCGCGGCTCGCCGAAGGACTTGAAAACAGACCAAACGTATGGTACAATATGCCTGCATATTCAGGGGCACCGCCCCTTGACAAAGTGAGGGAATAGCGTATGAAAAACGCAGTCAAACGTATCGGTGTGCTGACCAGCGGCGGCGACGCCCCCGGCATGAACGCCTGCATCCGCGCCGTGGTCCGCAGCGCCAACGCCCGGGGCATCGAGTGCGTGGGCATCCGCCGCGGCTATCAGGGCCTGATCTCCGGCGACATCGTCGAGATGGACAACGCCAGCGTCAGCCGCATCATCAACCGCGGCGGCACCATCCTGTACTCCGCCCGCTGTGACGAGTTCCGCACCAAGGAGGGGCAGGAGAAGGCCTACGCCACCTGCAAGCTCATCGGTCTGGACGGCCTGGTGGCCATCGGCGGCGACGGCACATTCCGCGGCGCGCAGGACCTGTCCAAGTTCGGCATTTCCGTGGTGGGTATCCCCGGCACCATCGACAACGACATCGTCTGCACCGACTACACCATCGGCTTCGACACCGCGGCCAACACCGCCGTGGAGTGTATGGACAAGCTCCGCGACACCATGCAGTCTCACGAGCGCTGCTCCGTGGTGGAGGTCATGGGCCACCGCGCCGGTTATCTGGCGCTGTATGTGGGCGTGGCCATCGGCGCCACCGCCGTGCTGGTGCCCGAGCGCTCCTACGACTTTGAAAAGCACGTGGCTGAGAAGATCCGCCGCGCCCGCATCAGCGGCAAGACCAACTTTATGATCGTGGTGGCCGAGGGCGCCGCCAGCGGTATGGCCGTGGGCGAGCAGATCAAAAAGGAGCTGGGGCTGGATCCCCGCGTCACGATCCTTGGCCACATCCAGCGGGGCGGCAGCCCCACCGCCAAGGACCGCGTCACCGCCACCCGCATGGGCTACGAGGCGGTGCAGCTGCTGGCGGAGGGCAAGACCAACCGCATCGTCTGCGCCAAGGGCGACCGGATCACCAACGTGGACATCGACGAGGGCCTGGCCATGACCAAGACCCTGAACCACGAGGAGTTCGAGGTCATGACCGTCATGACCGGAAGATAAACCGTGAAAGAGAAGCAGGAGGCCGTGCGGCCTCCTGCTTTTGTCGCGGCAAAAATGGAAGGAAATGGAAGTATTTTACAATTTTGCGATGAACATAGGGAAAAATCTGGGAGAATTTACAAAAAGGGATGGACAAACGGAAAATACTTGCTATAATTAAAGTATCCGCAACGACGTCGTTGCATTGCGTTTTAATAACGATTTTATTAAAACGATGGGGTCTGCGGAAATATAAATTTCTATGGGGAGTGTTACAATGAAAAAAGTATTGGCAACCATTCTGGCGCTGGTCATGACACTCAGCGTCACTGCCACCGCGTGGGCAGAGCAGCCGACACCGCCGGCGGTTGCAGAAATGGGTGGAACAACCTACACCGACTTGCACCAAGCGCTGGAAGCAGCCAAGAATGGCGGCACGGTGAAGTTGCTGAGGGATGTCGAACTTACCGACACTTGGACGCCTGTCGGCACCAGCAGTGAACCGTTTAAGGGCACCTTTGATGGCGACGGGCACAAGATTACCGGGCTGAAGATCACCTCCGGAAGCTACATCGGCCTGTTCGGCTATGTGGGCGAAGGTGCCACGATCAAAAATGTCAACTTGGTCGGTGCCAATGTTTTCGGCGTAAAGAGAGTCGGCGCACTGATCGGCCAGATTATGGGCAATGCCACAGTGAGCGATTGCACCGTTGACAGTACCTCCCATGTTACAGGCAGCGACAGCAACACCGGCGGCCTGATCGGTGAGGCTGCGGGTGGTATTACAGTCAAGCTGGAGAAGCTGATCAACTATGCAACTGTTATGAACACGGAAAATAATGGGCCGAGCCGCGCCGCCGGTATCATTGCACAGGTCACCAGCGGTGCAAATGTGACCATTACAAAGTGCGTGAATAATGGCGCCATCACGACGAACAACGGTTACGCTGGTGGTATCGTGGCGGCGAAGCAGGGCAACAGCAAAGTTTCATTCGAAAATTGCTCTAATGCTGATACGCTGACGGGCAAATATACCGGCAACCTTATTGCTTGGCTGGTGGGCGGCAATTGGCTTTCCATGACGAATTCCGGTGATGCGGGGACTGCGATCGGCGCCGTCAACATAAGCGGAAACGAGGGGTATACATTTTATTTTACCATAGACGGTGAGGAGTATTACATCAGAAAACAGGGAGGTGCAGAGGGTTCCGATACACAATTCTCTGCGCTTTGGAATGGAAAAAAGACCATCGATAGAGCGTATATGGATCGCATTATCGCTTTCTTCAATTATGCAAAAGAACAGAATCCAAACTTCAGGACGTATCCTTCTGATCGTGCCGAGCTTTTTGCGTATGCGTGGAATACGAGCAACCATACCAGGATGGACAGTATGTTTGGAGCAGATGGCTGGCCCGAGTTGTTGAGCGCGTATAATACGGCTAAGGAGGACAACATGACCAGCGATGACTTTAAGGTAATATGGGACAAGAATATCCTTTATTCCGCGCCCGCACCTGCTCCTACGCCTGATCCCACCCCCTCCACCGGCGGGTATTACTACTACCAGCCCACCACCGACACCAAGACCAATGACACCACTAAGGGCAGCCCCAAGACCTTCGACGCGGGCGTGGGTATCTACGCCGTGACCGCTGTTCTCAGCGTTACCGGCATGGCCTGGACCGCTAAAAAGCGCGGAAACTGACCCGTATTTCCTGCGGTGTCTTACCCCGGCGCCGCGCGAAATAAAAAAGGCACCCCGTCAGGGGTGCCTTTTTCCATTTTGTTTTTCACTCCATATGGGGCCGTTCGTCGCCCATGAAGAACACCGCCACGGTGCCCTGTCCGGCATGGCTGCCGATGATGGTGCCGATGTCGCACAGGCGTACCTTTCCCTTCAGCTTCGGAAAACGGTCCTCCACGGCGTCCATGACCAGCCGGGCGTCCTCCGGGCACTGGCTGTGGCAGATAAAGCACTTGCCGTCATAGTCCCGGCCGCCCTGGGCGTGCTGCTCCATGGTGTCCACCGTAGTCTCCACGGCTTTTTTCTTGCCCCGCACCTTGCTGTATGCCTTGATGGCGCCCTTGTCGTCCAGCCGCATGATGGGGCAGATGTTCAGCACCGTGGCTACCGTGGCCGCCGCGCCGGATACCCGGCCTGTCCGCCGGAACTGGGTCATATCGCTGGAGAAGAACTGGTGATGCACCTTGTTCCGGTTGTCCAGTACCCACTGGGCCACGGTGTCGATGTCCTCACCCGCGTCCCGCATATCGGCGGCGTAGTCCACCAGCAGGCCGTAGCCGCTGGAGGAGCACAGGGAGTCGATGACGATCAGCTTTTGCCCGGGGTACTTGTCCTTCAGCTCTGCTGCCGCCAGATAGGCATTGTTCACCGAGCAGGACTGCCCGGACGTGAACGCGATGTGCAGCACATCGCCGCCCTTCTGCAGCAGGCGCTCGAAGAAGTCCATATACCCCGCTACGTTGATCTGGCTGGTCTGGGGCAGCTTGCCCTCCTTCAGAAAGCCGTAAAACCGGGGCAGCGCCGCCGGATCGCGGCCCATGTCGTCGTCATAGGCCTGCCCGTCCACCACGTAGGTGTAAAACAGCACGGGAATGTCCCGGCTCTCCATATATGAATAAGGCAGGTCCACCGTGGAGCAGCAGCTCAGTGTAAATTTCCGTTCCATTATTTCTCCTTTTTACTCCTTTGTTCCGCTGTGTCTGCGGCAGGGAAGGGGGCACGCAGAACGCCCGTTTGTAATACAAGTTCATTATATGGCTCTGCCTGTTTTTGTCAATATGCGCTTTTCACGGATTGCAAAAACCGATGGGATACGCTATAATAACCACCTGACTACAATACAGGGAGCGATCCGTTATGATACTCGTACTGCAAAAGAACACCCCGGAGCCTGCCATCCGCCAGCTGCTGGCCCAGCTGGCTCTGCAAAACGTCAAGGGCGGCTGCGTAGCGGGGGAGACATCCATCCTTCTGCCCCTGGTGGGGGAGACGTGGCGGCTGGACCCCGCCGCGCTTCAGGCCCTGCCCTATGTGCAGGAGGCCCGTCGCCTGACTCCGGCCTATCACCTGGCCGCCCGGAGCGCTCATCCGGAGGATACCGTGGTGCCGGTGGGCGATGTCCGCGTGGGCGCGGATTTCTGCCTGATCGCAGGGCCCTGTGCCGTGGAGTCCGCATACCAGATACAGACCGTCGCCGCCGCCGTAAAGGCCGCCGGGGCCGTCATGCTCCGCGGAGGCGCCTTCAAGCCCCGCACCTCGCCCTACACCTTCCAGGGTCTGGGCGAGCAGGGCGCGGCGCTGCTGGTGCAGGCCGGCCGTGATACGGGCTTGCCCACCGTTACCGAGATCACCGATCCCGCCCAGCTGGACACGCTGGCTGATGTGGACGTGCTGCAGGTGGGTGCGCGCAATATGCAGAACTTCGCCCTGCTGAAGGCTCTCGGCCGCACCCGCAAGCCCATCCTGCTCAAGCGCGGCACCTCCGCCACGGTGGAGGAGCTGCTGCTGTCCGCGGAGTATATCCTGTCCGGCGGCAATACGCAGGTCATTCTCTGTGAGCGTGGTATCCGCAGCGGCCTGACCCCCGCCCGCGCCGCCCTGGATGTGTCCGCCGTTCCGGTGCTGAAGCGCCTGACCCATCTGCCGGTCATTGTGGACCCCAGCCACGCCGCGGGCCGCGCCGATCTGGTGGAGCCGCTGGCGCTGGCCGCCGTGGCCGCCGGGGCCGATGGATTGCTGGTGGAGGTCCATGACCGCCCCGCCACCGCCCTGTCTGACGGCGCCCAGTCCCTTACCCCCGCCGCCTTCGCCCAGCTGGCCCAAAAGGTCCGCTGCCTCCGCGAAGCCCTGCAATAAGCAAAAACGACCGCCTCGGCGGTCGTTTTTTACATCCAGCAGCCCAAGGCCTTTTTCCACGGCCGGTACAGCCCGTAGCCGATCAGCCCGCCGGCAGTGTTGCAGATCAGGTCGGTGATGTCCGACATCCGTGCTGTGGGCAGCAGAGGCTGGACCAGCTCGATGCACAGGCTCAGCAGGAATGCCGCCCCCACCGTACGGAACACCCCCGCTTTTCCCCGGCGCACCACCGGCCACAGAATGCCGAAGGGCACTGTCATCAGTACGTTCAGCAGCAGCTGCCTTTCCGCGTTGCCGTACCCCAGCCGCAGATCCCGGAACGGCTCCAGTACCATGGGCGCGTAGGCATGGTGTATTCCCAGCATGGAGAGCACCGGCAGAACCGCCACCCACAGCACGCCCAGCATATACACGCTGAACACCGTGTACACCAGTACCCGCCGTCGCCCCTGCTTTTTCCACCGGCCCAGCAGCAGGAGATACAGCCCCAGCAGCACGATCAGGTCCGGCGCGTACTTGGGCAGCGCCCGTATGAAAATGTCCGCCATGACCGCACCTCCCATCAGTATAGTATGCCCTATTATGCCCGCCTGTCCCGTGAAAGTCAACCCGGTCAAGCAAATCATAAAGAACCCCCCGCCGTCAGGCGGGGGGCGTGAGGGGAGCGCAAATGCGCGGCCGGGGGGGGGACAGCTTTGAAAAATCTCCGACCTTCAGCATGGGGGAACCTCCATCGTCTTTCCTTGAGCTCGTACCTATCCTATACCCTCCCACCATGGCAGAGTCAATAGGGGATATGAAAAAATTTCCCCCGCCCGCAGGCGGGGGAAATATACGTCATTCTGCCGGGATCCGCACGGTGAATGTGCTGCCCTGCCCGGGCACGCTCTCCACCTCCGCCGTACCGCCGTGGAGCCGTGCGATCTGGCGTACCATGTACAGCCCCAGCCCGGTGCCCTCGCCGCCGCTGCGGGCCGCGTCCACCTGATAGAAGCGCTGCCATATCTTCTCCTGCTGGTCCGGCGGGATGCCCGCGCCATCGTCGCTGACGGACAGCACGGCGCAGCTGCCCGTCCGGCGGACGGTTACACGGACGTGTCCGCCGTCGCTGCCGTACCGGAAGGCGTTGGAAATGAGATTGTTCAGCAGCCGGGTCATCAGTATCACGTCCATCTGCGCCTCCACGCTCTCCGGCGCGTCGCAGGTCAGGACCACGCCCTCCGGCGCGATCATTTTCTGCTGCTCACATACCGCCTCCGCCAGCGCTGTCAGGTCGCCGCGCTCCATGCAGGTCTTCTGCGTGCCCTGCTCCAACCGCGTGATATGCAGCAGCTGCCCGATGAGCCGGGACATCTGCTCCGCCTGCCGATGAATGACCGTCATGCCCTCGACGTAGTCCTCTGTGGTCTCCGCTGTACGCTCCAGCGTCTCACATTCTGCCAGGATCACCGTCACCGGCGTCCGCAGCTCGTGGCTGGCGTCCGAGGTAAACTGCGCCTCCGCCTTAAAGGAGCGTTCCAGCCGGTCAAACATATCGTCAAAGGTCCCCGCCAGCCGGTTGATCTCACTCCTGCCTCTGGGCAGGCCGATGCGCCGCGACAGGTCCTCGCCGCCGGAGATGCTCTCCGCCGCCGCGATGACATTCTCCATAGGCTTGAAGGAGCTGCTGGAGATGAGCCAGCCGCCGCCCACGCTCAGCACCACCAGCGCTGGCAGCACCGACCACGCCAGCGGCACGATGACCTCCATCACGCTGCCCCGGGCCGCGCTGTCGATGGTGCCCCGTACCCACAGGCCGCTGCCGCCGATCTCCAGCCAGCAGTCGTACACCAGATACGTCCCGCCGCTGCTGCCGACGACGGTGTGCAGCGCGTTTTTCTCCTTCGGCGCGCCGTCCGTTACCTCCGCCGGCGCCGTGCCGAACAGCCGCTGTCCGTTCTCGTCGAAGATCTCCGTGTACACCCCGTGGGCGTACTGCTCCACGTCGCTGAAGTCCCAGCCTCCGTGGTCGAATTCCACATCATCGGCGTTCCGGCCCACCATGTACAGCAGCTCCGCCTCCGGCGGCCGCGTTACGGTGTTGCGGTTCATCAGCATCACGAACACCAGCATCAGTGCCGTGATGGCGATCATCAGCAGGGAGAACCACAGGGTCATCCGCCATTTGATGGATATGTTCCTCATGCATCCTCCTTCAGCACCCAGCCCATGCCCCGCACCGTGTGCAGCAGCTTGCGCTCCCCGGGCAGCTCCAGCTTCTTCCGCAGATAGCTGATGTATACGTCCACCACATTGGTGCCCCCGGCGTAGTCCAGGCTCCACAGGTTGTCCTCGATCTGCTGCCGGGACAACACCACGCCCTTGCTGCGGATAAGGTATTCCAGCAGCGCATATTCCCTGGCGGACAGCTCCAGCGTCCGGTCACCCCGCTTCGCCGTCCGGGCGGCAGTGTCCACCGTCAGATCGGCCAGAGTGTAGACGTTGGTACTGCCGCTTCCCTTTTTCCGGGTCAGCACCCGCAGCCGCGCCAGCAGCTCGTCCATGGCAAAGGGCTTGATGAGGTAGTCGTCTGCGCCCGCGTCTAGTCCGTCTACCCGGTCGGCTACGGCGTCCCGGGCTGTCAGCAGCAGCACCGGCAGGGCGCTGCCCCGGGCGCGCAGCGTCCGCAGCACCGTCAGCCCGTCCACTTTCGGCATCATGATGTCCAGCACCGCCGCGTCGTAGGCTGCCGCGTCCAGATACGCCAGCGCCTCCGCGCCGTCCGGTACGCCGTCCACGGTGTAGCCCGCCGCCGTCAGGTTCTTCACCAGCATCCGCCGCAGCTCCGGTTGGTCCTCCGCGATGAGAATACGCATACGCTGTGTCCTCCTCCACAAACTGCCGTCCGGCAGCAGAAAAAATGTCCCGCCCGCCCATCGGCGGGCGGGACCTCTCGCTCACGCCCAGTATACCAGAAAACCGCTGCCCTGACAACCCTTACGCCGTCAGCATGGGCAGGTCGGCGGCGTCCACACCGCTGTACTTCCGGGTCAGATAATCCTCGATATACGCCGCCTCCTCCACGGAGCGCAGGTCGGCGAAGCTCTCCAGATGCTTTTCATAGCTGGCGGACACGGTCAGCGTCTCGCCGCAGTGGATCAGCTTCAGCACCACGCCGTTGTCCAGGGTGCGGCTGCTCTCCAGCGCGTAGTTGACGGGGGAAGCCTTCTTGGTGATGTGAAAACGTTTCATGTTCTTTACCTCCTGAAACTGTATTGTATATGTAGATGGCCTTGTGTTGATGTGTTGTATACTTCCTTAGGATAGCCTTATCTTACGTCCGGTTTATTAGAGGAACATTAAAGAAATGAAAATAATTTTTGAACGTCCCGCCCTGCCGCTTTTCAAATCCCACCCGCGGTGGTACAATACCCATAACAGAAATTTTGCCGATAAGGAGGCATTCCCTATGAAAAAGTCTGTTCTCCGTTCCTACGCCCGTCTCATCGCCCGCACCGGCGTCAACATCCAGAAGGGGCAGGAGGTGTTCATCGCCGCCGACCTGGACCAGCCGGAGTTTGTGGCCATGCTGGTGGACGAGTGCTATAAATGCAAGGCCAAAAAGGTCGTGGTGGACTGGAACTACCAGCCTTTGCAGAAGCTCCACGTCCGTCACCGCAGCCTGACCACGCTCTCCAGAGTGGAGGACTACGAGCTGGCCCGCTGGCAGCACTATGTGGATACCATCCCCTGCCGCATCTATCTGCTCTCCGAGGACCCGGACGGCCTGAAGGGCATCGACCAGGAGAAGCTGGCCAAGAGCCAGCAGGCCAAGTTCCCCGTCATCAAGCCCTACCGCGACCAGATCGAGAACAAGTACCAGTGGTGTATTGCCGCTGTCCCCGGTGAGGCCTGGGCAAAAAAGTTGTTTCCCGGTCTGCGCAAGTCTCAGGCGGTGGAAAAGCTGTGGGAGGCCATCCTCTCCACCTCCCGCGCGCTGGAGGGCGATCCCCAGGCCAACTGGGCGGCCCACAACAAGGACATCCACGACCGCCGCGACTACCTGAACGGCCTGCACATCCGCCAGTTGCGCTACAGGAGCGCCACCGGCACCGACTTCACCGTGGGTATGATCCCCGAGGCCCATTTCTGCGGCGGCAGCGAGCGCAGCCTGCAGGGCATTGTCTTCAACCCCAATATCCCCTCCGAGGAGTGTTTCATCTCCCCCAAGCGGGGCGAGGCCGAGGGTATCGTCTACGCCACCAAGCCACTGAGCTATCAGGGGCAACTCATCGACAAGTTCTGGATCCGCTTCCACGCGGGCAAGGCTGTGGAGTGGCACGCCGAGCAGAACAACGACCTGCTGACCAAGCTTATCACTATGGACGAGGGCAGCGCCTATCTGGGCGAGTGCGCCCTGGTGCCCTACGACAGTCCCATCCGCCAGTCCGGACTGCTGTTCTACAACACGCTGTTCGACGAAAACGCCGCCTGCCATCTGGCCCTGGGCATGGGCTTTGCCGACACCATTAACGACTTTGAGCACAAGACCTTGGCCGAGTGCCGCGCTCTGGGCGTCAATGACTCCATGATCCACGAGGATTTTATGATCGGCTCCGAGGATATGGACATCGACGCCGTCTGCGAAAACGGCGATGTGGTCCCCGTGTTCCGCCATGGCAACTGGGCCTTCTGAAACAACAAATATCCCCCGGCTGCCGCCGGGGGATATTTCTTTTCTGCTGATGCATATACTCTCCCAAAAGCAAAAGGGAGGAACGACCATGGCACAGATCGAGCCCATCACTTGGTTCCGTAATGCCCACCCGGAGCAGGGCAGCCTGCGGGTGCAGGTATCCGCCGCCCAGGGGATATTCCCCATCCCCGGCGCAGCGGTGGAGGTCTACCGCGATTTCGGCGCGGTGCGGGAGACGTTCTACTCCGGCGTGACCGACAGCTCCGGCATTGCCGACAGGATACTGCTGCCGGCGCTGCCCGCGTCGCTGGGACTGTCATCGGACACGGCGGGCATCAGCGGAACGGCCTATACCGTGGCGGTGAGCCACCCGGACTACCACTGTCCGGAGCACCAGCAGGTGCTGGTGTTTCCCCGCATCGAGTCCGTGCTGGCGGTGACGCTGCCGCCGCAGCGAGAGGAGGGCTGAGCCGTGCCCTATCCCGTTATTCCGGAGTACATCACCGTCCATCTGGGCGCGCCGGACGCCCCGGCGGAGAACGTCACCGTCACCTTTCCCCGCTATATCAAGGGCGTGGCCGCCAGCGAGATATACCCCACGTGGAACGAGAGCGCCATCCGCGCCAATGTGCTGGCGCAGATCTCCGTGGCGCTGAACCGGGTCTATACGGAGTTCTACCGCAGCCGGGGCTATGACTTCGACATCACCAACAACACCCAGTACGACCAGGCATTCTCCCCCAATAAGGAGACGTTCGAGAACATCAACGCCATCGTGGACGACATTTTCAACAACTACATCGTCCGCCGGGGTAACGTGGAGCCCCTGTACGCCCAGTTCTGCGACGGTATCCGCACCCAGTGCCGGGGGCTGTCCCAGTGGGGCAGCCAGGAGCTGGCGCAGCAGGGACGCACGCCCTACGAGATATTGCAGTACTACTACGGGCAGGACATCGACCTGGTGTACAACGCCCCGGTGGGGGACAGCACGCCCTCCTATCCCGGCCGGCCCCTGACCGTGGGCAGCGTGGGCGAGGACGTCCGCACCATCCAGCGGGAGCTGAACCGCATCCGCAAGAACTACCCGGCTCTCCCCGCCGTCGGAGAGACCGACGGCGTCTTCGGCGCGGACACCGCCGCCGCCGTCCGCGCCTTCCAGCGCATTTTCAATTTGACCCAGGACGGCATCGTGGGCAAGTCCACCTGGTACCGTATCAAGTCCATCTACAACGGCGTCAAGAGCCTCTCCGAGGTCACCAGCGAGGGCCTGACCATCTCTGAGGCTCAGCGGCAGTTCCCCAAGGTCCTCCGCCTGGGCGATACCGGCATCGGCGTCCAGACTATCCGCTTCTACCTGGCCTTTCTGGGCTTCTTCCTGCCGGAGCTGCCGCCCATCCGCATCACTGACGTGTTCGACGAGGAACTGCGGGACGCGGTGCTGGCCTTCCAGAGCACCTATGGCCTGACGGTGGACGGCGTGGTGGGGCGGAACACATGGAACGCCATCCAGAACGTCTATGAGCAGACGCTCTACCAGCTGCCGCCGGAGTACCAGACCTTCGCCCGGCAGATATACCCCGGCCATTTTCTGGTGGAAGGCGACACTGGCCCGGAGGTGACGCTGCTTCAGACCCAGCTGAACCGGCTGGCGCAGCGGGACAGCACCCTGCCTGCCGTCGCTGCGGACGGCATCTTCGGCCCTGCCACCGCCGCCGCGGTCCGCACCCTGCAAAGCCGCCTGGGCTACAGTCCCACCGGCGCCGTCGGCCCGGTCCTCTGGTCCTACATCATCACCCAGGGCCAGGGCTACGGCGTGTTTTGAAAAAAAGAACCGCCCTCGGGCGGTTCTTTTCCGTCTTTCACACCATGCGGCAGCTCTCGCAGTCCTCGCAGGCGGGGAACTTACTCTTGTCGTAGGCGATGCCGTTCTTGTCGTAGTAGTCCTTTACCGCGGACTTCACGGCTTCCTCAGCCAGCACGGAGCAGTGCAGCTTGTGGGCAGGCAGACCGCCCAGCGCGTCCACGACCTCCTTGTTGGTCAGCGCAAGCGCGTCCTCGATGCGCTTGCCCTTGATCATCTCGGTGGCCATGGAGCTGGAGGCGATGGCGCTGCCGCAGCCGAACGTCTCAAACTTCACGTCCTCGATCTTGTCATCCTTGATCTTCAGGTACATCTTCATGATGTCGCCGCACTTGGCGTTGCCCGCCTCGCCCACGCCGTCGGCGTCGGCGATCTCACCCACGTTCCGGGGGTGCAGGAAGTGGTCCATCACGGTATCGGTATACAAAGCCATAATCAACGCTCCTTTACATTACAGAATGAATGTCCGCTTGCCGGACTCCAGGTCCTTCCACATGGGGGATATATCCCGCAGGTACGCCACGATGCCGGGTACCTTCTCCAGAATATAGTCCACCTGCTCCTCCGTGGTGTCGTGGCACAGGCTCAGCCGCAGGGAGCCGTGGGCCACCTCGTGGGGACGGCCGATGGCCAGCAGCACATGGCTGGGGTCCAGGGACCCGCTGGTGCAGGCGCTGCCCGAGCTGGCGCAGATGTCTGCCTGATCCAGCAGCAGCAGAAGGCTCTCGCCCTCGATGCCCTCGAAGCAGAAGTTCACGTTGGTGGGCAGCCGGTGCACCGGGTCGCCGTTCAGCGCGCTGTGGGGGATCTTACTCAGTCCCGCGATCAGCTTGTCCCGCAGCTTTGTCAGGCGCACGGTGTCCTCGTCGATGTGCCCGCAGGACTCCTCCAGCGCCGCCGCCAGACCCATGATGCCGGGGATGTTCTCCGTGCCGGCCCGCTTGCCGCGTTCCTGCGCGCCGCCCTCGATGATATTGGTCAGGGGGATGCCCTGCCGGGTATACAGCACGCCCACGCCCTTGGGGCCGTGGAACTTGTGGCCGGACAGGGACAGCATGTCGATGTTCTGCTCCTTCACGTTGATGTGCAGGTGGCCCGCCGCCTGCACCGCGTCGGTGTGGAACAGCACGCCCTTCTCGTGGCACACCTTGCCGATCTCCGGGATGGGCAGGATAGAGCCGATCTCGTTGTTGGCGTACATGATGGTCACCAGACAAGTGTCCTCCCGGATGGCCTCCGCCACCTGCTGGGGGGTGATGGTGCCTGTGGGACCCACGTCCAGCAGCGTCACCTCAAAGCCCTCTTTTTCCAGCTTCTTCAGTGTGTGCAGCACCGCGTGGTGCTCGAAGGCGGTGGAGATGATGTGCTTCTTGCCCTTTCGCTCGCCGATCCGCGCCGCCGAGACGATGGCCTGGTTGTCGGCCTCGCTGCCGCCGGAGGTGAACGTGATCTCCTTAAAGCTGCACCCGAGACAGTCCGCTACCCGCCGCCGTGCGTCCGCCAGCGCCTCCGCGGCCTGCTGGCCCACGGTGTGCAGGCTGGAGGGATTTCCGTAAAACTGCTGGAAATAGGGCGTCATAGCCGCCACGGCCTTGTCGCTCATCCGCGTGGTGGCCGCATTATCTGCATAGACCTGCATAGGATCACTCCTTTAACATATCTTTTTTGTAGGTAAGTGCATGGTAGCACATAAACCCTACAATGTCAATAGGTTTATAGAAAAAAGTAGCCCTAAAGTCTTCCCCTGTAGGGGGGCGGCGTCCCCGACGCCCCGCAGCGTCAAAAAACGCCCTCGTCCCCGCCGCAGGCGGCATTTTCTCCGCACCCAACTTCCATTTCCTGCCAAATTTTCCTGTTTTTATTCCCGGTAACAGAAAAAATATGTAAAATTTCCATAAAAAGGCTGGACAAACGGTGCAGCTGTGCTATAATTTGACTATCCGCAGAGGTACCTCTGCATTAGCGTTTTAATACCCATTAAAACGAGAGTCCCTGCGGAAATTTACTACCATAAGGGGAATGAACAATGAAAAAAGCATTGGCAACCATCTTGGCCCTGGTCATGGCACTGGGCCTCACCACCGCCGCCTGGGCGGACGGTGAGGGAACTACTGCGAATGTCGCAAAAATCGGCGAGACCGGGTATGCTACGCTGGCGGAGGCTATCGAGACGGCGCAAGCGGGCAATACCATCGTACTGCAGGCGGATGCTGCGATAAATTCCAACACTAAGATCACGAAGGATGTGGCCATCGATCTGAACGGCAAAACCGTGACCGTGACGACTGTTGGCACTCAGAACGCTTTTGAAGTCCGGGATGGGGCTACGTTTACCATTAAGGACAGCGGGACTGGCGGAAAGCTTGATTTGGGCAAGTTTGGCATTACGCTGGTGAACTCGAAACTCAAGATCGAGGGCGGCGAGATCAAAGTGAGTCCGGCTCACCCCGGCGCAGGTATTGCTGTGGCAGCTGTCGGAGACTCTGAGGTTACCATGACTGGCGGTAAGGTAGTTGCGACGAACACGGCCTGCTTCAATGCCGGCTATGGTGGTACGCAGACCTTCAATATTTCTGGCGGTACGCTGGAGAGCAAGGGCGCTTCTACCGCATTGATGGGTATTAGCAATTTCAACGGCCATACGGAAATGACCATCAGCGGCGATACGCAGGTGGTGATGAAGGATGCTGCGGGCAATGCTGGCAGCTTGGTTTCTGATGCGAAGGACAGCGATGTAATCAAAGTTGTTGGAGGCACCTCCGATAGCGATATTACGGCCTATACAGAAGAGACTGCGCCTGTTGTTTTGACGGGTGATGGTACATATCACATTGGAACGACTGCGGCAAACGCGGCTGTGCGTAATGCAGCAAGCGGTGAGACTGTTACCGTTGTTAAGGGCAATGCGGCTTTGACTGAGGTTCCTGCGGGTGTGGTGGTCGTTCCTGGTCAGGGCACTACCGTGACGGTCAATGGTGTGCCCGTGACCGGTGACTCCTACACCGTCCCCGCCCGCTACTACTACTACAACTCCACCACTACCACCACCGACACCAAGGCCGACGGCACCAAGGGCAGCCCCAAGACCTTCGACGCGGGCATTGCTCTGTATGTCGGCATGGCACTGACCTCCGCCGCCGGCGTGGCGTTTGTGGGCAAAAAGCGCGGAAACTGACCCGCATTTCCTGCGGTGTCTTACCCCGGCGCCGCGCGAAATAAAAAAGGCACCCCGTCCGGGGTGCCTTTTCTGTTTACTCAGCAGGGGAGGGGACGTCCTCTATCTCCGGCTCCGTCCATTCCACCATGGTGGCCACGCACCGGTTGATGCTCTTGCCCTCGCCGTAGAACTTGCGCTCATAGTCGGTCATCACGCCCACCGGCCCGTCCGCGTGCAGATCCCGCGTCACCTCCGACAGCGCGAACCCGAACTGCGGTATTTCCTCCAGCGACCACTCAAACAGCTTGTCGTTGTCGGTCTTGAAATGGATCTGTCCTCCCTCGGCCAGCACCTGCCGATACTTTTTAAGAAAGTTCCCGTGGGTCAGCCGCCGTTTTTTCTGGTTGCTCTTGGGCCACGGGTCGCAGAAGTTGATGTACAGCCGGTCGATCTCCCCGTCGGCGAACATATCCGGCAGCAGCGCAGCGTCTCCGTCCACGAACCACACGTTCCGCAGCGCCGCGTCCCGCGCCTTCTCCATGGCCACCACCATGGCGTCCGGCACCTTTTCCACGGCGATCAGCAGTACCTCCGGCTCTGCCGCCGCGGTCCCCACGGTGAAGCCGCCTTTGCCGCAGCCCAGCTCCACCCGCAGCTCCCGCGCCTCCGGCATCAGCTCCCGCCAGCGCCCCCGCAGGGCGAACGGGTCCCGGATCAGGTACGCGCCGCAGGCTTCCATCCGGGGCGCCAGATTTTTTTTCTTCCGCATCCGCATATTCATGTCCTCGCCATTTTACGATTTTCTCCCATCATACCCCATCTTGCGCCGGGATACAAGCACGTTTTTCCCTGATATTCCTGTTTGCTGCGCTCCTGCCCGAAAAAGTGTGCAAATTCCGGTGCCCACTTTTGTGGAAACCGCTAAAAAAGTAAAAAGCCGGTTGGTTGGACTTGATAAATTTCTAACGGGCAACTATAATGTGATATGTATGAGGAGGCGTATGCCCACCTGCCGGCCCCGTGCCGTTTCCGGGCGCTGCGCCCACGGAAAGGAACCATAAGGAGGAACTTGACATGACCAACATTCTGCTGGAAAAGAAGGGCCTCATCGCCGTGGCGACCATCAACCGTCCCAAGGCGCTGAACGCGCTGAATTCCGAGGTCCTGACCGACCTGGACGAGCTGGTTTCCGCCGTAAAGGCGGACGCGGATATCCGCGCTCTGGTCATCACCGGCAGCGGTGAAAAGGCCTTCGTGGCCGGTGCCGACATCGGCGAGATGAGCACCCTGACCAAGGAGGGCGGCGAGGCCTTCGGCAAGCACGGCAAC
>ERZ825896.1371-NODE-1371-length-27498-cov-13.068068_pt1 | contig 27498 bp, 22 predicted proteins | sample MGYA00519858_ERZ825896 | MGnify/ENA primary metagenome ERZ825896 (study PRJEB31778, sample SAMEA3449214) | human gut metagenome | biome: human gut; feature: human-associated habitat; material: faeces | place: United Kingdom | collected 2010/2012 ...
TACTGTGCGTCAAGGGAAGTTGTCAAGCTAACAATGAATTATTGGCTATATAGAGCACTCAAAAAAATGGGGATACAGTGATTAAATTACGCTGTATCCTTGTTTTTTTAAAAAAAATTTCAAAAAAGGTGAGACTTTTTGCTTTTTAAAACGCTTAATTAACAGTAACTAGTAAATATAATAAATAATTAACAGAATATATTTCAAATATAGAGTAATTAATGGTATTATATAGTAGTTACAAATAAAATTGACATAGGAAGTGTTGACATGAAAAAAGCAATAAGTATTGCCGTTTGTATGGCGATGAGTGTTTCGGTTTTTGTACAGAGTTCGGCTTTTGCCGACGAGCCTGTGTTTTCGGGCGAAAAGGAAAACTACATAGTTCTGACCGAAACCGAAAAAGACGGAAAGAAGATTCAGTCGCAGTTCGACGGTGAAATTCTTTTCGGTGATGAAGCAGTAAGCTGTGAGCTGACCGAACATCAGGCGGAAAGATTGGAACAGCAGTCTGGTGTAATAGCAGTAAGTGAGGATATTATCCTTGAGGGCAGCGGAAAGAAATCAAAATACAAAAAGAATTTATCTGCTCCTGCTGAACAATGGAACTTAGAAGCCATCGGTGCAGATAATTCAGAAGCAAAACCAACTGGCGTAAAAGTCGAGGTTTTAGACAGCGGAGTATCCTATACAGATGATATAAATATCATGGGTGAGGTTAATCTTGTTCCGGGAGAGGAGGAAGTCAGCCCAATGTTTGTTGACGCAAACGGTCACGGAACGGGAATTGCAGGGCTTATTGGTGCTAAAGACAATAAAGACGGAATAAAGGGTGTTTTCCCTGACGCTGAAATTTATTCTGTCAAGGCGTTTGACGAGAATTTGAAGTCACCGCTTAGCCGAATAGTAGAGGGTATCTATTGGGGCATTGAAAACGATATGGATATAATCAATATGAGTTTCGGAACAACTGTAAATTCAGCGGTTTTGCATCAGGCAATTAAAGACGCCGAAGCAGCGGGAATACTTCTGATAGCGGCGGCAGGAAATACCGAACATCAAGACATTAATTATCCTGCTGCATATGATGAAGTGATAGCTGTAGGCTCAATAAATGCAGAGGGCAAGCTAGCTGAGCTTACATCAACAGGCACAGAGCTTGAACTTTTAGCACCGGGCGAACAGGTATGTACAACAGGGCTGTTCTATGGTACAATAGGCGTAAGCGGAACAAGCATAGCCACAGCACAGGTAACAGGAGCGGCAGCAATGCTGAAAGCAAAGGACAAAACGAAGTCAAACGACTTTATCAGAGGGCTTTTAAAAACCTCATCTAAAGAAGTTGAGGGGACAAACGCAGGACTTATCGACTGTGAATATGCTTTAGAGATTTATGACGAGTATTCAAAAAGCTACACCAAAGGCCAACAAGCAGTTGAAAAGCTTGAAAACAACGAAGCTGTTCCCGACTATTCAGACCAAGCGGATATTGTTGTTGAGGGGTTGTGGAGTGCAAGCGAACATGAAGTAATTGTTAAAAGTGTATCAAAGAATTCAGGCATTTCGCAGGCTAACATAAATTATATGGCGAAAACATCAAAACTGGCAGATAGAACAAAGAAATACAAAGATACGGATGTTTTTCATGGCAAATCAAATTATGTAATGAGTTTAAAATTTTTATGGAAATATGCAAATTTGATTGGAAAAGGCAATACTGCTGCTAGTGCTGCAAAAACTGTAAAAGCAGATATTGATAAGGTAAAAGCTTATCAATCAACTAGTGATACGATGATAAATGAAAAAAACAATCTAAAACAAGGAATAGATTCTGCTGAATATATGATTAAAGAACAAACAAATTATTTTAAAGGAAAAGGCATTAAATTAACAGCCACAAATAAAAAGTTTTTGGTGATGGGATTTATAATGCATTTAATCGGAGATACATATGCTCATGCAACTATTGTTCCAAAGTATACATTTAACAAAGTGCCTAAAGAAGACAGACATTATAAAGTAGCTAAGTTTTCAAATGATCCTGATGATCATAAATCAAGATTTGGCATGAATGAATTTGTTGCAACTAAATTTTTTTATGAAGTAAAAAAGTCTGTATATGACGATCCTATGATAAGTTCTGATGAAAAAGCTTTAGAATTTAATAATAGAATTAAAAAAATAACTCAAAATGCACATAAAACAGAATATGATAATAAGTTAGATTGGGGCTGTTTATTTAAGGCAACAGACCTTCAAGTTTTGACTTTTAGAAAAATAAAGTTCTATATGAAAGAATCATCAAATTCAAGGTATGAGGATAATGTTAATTTTTGTCCTGAGAGATACCGAGCAGCTAAAAGTGTATCAAAGAATTATTTAAATAATTATGCAAAGGCATTCAGTAATATTTTAATAAGCAAAGGCAGTGTCAAATTATATAAGTTTGATAGTTATAAAGATAGAAAGTAGGATACAATTATGAAAAAGATAGTTTCAATTATATTGAGTGCAACAATTTTAATGTTAATAGCAATAAGTCCTGTTTCAGCAAATAATGATTATGAGGACAATGGTGATTTTAGATATATATATCAGCTTAATGGATCAATACTAAATGCTTTATACAAAAAAGCAAGTTCAAAACAAGAAATAAAGCGTATTGAATTCCCGGTAGAATATAAAGGAAAAAAAATAGATTATATAGGATTTATAGGTTTAGATGATGCTCCTAAAGTAAAAAACTTAAAAGTAAATACTATTTTTATACCTAAAACTATTGATAGATTACCAATACATTGTGTAGATAATCCTGATTTCGATGAACCTCTTAGATTAATAAGTTTACGGAATATAGAAGTCGATAAAGATAATCCCTATTTATGTTCAAAAGATGGAGTTTTATATTCAAAGGATATGAAAGAAATGAAATTATATCCTGATAGAAATAATATGACAGAATATAAAATGCCAAGCAGTGTGGAGGAAGCTTATGATCTAAAAAAAAGAAATAATATAAGAAAATTATACTTATCAGATAATTTAAAAATAGTGTGGTATAACTTAGCACGAAATTGCAAAAAACTCGAATATGTACGAATTGGTGAAAATACAACTGATATTTGGCCAAAGGCTTTTTATGCTAATAAAAAATTAAGAAATGTAGAAATAGAATCAAAAAAGTTAAAAAAAATTGGTATGATGTCATTTTCTAAGTGTTCTCGCTTAAATAAAATCAATATTCCACCAACTGTAAAAACAATTGGTGAGGGTGCATTTTGGCAATGTAAATCTTTAAAGAAAATAACCTTGCCTAAAAATTTAAAAAGCATAGGGTTGTCGGCATTTGCAGATTGTAAAAAACTATCTAAAGTGATAATCAACAATAAAAAGAAAGCTCCTAAAATTTTAAAAGATTCATATAATTCAGAAACAGGAGTATATAAGAAAGCCTTTAAAAACACCAAAAAAGGCATAAAGTTTTATGTCAAGAACAAGAAAGTAGCTAAGAGCCTGAAAAAACAGCTAAAAGGCAGCGGAGTGAGAAACGCTAAAATTTTGATAGGCAAAAAAGTTGTGTATAAGAATGTGAAGTAGATTGATTATATAAAATAATCTTTATCAGCAATAAAGAGAGTGCAGAAACAATAACTCTGTGCTCTCTCTTTTTATGTGATTTTATACAAATAAATGCTAATATTTTGTATAATCACATAAAATTATACAGAATAATTCAAAAATTATTGAAACGAATTTTATTTAATGATAATATGTAATTATAATACCAACAAATGGTATTTAATATAAATAATAGGAGGTTAAGCCAATGCAAAAAGATTGTGAATTAATTTAACACATCGTGAAACAAAAAACTAAAATTTTGAAAGGAAGTCATGTATGATTAACAAAAGAAATATCTTTAAACGAATTATTTCAATTCTAACAGTAGTCACTATTATTATACCAACATTTACTCAGCTTGCTATATCTGCCGAAGAAACGGACAAGTACCCATATAATATTTTCGGTCGTAACGGCATTGAAATCAATGCAGGCAATTTGTGTATTAACGGTGATGTTCATACCAACAAAGAAGCCAATATAACGGCTTACGGCAAAAACATCAACGGTAAAATTACAACAGGTAATGATATAGAAAAAAGAGTTAAGCATGTTTATGCTGATACGAAAATTCATGAAAAATACTTTACTGAAAACTGCGAACTTTATGAGGACGGTTATGTAAAATCAGAAATGAACATACATATAAACAGTCCTATTTTTTCATACAGAAACATTGAACTAGACGGAAATGTAGCGTTGAATTCCAATATAGGAACGCTTATGAATATAAATGTAACAGGAGAAGTTAAGAACGCAAATACTTCTGTTGTTTACTCAAAGTACGGAAATATTACAATTGAAAATGACAGCACAGCAAATATTAACGGGCTTATCTATGCACCGCTTGGAACGCTGACAATCAACTCCCCTAATGTTTCAATAAACGGTATTATTATTGCAGACAAAATCATAATCAACGGAAACAGTATAAACCTAAACGGCAATGATAATATTGCAAGGTTTATAGGAACAGAATCGGAAGTTTATGATTTCAGTGATTTAGAATATTTACCGGAGGACTGGCTAGGCGATACTGACGAAGATGATTTGTTTGATATTTATGAAAAGGTTATAGACACTGACCCACTTAAACCTGACACCGATGGCGATAAGCTTCCTGACGGTTATGAAGTACTTACACTGAACACAGATCCTCTTGAAGTCGATACAGATGAAAATGGTGTTTCTGACGCTGATGAGGACTTTGACAATGATAATTTAAATAACTTAGGCGAATATGAAAATAAGACGGGACCTTTTAATCCTGACACCGATGATGACGGACTATTAGACGGAGATGAAATCAAAAAGTATAAGACTGATCCACTCAATCCCGATACAGACAATGACGGTTTATTAGACGGTGAAGAAGGCTATAACGGTACAATATACAAGAAAAACGGAGTATATTTTGACCCTCTGAATCCCGATACCAACGGCAACGGAATACTTGACGGTAATGAAGTTTTCAGACAGTATAAGAAACAAGAGGTCAGTACCTATGATGAAGCAATAACAGAAATAAATGTGAGCATGAGTACAAACGGCAGTCTGGAAAGAAATCTGAAAATTGAGAGTATGTACGGTATTGACGCCATGTCCTCAGATGTGTTTGCCATGATCGGTGAGCCTTTCAATTTTGAAACTTCTACAAAGTTTAATGAAGCAAGAATAACATTTAAGATTGACCAGTCGAAATTAGGAGATACAGAATTTGACAACCTAATTATCCTTTGGTATAATGAAAAAGAACAGATATTTGAAGAAATGCCTACAACCCGCAATAAAGCACAGTCAACTATCAGCACAAAAACTACTCATTTTTCACAGTATATGATTGTAGACAGTGAAAAATGGTATGCAAACTGGGAAGCAAGTTTTACTGAGCTTCGCAAGATGTGGAATGGCGGTACGACTTCTTATAAAGAAATGAACACGATATTTGTAATTGACTGCTGTTCAGACATGGAAACCATAGACTCATCTAATCAAAGACTTAATATCTGTTCAAATATAGTAAACGGAATGATGAGCGAGGACAGAGCAGCTGTTATCACATATTCTGAGTACGGTACAAGAGGAATGACAGGATTAACGGATAAAAACTCTGCACTGTCAATATTAAGCTCATATATTTGGGACAGCGGAGCAAAATCAAATTTAGTTCCTGCATTTGAAGATGCGTTATATATAGCTAATAGCAGTTCAGCCGATATGAATCGTATTATCATATTGACAAATGGAAATACTACATTTACATATAATATTGATAACTATAATCTTAGTAATGTTACAGTAAATGTAGTTGATATGGGCGGCTATACAATGGGTGAATCCCTTATAAATATCGCATCTGTTACAGGCGGCAGTGTATATGGTATCGCAAGTGCAAGCGATTTAGCTTATCAGGTAGGAGATACAATTTATACACCACCACAATTTATCGGTGAAGATTCGGACGGTGACGGTATTCCGGATATTGTTGAGCTTTATGGACTCTTACCTAATGGTAAACCTATTAATACTAATCCGTATTTAAAAGATACTGATGGGGACGGACTGGATGATAATGTTGAATTAAATTATCTCGGAAATTTGTTTTATCCCCTGACACAGGAACAGTTGTATGTTATGTCTACTCCAAAATCAGATCCTACTAAAAAAGATTCAGATGGAGATGGCATATCAGATGATATGGACGAGTATCCCATGTGGAATGATCCTGATCCATTGGGTCCATCAAATATCCAATCCATACAATATATAAATATTCCTGTACAAAGATCTGATACTTTTTTAGATCATATAACTCGTTTTTTACCTGGCGTAAATGATTACGATTTTACATTAAGTATTGTTAAATCAAAAAAAATTGATGATGATATATTTTTTGCTTATGCAGAAGGTGTTACCAATACAGGTGGATTTGCTATTACAGACGAACTTAAATCGCAATTAAACAATCTAGAAGATGGTTATCAGAAACATGGAAGAAAAAACAGTACTATAGAAGAAGCAGCTGCTCATGCGGCAAAAGAAGAAACTGATCAACTTGTACCTAAATATTTCGAATATGGTAGCAGTGCATATTATGGTTGTTGGGCATATAACTGTCAAGCAGAAATAGAGTTATTAAATTATTATACCACAGTAATTGATAAAGCTACTAATGCATATATGATCTATATAACCATTTTAGGACTTTATCAATCTAAACTCGCATCAATTGAACAGAATTCAGTTACAATTTCTAATGAGGAATATATAGCTGCTAATCATGGTACTAAGCCTCAAATAGAAATTAATATAAATTCAAAGCAACTAGGGAAGAAATGGGGAAAACACAAAGTCGATTACCCCGAAATGTCGAACTATTCAGAATATGAAGAGTTTGCTAAAAATGTATTTAGAAATCCAGATAAAATTGTTTTGGATTATCAAAATGGAGAATATTTCTATATTAAAGATAATAATCTCTTAAGAGTCAAACTGAATGGAGAATTTGTAAGCTTATATCCCGGAGCTGATTCAAGTAAAGTAATAAACGCAATTAACAGCGGAGGAACAATATGGGAGAATTGATAGAAATAGGTATTGTCTGCAAAAATAAGAGCTTATATTGTGAAATGTTAGATTTTTTGGAAAGACATTTGACAAATGAAGAAACAGTTCAAATTATCAGTGTAATGGATAATTGGCATTATGACAATATGATTGAAATAAATTCAATTGAAGAAGCAGAAAATTATATGGAAACCAAAATAGTAACAATTGAAAAAAGGTCTCCATGTGAGCAAATAGGAGTTTCTGTTGAAAAAAATAAAAAAGGATATATTATCGAATGTTGGATTAATCCTTACAAAGAGGTGATAGGGAAAGAGTATAGTAATTTTATTAATGAGATTATTAAATATCTCAAAGATAAGAATATGGTAGATGTATGTGGGATTGGAAAAGAGGTATCTGTTGATTATGACAAAAGTATATATTCATTAATAAATGATTCTCATAATATCGACATTTGGCTTATTTCGCAACAATTCTTTATCGATAATAAATTAAGTAACTTAAATATTAAAGCGGTAATTATTTAAATGAAAAACCCACATGATATAATCAGAAGAATATATATCTGTTGCTAAAAATGTCAGTATAGATACTATTTCAGAATTAATTAACAAGGCTGTAGGGTATGGAAATTACAAATTTACTTATGAAGAATTGTTAGAATTATTAAATAAATGATTAGAGGTTGCTATGTTTTTATCGTGGAAAATAACAGATGATATATCTAATATAACGGTTGAAGAGTTTAACAAGGAATATAACGGTCTTTATGGTTTTATAAAATTAAAAATAGGAGATTATTCTATTGGATATATTCCAGAAAATAATGTTTCATTAGGTGGAAATTCAGACATACTTTATTATATAAAAAAACTTATAGAATGTGGAATTAATATATGTAAAAAAGATGTTATTGAAATACCCTTACTTAGCCATAATTTATTGAAATTATGTGTAAAATATAATAAAGATGAAAAAATATCGGTAGAATTGAAAATGGTTGAAGATAATTCTATAGTATGGAAGTCTGAATTGAGTTTTAACCAACTTATTAATGAAATAGATTCTAATTACAATGATATATGTAATTTTATTGAGAAGTATAATTCTAAGTTGCTTAAAACTGATCTTATAAAAAACATTATAATTCTACATAATACATTACATGAATTATTATCTCAGTAAAAATGCTACTTTATATCTTGCTGCTCAGATTTTTTACAATACAAAGATGAGGGTACTATAGTAAAATATAAATTTTCAGACATACAATTAAAAGCAGTGACAGATGCATTTGTAGATTATTTAATGGAGCAAATAAACAATGAGAAATAAATTACCGATAAAGTATAAAGTAATTATAATATTTCAGTTTGTTATGATAGTATTTTTATTTTATTGTTTAATTTCAAATTACTTTATTGAATCTGACGATAAGTGGTTTAAAGAAGATTCACCTGATAAAAAATATTCTATTAGTGCATATTTTCCAAATGGAGTATCTACTTTTGGTTTAACTAAAGCACGAGTTAGAATATATAATAAAGAATTAAAAAGCTATTCATGTTATTTTTATATAGATATTGATAGCAAAGGATCAAGACCAAATAAAGATAATTATAATTTAGAATGGCATGAGGATTATGTTATAATTACAACTATAAATTCTAACGGTAAATCAAATTCTGTAAGAGTATATTGGGAAGATTTATAAATTTATTTTAGGCGAACAGGTTTTAAACTTGTTCGTCTTTTTTGCTATAGGTTTTAGGTACATATGTAAAAATATGCTGATTGTTTTATGTTTTAACAGTCGATTTCTAAATATTATCTTATACTTGTGTGTTATTCTAAAATAAAACATATAAAATATAAGAAAAATATAAAAATATACAGTAGAATACTGTTTTTTACAAAATTCTAAATTGAATTACAATATAATTTGTAGTATAACAAGATTATTGTTTTACTACATTTTTTGTTTCTTTTTATAGGTTTATATATCATAATTTATTATTCTCTTGTTTGATTTTGACTGAACAGGAGGTATTAATGATTGAGATATAACAATTTAAAGGCTAAAATTTTCTTAGGTAATAATAAATTAAATTTGCCGAAAAAACACACATTATCATACTTCAATAGGAATAAATTTGCAAATTTATTTAATCTAATTAAACTACCACATATGAATAATTTAAAGCTGATGAAAGTTCTGTTAGTTATAAAACAGATTCATCGGCTTTTTTTGTTTTTTTATTCAGGGCGTTCACCGCCGCTCCAAACTTAATCAAAAAATTAAAAGATTAAGTTTGGAGGTATTAATATGGCATTTAATAAAGCCAAAGAAGAACGAAAATGGTTGAATTGGAAAGAAGCCGAAGAAAAACAGATGCGTGAATTTGGAGTGAGTGAAGATGTAATTGAAAAGATTAGAAAGAGTGATTGGACAACATTTAAAGCAGAACGCTGCTATTATGAAAAAGTGATTTCAACTGATTACATAGAATATTTTTCTCAACAAGAATGTAATAAGGAATATAAGACATTAGAAGATTTTCTTAATGATATTGAAAATCAAGAATTATATTTTATATTATTATCAATTGATAAAATTTCATTGGATATAATCTTTTATAAAATTAAAGGGTATTCTGTACATGAAATAGCTCAAATATTAGATTTGACTGAAAACGCTATTTATAAGAGAATTCAACATTTGAAAGAAAAAATAAAAAAAGTTTTATAGTGGAGGTTTAAAAATAGTATTCTTAACGGCTAAAGGGTGAGGGATTAATTCCTTCACCTTTTTTAATATCAAAACTTAATAACATTAGAAAAGGGTATTTAACTTTCTGATAAAGTAAATGAACGTATATTTATATATAAATGCTATTAATATTCAAATTTTCTAGTGATAAGTTATCATTAGAAAATTTGGCTATTTCATATAAACACAGGATAACTCTTTATTATCTTTATTTAGGAGAAAGTAAAATGAATAACGTAAGTTTTATTATTTCAGTTGATAGTTCTTATGAGATGTTGTCAAATTTTTTCGAAACATTTCTCAATGATGACTTTGTTAAAGATAGCGAAGTGGTTGTTGTGAATGATTGCGTTGATAATATTAGTATATTAAATCATCTAAATCAGCTCAATAACAAAAATGATAATATTACAGTTATTAATCTTAAAACAAAGTCAGGATATGGAATAGCTAATAATATTGGAGTGGACAAATCAACTAATGACTATCTGTTTTTTATAAATACTGATGTTTTTGCACAAAAAGATTGCTTTGAGAAAATGTATAATTGTTTAAAAAATAATGAGGCTGACTGTGTTCAGCCATTGCTTATATGGCCACAGAATATGAGAATTCAATGTGCTGGATCTTTCTTCGGACCATATTATAAGAATCATTTATTTGCTGGAAGAAGACCAGAAACAATAGATTTTTCTAAAATTCCTAATTCACGACAAGCACTTACTTCTGCATTATACGCTATGAAAAAAGAGACATTCTATAAATATGGTCGCTTTGATGAGTTTTACTATAATAAATTAGAATCATCTGAGTTATCATATAAGCTAACATTGAACGATAGAAAATGTATTTGTCTTGTTGATGCCATAGCTTATCATTCTCAAGGTGCTGGTCGAGGACAATATTATTTTGATTTTTATCAGCAGGAAGCACACTTTTGGTCTCATTTTGGCAATAAAATTACACCAGATATAGTAGAATACTACAAGTTTCAAATTGATGATAATATGTATGATCAAGTTTGTAGTGTTATTGCTATCACTCAAACACGAAATGTAAAGGAACTAATACAATCAACTGGACTAAAAATATGCAGTTTTAATGAAATTAATGGGATAAATCCAAACAAAATAAACCTTTTAGATCTGTTGCCTTATAATATACATAAATTAGGTATTCCTATTATTTTCTTTGTCGAGAATATAACAAACTTACTTGGAAATTCTAAATGGTTTGAAGTCAGAAAGTGCAATGACATCGCCATGGATACATTTGCTAATCTCTTATACGTGAAACAAATATAACTACCATACTCGTATGTCTAGTACAAAAGCTGAACCATAATTTCGTTTATCATTAACTACTGAAAATCCCTTATACTGACTTAAACATACGTTATTTTTATGCACGTGAGTATATAATTCCCCCATTTCCTGCATAAGTTCAAGACATTTTAGGGAAAAAACCTTTGATTTGCCAAAATTATTTTCTTTATAATAAGTAGCTGCATATAGGTGATTTATAAAAGCCTGGTGTCTTTTACCAGAAGATATTGAGGAATTGTTTATTGCTATAAAATTTAGTTCATCCCGTATTGTTTTAGCATCCTCATTGCTAAACAACAACTTTAGTATTATTAATTTTAGTTGTATTTTTATATATGATTGTATGTAACTGTTATTTAGCATTTTATTCTTTATTTCAAAATATAGATCATATGAAATATTTTTACTTAATAGATCATCAATAAAGCAAATTTCAGATTCGGCATCAAGTTCCCTTCTCTTTTCATTAGCATTTACAAAGTAGCTGTATGCTTCAATTAATAATTTTTTTGATTGTTCTAAGTTTTGATCGTATATACATTTAGCATAATCCATTTTTGCGAATGCAATATATTCTTGATGCTTAAGTTCCTCAGAATATTTTATTGCCTTTTTAAAATCCGACTCAGAACCTTTATCAATCATAAAGTAGACAAACATACAGCGATTATAATAATTCAAAAATGCATATGTTAAATGATGGCCAACTATTTGTTGATTTGTATATAATTCTTCGAATGTTGATTTTAATTTATTTAAAATGGAAATTGATTTTTTTATATTAAGCATCCAAATATAATTATTGACTATTTCAGTTTGGCTTTCTAGGTAAATACCTAAGATTTCCCTATTATGCGTTGCCTCATATACAGTTTTTAATTGATCAAATTCTTCATTGGCTTTTTCATATGAACACGTATATTTTATACAATTTGCTAAAACGAATTGATTCTGACAATCCTCAATATCATAATCTGTAATATTTTTCTTATTACATTTTTTTATCATCGTTGCTATTTCTAAAGCGTTGGAGTATTCTGCATTTTTATGTAATTCATCTCTATATTTACATGCTTCCTTTCTGTACTTCCAAAGGCATTCTTTTCCTATGTCAATTAGTACTGAAAACATTTTTGATTTTGTGATATATCCTTTTTTCTGAGCATATAGAACAAATAGCTCTAAATTTGCATCAAAATGATCTGATTTAAACGAATCGAAAGCTGCCATATAAATATCATGAAACGGTAATATAATCTCAGATGATTCTTTTACGATTCTTTTTTCAATCAAATCATATAGTTCAGTATAAATATTATTACCAAAGAACTCGGAAAGAGCAATATGTGATACACCAGAACCTATCTTATAAATAATATAAACCAGTTCATCATTTTTATACCCTGATAAAAAGTTACTTCCAAGTGTCAAATTTGCTGTTTGAATTGAATTGTCATAGATTTGGTTTAACATCAATTCAGTTTCAAATTCATTTTTATTCTTTAACTCACTTTCTATATCATGTATCTGACTTAGAATGTTAGAGAATTGTAGGACATTCAAAGGAATTGGATATTTTCTTATTAATAAAGGTAATTGAATCAAAGATTTAAAATTATATTTCAATGTTGCTTCAATATCAGCATATTCAATGTTTGATATGGTAAAAGAATAAGTAGTTGAATCTGGCAACTTTATTTCAGGACGAGAAAACACAAATATCTTACAATTCATTTTTTGATTAATAAACCAATTGAAAAATGAAAACATCAAATCTTGATTTGCTTTCGATAATTTATGAAAGTCATCAATTAAGATTTGATTTTTCGAATTATAAAACTCAATTTGGGATGAATTATTCTGATAGTATGCAATTACTTGCTTGCGGCTACTCATTATAATTTGAGAATTTTTTATTTGTTGAATCATAATGTTCTCAATTTCCGAGAAATGCATACTTATTGTCGCATTATCTAAGCAATCCCAGATTTCCCCATAAAGAGATGTTATTATAATTTTGTAACATAAAAGAGCATCTGCAAGTTCATCTCCTGTAAAATTAACTACATAAGTTGAAAATGGATTAAGACTGTTATTATACACAGAATCTAATAAATATGATTTCCCACATCCCGCTGATGCAAGAATAAATATAATTGAATTATAATTATCTCTATTATTAATAATTGAGAACAAATGTTGTTGTATTTCAATTTGTGACCCGTGAATTATATAAGGATTATATATATCTAAGATGTGCATATCACAAATTGAAAAAGGGTGCTCTCCATCATTACATGATAGTACAAAAGACAAAGGCTGTTTTGAATTGCTTGTTATATTTACAGGGATATAAAACGAATTAATTCCTTTATGTGAAACCAAATTATCGAATTGATCATACTTTCTATTATCATTTAATAGTAATTCGATAGCCTCATTAGTTGATCTGATGGATAGTATTTGATCACATGAAGAATAAAATGATAAATATAATACGTATTTTTTGTTTATTACTAAATCATTTACCTTAGCAAATTGGGCACCTTGAGCATCATAGTTTTGAAGTATACAATAATTCTTAATTTGATTTTCTAAATCCTTATGTACCGCAGAATGGGAGCTAAAATACTTATATTCTGCATCTGGATGTTCAGACAGCCAATCTTCAACCTCATCACCATTAATATAAATGATTTTTAAATTATCTCGTTGCTTAGAAAAAGTATTCGCTCTCCTTTGATAATCGTCACTAATATAAGCATTAGTAATAAAAGCTATAAATACTACTTTACCATCAAGCATACATGAAACTAACGTGGAATCCAAGTGGCTTTTGGGAATGCTTGAAGAAATATTTGTAGAATATTTTGCTTCATACCAATACCTAATAGTAACATCCAGTGGTGCATTAAAATCGCACTCTCCATCCTTGTTTCCATCACGTGTCTTTTGGGTAGGAGTCCATTTGATTGTTGGATATATATCGGAAATTATATCATATGCCAATTCTTCAAATTTTTTACTATCGATTTTACCCCAATTAATCATCATCATTCACCTATAATAAAGAGTTATCCTGTGTTTTAACTTTTACATTTTTATTATACTACATAATATTATATATTTCAACCATTTTCTGTTATTTTAATATAAATTACGGTAATATCTAATGAAATCATAACTTTATTAATTGAAAAAATATAAATTGAAAATTAAAATTCACTAATATTGAAATTTAGCTTGAAATGTTTTACGGTGAAAAATTTGAAAGTGTTAACACTTTCATTGATGAATTAAAGAAATACATTCATTACTACAACAAGAGAATTTCTTTAAAACTAAAAGGAATGAGCCCAGTACAATACCGAACTCATTCACTAACAATTTAATATTTATTTTTGTCTAAACTTTGGGGTTCACTTCAGAAAATGGTGGCCTTTGTACTTTTATCATTTTACTAATATAGAAAATGCATTAGGTATTATTGAAAAAGGTTGGATTTTTGGCAGACATGAAGCTTTAGAAAATAATCTCATGCAGACTGAAAATGCAAGTCCTTCTGTAATATCGGTATCTCAAAATAAAATAAAAGAATATGCTAGATTATATTTTAGGCCAAGAACTCCTACACAATATCATAATGAAGGATATAAACCTAAACATATAAGAAATAAAGATGTAAATGCAAATTGCCCTCTGAAACAAGCTGTGCAGGTCAGAACGATTTACTACTATTTTCGGGTGTTGAAGCCTTTAAGGAACTTCCCTTTGATAAAATATATCATGCAGTGCTTTTTCTCTAGATGAACTAGATGATATAATTAAACATAGGTATGCAGAAATAGTTTGTTTAAATGGTCTGCCAATTAAATATGCTTTAAAGGGAATTGTTTGCCGAAGCATTGCAGAAAAGCAAACTTTATTATATTTGTTAAAAACAAGAAATCCTAAAGTGTATCATGTTTATAGAGAACTTATTCGTTATTTACCACAATTGAATTTGTTTTATAATAATGGAATTTTTATAAAAACTGTTGAATACCATGATGGAATAATTAAAGTAAAATTTAATGATTGTTACCAAAGATATGGGATTAACAATAGTAATGGTAAGGATATTTTGTTTAAAGCTGATATACAATATTTAGATGACGGAAAAAATATTATTAATCATATATTTTTTAGTACAACTATTGATTATTAAAAAAATGAATCTGTGAATCTAAATATTGATAATCCATATTCAGAGATGGCAATAGTAGAAATCTATTTTGATAATAATCTCATGTATACAAATATATTATATTTTATAACAGGTTAAATAATATGATAGTAACATATTGTTTCTTAATACCATATTTACTGTTTTTAAATATTTAAAGTTATTACAGAATGAGCAACTCTTTTTTCACTGCCGACAGGTGTTGTATAATATCTTTGTTCTATACCCCAAAGTAACTGCTTTAATTCATCTTCATTACCAATAGAAAATGCATTATTAGCAGAATTTAATTTTGGACAATAACTATGTATATATTTAAAGACTTTTTCTTTTTCAGTATCGTTAAAAGTACTTAAAGTTTCAATTGCCATAGCAATGCGTTTGCGATTTGCGGTTTTAACATTATCAGCGTTAAAATTATTGGTTAAACATATAAAATTATTTTCTAAAAAAGCTTTGGTTTCTTCATATGTAGCTTCTCTATATAATTCACTGATTCCCTTAAACATACCAGATATTTTAGACAAGCTTACAAAGAATAATGTATTTGATTCCTTTTGATATATTGCATCTGCAACCTGGTTAATATTTATTACTTTTCCGTCTTCTATATATTCATAATTGTCGCCAAAGTGCAGCCAATTTTTAGGACTTAGATTTGTTTTACTTACTTTTTGAAAAAAATATGTATTTTCCTGAAAGGAGCATAAATAATCAATCTTTTTAAATTCATCTTTGCTAAGAGAATCATAGTCAACCGATGAAAAATCGCTTTTCATCATTTCTTGACAATAAGGTGTTTTGGAAAAATCACAAATTTTATACCATGAATTTTCATCTAAAAGCGTGGATGGATCATATGCTATAGAATTTTCAAGATTTTCCGGTAATTTATAAATAATTTTATCACTAAGTATTTTTCTATATGTAATAGTTTTAGTACCATTTTTTATTTTAGCTATTAAACAATTCATTTTTATCACTTTCCTATATCAAAATATGACATATTATTGATTCTTTTTAATTTTTTAAAATAAACATCTTTAGAATTTCGTAATTCTTTTTTTGTTATTAAAAATATTTTAGTCCCATTATTGGTTGTTACATTATAAAACTTGTATTTAAAAATTAAAAGTAAAGGATTATAGCATTTGCTTTGTGATATATATGTAAAAATAAATATTATTGCATAGATCATAATCAGTACTTTAAATTCGTCTATGCCAATACCAATAAAAAAATATCCCAAATAATCCGCAAGAAAATCATTGTTTGCCTCTTCTATATCCTTACATCCACCACTGATATTATCATTTGGTAAAAATTTATTAGCAGTAAGTAACCAAATAAATGTTAGAAAAATTGGAGAAACAATAAGTATGATACTCGAAATAAAAATATTTAAATTAAATAATGTCCATTTTTGTTGAATGCCATAAACAACTAAAGTCCATGAAGTTGAAATTATAGTAAATAGAATCTGATTTAATTTATTTAACATTTAATCACTCCATTTAATTAATTTTTAAGATGACTTTTCAACACAGGATAACTTTAAATTATCATAATTAAAGTCGAATATAAAACTCTTATTTGGGAGATCAGAAATGGACAAATATAAAATATATCCAAAGCAGTTTAGAAATGAACGAATACCAATTGAAAAAAATACTTGTTTTTTATTATGCCATTTGCTGAGGAATTTGATATAGTATATGGAACAATAAAAAATGGATTACAAGATAATTATATATGTAAAAGAGTAGACGAGATAAGTGGTTCTATCCCTATAATAAACAAAATACTTGTTGAAATTCTAAAATCACAATTTATCATTGTAGATTTGTCAGAGTCGAATCCAAATGTTTTTTATGAGTTAGGAATAGCCCATACATTTAAAGATGCACAGAATATCTTTCTACTAAAGAATAAAAATTCCAAAGTTCCTTTTGACATAACTCATTTAACATATATTGAATATGATATAAATAACCTTAAATATGTTGTTGCCCAATTAAAAAAAACGATTTCAGATAATAAATCTTTCTCGGATTTAAACGAGGCATTAGATGTTCATGGCATTCTAGATTTTAACCATGAAAATCTAGAATTTTCGTTGGATATTGTTTATGATATATTGGGCGAACACTTAACTCTTGCGGTTGACATTTTAAATTCTAGCCCTGATCTTAATAGTAAAGATATTGCAATTTTTTTAGACTTTTTATATATTAAAATCAGAAGTGCTTTGGCAACTTTAAATCAATGTGATATTAAAATTGTATTAGAATTATTTTTTGAAATATTATTATCAGCTAATAGGTGGTGTAATGTTGAGACATACTTAAATGAAGTTTTTTCTGATTTTTTCATTCACAGCAAATTAAGTAATAATGAGATTGTGGCATTTCAGACCAAATGTGCATTTGCAAATATTGATTTAAATAGATATAGCCTTGAATCTTTTCTTTTAACTAGTAATTTTGGTGATATTAATAAAATGATATGTGATGCTATTTGTGATAAGGATGCACATATTAGGGAACATTTTGCTAATATTATTGGCGAGAAGAAACTGTATAGTGCAAAAGAAATTCTTTCATCACAACTACAGTGTGAAAAGAATTATTATTCTGCGGCTAGTATAATAGAGGCTTTAGGAGAACTTAGAGCTACGGAAAAAGTGGCAAATATCTTATTATGGATTGATAATAATAAGACTGATATTCTTTCAACTAAAAGTTACTTTGTTTTAAAGCACACTTATATAGCACTTACAAAATTAGATGTGCAAATTGCTAGTCAATTTAAAGAGGAATTTTATGACCAAATAATTTCTTGAATTAATATAATAATCCTCTAATTCTATTTATATCAATATAGTCGATTAATTCATTTACATTCATCTTACATATTATTTGAGTGCACAAATGATTAATATATTGTTTTTGCTCAGTTGCGTTTTGCGTTGAGGTTAACATGGCATTTAGCATTGAAGAACAACATTTATCAAAGTAAGAATAATACTGTTTAAAATTAAAAGAAGATGTTTTGCACAAATAGTTCTTTAAATCTACAAAATTATCGATCAAATCATCGATATGTTTATAAGAAAAAGAGTGCATTATAGAAAATTCACGTTGATAATAATGGAGATATGTCTTGGGTACAAGAATAACTTTGTCACATTTGGATTAAGCCTTATAAGAAAAAATGGTGTCTTCATATGTTAAGTTTGAGAATCTAATTGTTTTATCAAAAGATTAATTTCTAAAAACTTTGTTTCCAATTAGCGCGCTTATAGGTGTGTCCTGAGATATTTCTCTTGAAAGTAACGTTATAGCGAAATCACCATCTATGATATTACTTGAATAATCGTACCTTAGAGCAGAACATCTCGAATTTTCATATTCTGTTTTTATGCCAAATATCGCCATGTCGCAATTTCTGTTTTCTTCTAGTGCCCTGACTGCTGTTTCATACGATAGCGTATCTACCCAATCATCACTATCTAAGAAACAAAAATAATCGGTGTCTACTAAATTTAAACCAATATTTCTCGATTCACCTTGCCCTAGATTATAAGGATTTTCAATAATTTTAATATGTTCATAGGACTCAAAATCATGTATGATCAAAGAAGAAAGATCCGTTGAAGCATCATTAATGATTATTATTTTGATGTATTTCAAGGATTGGTTCAGTACAGACTTAATACAACGTTTTATATACTTTTCAGTATTATAAACTGGAATGATTACTGTTAATAAACACTTATTATTCATTGTAAACCTCACTATTTTTTGAAATAACGTTCAATATAGCTAAAATGTTTTAAAGATTTTTCAGAGATACTATCATATGTCATGTTGATTTTTCTATTATAGTTCACAAAATCAAAATCAACATTATTACAATTTTCTATTGACACAGCATGTCCTAAAAACCCTAAATCTGTGAGAAGATTTTGAGTTTTGATATTATATATTATAGGGAAAACAGAAATACCTGCATGTAATGCTAATACAATTGAGTGAAACCTCGTCCCAATGATAAATTCACAACTTAATAAATTTTCTAAAAATGAATTTATATCACCATCATACTCAATCATGCTAACTTGATTTTTATCTTCGATGCTATTAAAAATTTTTTTCATAGTTAAGTTATCTTTTTGTGTGTTGCAAAACGAATACAATGTTACTGTGTATTCATTTTCTATGTATTTATTACATAACTGCACTAAAAATTCAATATAATTTTTTTCATTATACTTAGATAAACCTATTCTGCTATTATTACAAATGCAAGATATTCCAATGGTATGTTTACATTTAACCTTTGGTAATGAATAGCTGAATATCATATCTGGAGCATATGAAACATTCTTTAAATCATCAAACAAATGAAATGAATATTTATCTCTAAAAGTAAGATGATCTAATGAAGAAAACCATTCTTTGTGTAATGTATAATGTTTATTATTATCATATGATCCAAAATTTGCTCCTATTATAATGAATGGGATATCATCAAAATATCTATAACTTTTATTAAATAAAAACTTAGCGTATATATCGTTTTCATTTTTAGGTTGCATAAGCAATGAACCACCAACTAATATTTGTAGTTTTATTAAAGAATGATAATCTTTGATTTCTTTCGTGTTATAAACTAATTTTAGATTTACGATATTTTTAAAAGCATGACTGAAATCACATGGACAATACATTAAAAACTGCTTATCTTGATAGTGACTACAAAGATGTATAACAAACAAGTCATCACCTAGGTTCATCGCTGAATAAATTACAATCATAATCATCTTATTTTCTACCCCTATGATAATTTGTAGTTATCCGGTGTTGAGTAATAAAATGTGTGAATTCGTTGAGATAAATGCGAAGATACTTATTCCAACAAGTATGTCGATGGTATATGGAATTATTATTGAAAAGCTTATAACTTAATCATGATTTGATGGGGTTATGATTTGAATTTGAACTCACATAGAGTCATATTGTTAATGTCAAGAGCGGAAAAATAAGTGGATGAAAAACCTTTGATGTGATATATAGAATAAAAAATGCTAAATTTTCGTGAACTTAATGGCTTGACAATATATCTAACGGCATATTTGGGTTTATAGAATGACTTTAGAAGTAGATTATGTGATGGATTATTATGTGTGATATGGTTGATGAACAGGGGCAAAAGATTATTAGCGGATAAGTTGTCACAATTGTGTATTAAACTATTATGTTTTGTATAGTTTGTTCGAGAAAAAATAGCAAGTAATGCCACTACAATTAAAATTATTTGGCATAGGAGATCTTTGGACACTAACATCATGTGTTTTTTTGATTTTATAGTAGGAGTTTTATTCATCAATGACAGAAAAAAATAAGATTTTAGAATCATGGATAATGGTGGAACATTTATCGGAGGGAGATATCAATCTCAATAATAAGGTTATTCTCACTCTGAATGATTTACAGGGACAGGATTTCTATTCTCTGTTTTTGCAAGAAATCGTAAAAAAGAAATGGGATCAGCGAAAAAAAGGGGGAGTCGTTGTCTATTTTGATGTCTTTAGATTTCAGGAAGTTGAGGACATGCTTCGCGTGCAGTACGGTTTGGAAAAGACTGATGAAGACATTCGTTTCGGAAATAAGTTCAGTTTTGCGCTGTACTTTGACAGGGATCTTAATTTTCTGACGGATATGACATTCTTTACGGAGAGTGCTTATATAAGGTATTTCAAACAGGTTCCCCATGAGGAAGAGTTTCGGGAATTTGAGGAAAATCTAAAAAATCAGTTTTCTCATTATTTTGATGAGACAGTCGGTGAGCCGGAGAAATTTAATGCGGCTATGCAAAAAGTACTCCTGCGATATGGGATTGATGTGACAAATTGCCGGATGCAGATTACAGGAAATATAGAGACAGAAGTGACAAATCTGCATTCTTTTTTCATCGATGATCTGGAAAAAGCAAAGAGAATCAAAACGGCCAATCTAGATGCATATTTGTATGGAAATAAAAAAGAGCACATAAACCTTGACAGCAAAAAAGATTCAATGAATTTTCATTCGCATGTGTTTGAACAGATTCTGCAGCCGGAGAATTATCCTCTAGGAAGGTTTCCGAGCAATACGAGGCATGCGCTTTCTTTGATGCAGCAGGTTGCGGTAAATTTATCCATAGGTTTCGATGACAATCAGATGAGAAGTGTCAATGGCCCGCCTGGGACCGGAAAAACGACGCTTTTGAAAGATATATTTGCGCAGTTAGTCGTGCAGCAGGCGTATGATATTGCGAAGCTTTCGGGTTATTTTATCAAAGGAACAGAGAAAACGATTTATTATAATAGTGCATCAATTGGTGAGCTCCCGAAATGTATTACCGAAAATAATATTGTAGTTGCAAGTTCGAATAACGGTGCGGTTCAAAACATTGTGAATGAACTTCCGCTGATTAAGGAAATTGACAATTCCTTGATTGAGGAACTCAAAGAGGCGGACTACTTTCGTGAAATATCGAATGCAAAAATATCGGTAGAGTGGATTGAAGATGAGAATGGAAATAAAAGAGCGGAACTGAGAAAAGAATCTGTTCCGGGAGAAGAAAAGTTTTGGGGAGTATTTTCACTTGAGGGTGGAAAAGCGGATAATATGACTAATATTCTCACGAATATTAAGCACATTCACAAATATCTGGATGATGAATACTTGCCGGATCAAGATATATATAAACAATTTCTGAAGCATTATGAGGAAGTAAAAGCTATTCAAGCAAAAATACAGAAATATGCAGACAACATTCGGGCATATCGGGAATATAATCAAAAGCTGGAACACGTTCGTGCCAATTATCAAAAAGAATTAGAGAATAAAGAGAATGAACTATGTGCAGAACTTCAAAAGCTTGCAGAAATTGAACAGAAATGCAGGCAGCGGTTGGCACAGTTACAATCCTGTCTGAAAGAAACGCAAAACAGAGCAGAAACTATTCGACAAAACATGACCAGTGTGAACCAGTGCCTTCAGGTACACAAGAGGCAACGCCTTTATTTCTTTTCAGGAAAGAAAAAGAAAGAGAAATATAGGAGTAGATTAAATGAGATTACAGCTCAGCTCGTAAAATTAAGTGATGAAGATATAGAATGCAGCAATCAGAGGAAAGAAATTTATACTAATATTCTTTTGTGCCAGACGAAGCTGAGACGAAGTACAGAAGAACAGACGGAGCTACAGCGGAAATTTGCCTGTTGGAAGATGGCAGAAGTAAGTAAAATTTCAAATTTAGAAAAAAGAGTCCATGAATATGAAAATATTAGAAACGACAGTGAGACAGAACCGCTGAATATGAATCAGGAGTATGATGATTTACAGAAGTCAAACCCGTGGTTTGACGAAGCGTATCGTGTTGCACAGTCAAAATTGTTTGTTATGGCATTACGTGTCCGTAAACAATTTCTTTATGAGAACAGAAAAAATATAAAGGCAGCCATTATCGTCTGGGAGCATCAGGAGAAATATTTGGAGAGAAAACCTGTGATTGAGGCAGCATGGAACTGGGTTAATATGGTAATCCCGGTGATTAGTTCGACTTTTGCCAGTTTTTCGCGTATGTGCAAAAATCTTGGGGCAGAGACACTGGGTCATCTTTTTATTGATGAAGCGGGACAAGCGCTGCCACAGGCGGCTGTTGGTGCGATCTATCGCAGCAGACATGTGATGGTGGTGGGCGATCCGCGACAGATCAAACCGGTTCTTACGCTGGATTCTAATACCTTATATATGTTAGGTAAGCATTTTGGAGTGGCGGAGAAATATTTATCTGCATCGGCATCTGTACAGACCTTAGCAGATGCGGCGAGTCAATATGGATTTTATCGAAAGCAGGACAAGTCGGAGGATTCATGGGTTGGCATTCCACTATGGGTACATAGAAGATGCTGGTATCCGATGTTTACAATTTCGAACATGATTTCTTATGATGGATTTATGGTGCAGGGATTGGAAAAGTGCGGAAAAACAGGGTGGTTTGATGTTGGTGGAACGGCGGACAATAAATATGTTGAGGAGCAGGGGGAATTCCTTTTACAAAAGCTTAGGGAGATGATAGATAAAAATCTGAAAATCTTAGATAGAAAAGAAAAAGATGTGATTTATGTGATTACTCCGTTTTCCAATGTGGCATATCAGCTTTCGCAGAAATTACAGAAAATTCACTTTACCAGATACGATGAACACGGCAAGCCGACCAATGTCGGAACTGTCCATACATTTCAGGGAAAAGAAGCTCCAATTGTATTTTTTGTACTCGGTGCCGATCAAAAAAGCAGTGGAGCAGCGCGCTGGGCAGTAACCGAAGCGAATATAATGAATGTTGCGGCTACGAGGGCAAAAGAGGAGTTTTATATTATCGGCGATAAGAAATTGTATCTTGGGCTCGGATGTGATGTCGTGACAGATACATATCGGATTATCAGTCAATACAAAAATCAGCATTCGGATCTTGTGGATGAACAGGTAAACAAGACTGAGTTGTATATGCAGATCGACGAAACGCAGACACCCGGTATAGGTGAGAATTTAAGACGTATTACAGGAACGGTTAAATATGTTGGAAAGGGAAGAAAAAGTTTTTATGCCTATGTCGCTGGCAATGACGGAAAAGAATATTCCATTACCGAAAACATTTACTTCAAGACGGAGAATGCAATAGAAGTGATTCAAAAGGGAAATAAAATATCTTTTGTTCCGGAAGAAGGAAAAAGGAAACCGGTGGCTACAGAAGTGAAGATGGGTGTTTAGCGGTAAATTGATATGCCTAACGCCATCTGACTGAAAAGTTGAAATCTGAACCCCTTAGTCTAATTTCAGTTTTGTGGTTTCCCTGATATTTCGGTAATATTTTTGCTCAAATCGTACAAGTCTTGTATTTTAATTATAAATCAGACACTTTTTTCATTCATCTATTTTATAGTCACAAGACATATTGGTGATACTAAATAGCTGTACACCATTTAAAGCCCGTAGCTACGGGCTTTTTTGCTGCTCTAACTGCGAAAAATCAAGGTTAAAAACCATGGATAAATGAACCAAATAAGAAAGATTCGAACCCTCGATTTTTTAATATTTCAGAATTCAGAAGCATATTTGAGAAAAATAATCTCAGATATGCCTTTTCTGATATATGAAATAGTACCCAAAGTTTTAAAAGCCGTTTTGTCTAATATCACAATTTTAAGTGATGTTAAACAAAGCGATCTTTTTGGTACAATAAAAGTGTAAGTGATCGAGCCTGAAAAGGTTATTGAACATTTACACTTATTTATTTACAATAAAAGAGTAATCGGTTTGGCGAACCGCTTTTTGGATTAACGCATCCGTTACAAAAACTGCCGACCGTCTTTTATTGTAAGCATTCGATTAAGCAGGTTGAAACCAGGTAAGGCTTTCGTGTAACTAACCAAAATGAATTGCAATAAGTGTAGATGGATACGATTACAGAGTAAAAATCAGGAGGTTCAAAATGAACAGCGTAGGAATCGACGTATAAAAGGAAAAAAGCACAGTATGTATTCTCAGACCGTATGGAGAAATGATTATGACTCCGACTGAAATAGTACATACGGAAGAAAGCATAAACGATCTGATAAAATTCATAAAAAAGCTCGACGGAGAAACACGCATAGTCATGGAAGCAACCGGAGCATATCATTTTCCGCTTGTAGAAAAATTTCTGGAAGCCGGATTGTTTGTGACAGTTATTAATCCGTATGTGATGAAAAAATATGCCTGCGCTGCGGAAAGATGGGGTAAAACGGATAAGATGGATTCAGTTCGCATAGCCAATTACGGAATAGACAATTGGTTTAAGCTTCAGGAATTTAAACCGTCCGATGGAATATACGAAGAACTTAAAATACTTGGCAGGCAGTACTCTCACTACATTAAAATGAAAATTGAAAGTAAACAAAATCTTACTGTATTGCTGGATCAAATAATGCCCGGAATTGAGAAACTTATTTCCAGTAAACGTTCGGAAGAACCGACAAAAGACAAGCTTGGTGATTTTGTGGAAAAATATTGGCATTATAATAATATTGTCAAAATGTCAGAAAAAAAGTTTTGTGAAGATTACAGTAAATGGACTAAAAAGAAAGGATACCATGCCAATGAAACCAAAGCAAAGGATATTTATGCTATGGCGAAATCCGGTATTACGACAATACGTTCCGACATGGCGTCAACTAAAATGTTGATTAAGGAAGCGGTTAGGGTTCTGAAGGAAATCAATCAGGCGCTTGAAAATATTTTAAAGCAAATGCAGGAAATTGCCAAGGAATTACCGGAATATGAAACCGTAAGAAATATGCCGGGTGTCGGCAATATACTTGCGTGTAAACTGATTGCTGAAATAGGAGATGTCAGACGGTTTCATAACGCAAGCGCATTGATAGCTTATGCGGGAATAGACGCACCGCCATATCAATCGGGTAATTTTACGGGAACTAACAGAAAAATATCCAAAAGAGGATCAGCGCTGTTGCGTAAGATCGGATACGAAGTTATGAAGTGTTTAAAAAGCGTAAAGCCAAAAGAAGATAATGCAGTTTATCTTTATATGCTCAAAAAGGAAGAAGAAGGCAAAGCAAAGAAAGTCGCAAAAATAGCGGCTCTTAATAAATTTTTGCGTATTTATTACGCAAGAGTAAAAAATGTATATAATAAAAGAATATTTTTAGATTTTGAACCGGAGGCGAATACTGTCACCGCCGCCAACGGTGTGGCTTGCCCTTTACTGTTGATAAAAAAGCGGTAAAATGTTCTTAGGCAATGTGAGAAGAATCGGCATATTTTTGAGTTTCTCACCATCGGCATAAATAAAATACCGCTTTTTTAGAAACTGTCAAGGGTAACAGTTTGTACTGCTTATTTTTAGGCTGAAAAAATTTTTTCACTTTTTTCGGCCTTATTGTTATGCAATTTTCTTTGATATATATATAATTTTAGTAAATTTTAAAAAAGCCAGGAATGGATTTTTCATTCTCGGCTTTTTTTCATTTTTGTGCATTTTGTCTATTGATTTTTATTAGCAGGTTTTTATGTCGTAAAAGCATAATAGATTACAACGACATTGAAATATATAAGTATGGATTTGAAACGATTTGTTCAACGCTTCTTGGATTTATTATTACGATTATTATCGGAATAATTTTTCAAATGTTTTTTCTTTCAATTATGTATTATATCATGTTCGTAACAATACGTCAATTCACAGGAGGATATCATGCAAAATCATATTTCAAGTGTAATCTGACATTTAGTGTCATAACAATGCTTGTCTTCAGTTTTACTAAAATAGCAGTATATACAAAAATGTATATGATGCTGTATCATATTTTATTTTTGGTTTTATCATTTATGATTGTTTGGTATTATATACCAGTAGAAAATAAAAATAAACCATTGGATCAAGAACAGAAAAAGAAAAACCGGCATATTGGCATTGCATTAACCGCAGCGGTGTCTGTTGTAAGCTGCGCCATTTATCCGATTTCTGTTCAAACGTCTATTCTAATGGCATTTACACAGTTATCAATAGCCGTGTTAATTGTAATAACCCATAATGAGAAAGGAAGTGAAAAAGATGAATAAGATGAAAAATACGATACTTAAGAAGCTTGCATCAGCAAGTAAGTATGCAGCCGTAAAGGCAGCAGGTTCGACATCATGGGGCGGCTGTCATCAGCCGAAGGAGCCTGAAGCAGTAAGAAAGCTTCGCAAGTCCTGATTGACAGAAGAAAAATTTACAGACAACAATTAAGAGAATGCTGTCATAGCATAAAATTCTTTGATTCTAAGCATAAATTCAACAAATGCATTCTCTTGATTAGTTATTCAGAAGGAGGAATTGTATGAACAAAAAACTAAGCAGGATAGTAGCCGGCGCACTGTCCGTCATGTTCGTAG
>ERZ825896.1373-NODE-1373-length-27410-cov-3.279145_pt1 | contig 27410 bp, 19 predicted proteins | sample MGYA00519858_ERZ825896 | MGnify/ENA primary metagenome ERZ825896 (study PRJEB31778, sample SAMEA3449214) | human gut metagenome | biome: human gut; feature: human-associated habitat; material: faeces | place: United Kingdom | collected 2010/2012 ...
GGCGATGACACGTAGAACGAGGGGCTATGTTCGTCCGGCGGGTGGCTAAGGTGATGTCGTCCACGAAATCCGCACGGGCGCCAGAGGGCACCAAAGCTTTGCCGGCGCACTTTACGGCGCTGGGTGGCTTTTATCGACGCCGGCCCAAGTTCTCGGCTGGACTATGCCGAGCGGCGGCCTATCGAGCGGGCACTATGTGCATCGGGCGGACAGCGGCCCACAAAGCGGGCGGCCTATCGGACGAGAAGCCTGTCTTCATCCGGCGGGAGGCTAAGTGATGTCGTCCACGCAGTCCGCACGGGCGCCAGAGGGTTACCAAAGCTTTGCCGGTGCACTTTACGGCGGCGGGCGGCTTTTATCGACGCCGGCCCAAACCCTCGGTCGGACCATGCCGGGCGGCGGCCCATCGAGCGAGCGCCGTGTGCATCGGGTAGACAGCGGCCCACTGAGCGGGCGATGACACATCGGACAAGGAGGCTGTCTTTATTTGGCGGGAGGCTAAGGTGATGTCGTCCACAAAGTCCGCACGGGTGCCAGACTAAATCAACTATATAAACGAAATGCATAATCTCATGACACTACGTGGCGGCATATCGAAGATTCCGCGGCCGCTTTCGCAAGGCCGGCAGATGGCTTATGGACGATATCCAATTTAAATCCGGCGCCGCAGGGTTTTTTTATCTGCTTTTTAAACTTCTAAAAACTACTTTGCCAATGGCAAAGGGTAACACATATAAAAATTTTACGCCGCCAAGACACCTTATGGCGCTTTGCGGCAGAACGGAGGATACTGTGACAGACAAAAAACTGATCTCATCTTTACAAGGACTGCGGGCAGTCGCATTTTTGTGCGTGGTCATCTCCCATTGCGGGGCGCCGTGGCTGGGTCCGTGGGCGATTTCAGTATTTGTGGCGCTGTCCGGTTTTCTGATGGTCTGCAACTATTACGACCGCCCTCGCACAGCATCGGGGCCGCAGTCTGCCATAGCTTTCTCCTTTAAAAAAATACGCCGGCTGTATCCGCTGCACCTTATTATGATGGCTGCCGCCCTGTTATTTGTACTGAAGGGGCTTCTGGCGCAGCCCTCTGCCCGCGGGGTTCTCTCCTGTGCGGCGCAGCTTGCGGTAAGCATTTTCCTGTTGCAAACATGGATCCCGTCCAGCCGTTTCTGGTTCTGCCTGAATGGAGTGGCTTGGTATCTTTCGGTGCAGGCTTTTCTGTATGCCATCTTTCCCACGCTTCTCGCCGTGCTGAAAAAGGCCGATGCCCGCAGACTGCGCTGCATTGCCGCAGCAATTTTCTGCGTACAGTGCATTTTCTCCCTTGCGGTCTGGAAAGCCGGGCTCAGCGGAAAGGCCGCATTCTACCTGACCTATCTGTGTCCGCTGTTCCGGGCAGGCGATTTTACCATCAGCTGCTGCGCGGGCTGTCTTTACCACAGCCGCAAACAGGAGAGCACACTACCGCGCAGTGCTTTCTCCCTATTGGAACTGGCCGCTGTACTGCTTGCGGGTGGCTGCCTTTTCATTGCTGCCAAGCAGGCGGGGGTTCTGGGCGCAGTGGCCTTCCGGTACAATGTGCTGTTCACTCCCTCTGCGGTGCTGCTGGTCTGGCTGCTCGCCATGGGCAAAGGGTTCATTTCCCGGCTGCTTTCCGCAAAGCCGTTTTTGTGGATGGCCGGGCTGTCCCCTTACGGTTTTCTGATCCATCAGGTGCTGATCCGGTATATGGAGTGGACTGCGGACAAGTTTAGCCTTACAGTGCAGCCCGTGGTCTGGACCCTGACCGTATTTTTGCTCACGCTCTGCCTGAGCTGGTTTTATAAGGCGCTGGAACGCCGGGTGCGGCAGCGTCGTACAAAGGCTGCTGCACAGTAAACAAAAAAACAGCTTCGATCTCTCTGCAATGTGCCAAGTTATGTCATGGATTTTAGTTGTGCACAAAGAGCTTCTCTTTTTCGCCAAAAAATCTCTCGTCCCTCCAACGCTTCCAGAAAATAGAACAAAAAGAAAACCCCAGAATCATTCGAATTAGAGAATAATTCTGGGGTTTTTAATACTGTCGGCGGGGGCGAACCCGTACTCTGTCTCCAGAAAGGGATTTTAAGTCCCTCGTGTCTGCCAGCCTTCGGCAAAGTTGATTTTTGTTCGTTGTGTCGTTTTATTTCTTATTGCGAGAGAGATTTTTCCTTCGCGAGCGAGAGGGATTCGCATTTTTTTGACAAGATAATATTACCACCTTTTCCGCTCCATGTCAACCATGTAAAATTGTTTCATCTTGTCATGCTTGATCTTCGGAGCGTCCGGGACCCGGGGCTGCCGCCGGGGCGTTCGCCCTGCCCAGATTCGCTCCTCAGGGTGGGTGTGATGACGGGTTGAATTGTGGTTTGATTAGCGCATTGATGGGCTGGCTTTGGTGATAGGTTATCGCTGATTTTTTGAAGAATAAATTTTGAAGCGATTGAAGGTGTTTTGATGTGCAGATTGCCTTGATTATTTCTTATCCGTGCTGTTCATTGCTGTTTATTTGCTCAGTCCCTACCTTGCCTGTGCTCTCCCCTGCTGTTCTTTTGCTGAAATTTCACCGGATGTAATTTTGGACTATGGAATAAAAAACAGGTATATTATCGTTCGATATAAAACAATCATTCTATTATAAAACCGTATGGATGGGATTTTGCAACCGCACCCACACGGTCTGAGGTCTAAAAAGATTATTTTAGTTTTTCGAGTATCTCGTCTGCACTCACGCCGCTTGCCAACAGTTTTTTCAGCACAGCCTCTGCCTCGATCTTCTTAGCTTCCTCAGCGGCCTTCGCATTCATGCTCTACTCAACAGCTGTTTTATGAAGTAGAAATCATCTGTTTTCCTCTAATTTTCATGACTCAACAAACCGTTATGATGTTGGTGTCATTAGCGGGTTAGATAGTGTACTCAACAGCAGTTTCAGACGTTAATGATAAGCTCATGGATTTTTGTTGTTTTCTCCTGTTTTCCGCCATTTCTATGATTCTTCTGAAAAAGTTGTGCCAATTTTGTGCCACAGGGGTCAAAAGTTCAGCGTTTTGTATAAGTATCTAGCATTTATAGCTCATATAGCTGTGAAATATGGCCAATTTCAGTAACTCAATTAGTGTGCAAAACAGGTTCTTTTTGGCAATGCTACGTCAATACGGTTTGTTGAGTAGACATTTGTTTTGTACTTTTGTTGCATATAAATAGTTAAATCGTGCAATTATATTTACATTTCGCTTCAACCGGGGTAGTCATTTTCTGAATCGAGTGATTATTCAGGGATTATGACCGTCCAAAGCCTCTCTTGAAAGAATGAAATTTGCATAAAAATAAGGCCTACCGACAGACGTCGATAGACCTTAGGCATGATAAAATCATTTATTTTGAAATATTGCTCATAGCTGATTATAATCACCTATTTTTATCTTATAAGTGATTATAATCAGTTTTTCATTTTACTTTCCTACACACCACATTTTTTCTTTGCAATGCTAAATTGTAACCAGAGTGGCACTTAGCTGTTCTCCTTCCCAACATTGCCCCTTAGTCTGTTCAGCTGCTATTGTTGCGGCTGTAAGTGCCATGCAGCTGTATCTTTGTAAAATGGAAGCTGATGAAGCACTGGCAAGGATTGAACGAATCTATATGCCGAACGTGCTCCGCATTGAAAGTGGCGAACTTGTGCCAGTACGAAGCCATATCGATGGTGCAAAGTACGCTTCTTTCATCGATGAGGCGGTGGTGAGTACGATGCAAGAAGTGGGAGAGCGGAGAGGTGTTGCGGCAGAAAAGGTCATGGAAGAGTTGAAAGGTATAAATGGAAAGCACATGGTCGAGAGAGCCAGTGTGGAATTCATGAGTTTTGTCGAAGATGTGTATATCCTCTTGAGAAAAGACTGAAAAGAGTGGTGCTGCGAGGGAATATCAACTTGCTATTTGTCCTTCTAAATGGTAAAATCAAAGTACAATAGGTGATTTGTATCAAACAGTCACGGAAAGGAACGGGATACGATATGGGAATGTTTGTGAATCCAGACAATTCTGCGTTCCAAGTCGCTTTGAATTCTGAAATCTATGTGGACAAAAGCGGACTCATTAAATACACAAATAGAGTTTTAAATACACTGCAAGGTTATATTTGCAACAGCCGTCCGAGAAGATTCGGTAAGTCTATTACAGCGAATATGCTCACAGCTTACTATAGTAGAGGCTGCGACTCAGAAGCGATGTTCGCAGATTTGGAAATCAGCAAGAGCGCGGATTTTAAGAAGCACTTAAATCAATATGACGTAATTCATCTTGATATTCAATGGTGTATGGAACCAGCGGGGGGAGCGGAACAGGTAGTTCCTTACATTTCTGAGAGGACAATTGCAGAGCTTAAGGAGTACTATCCAGATACGCTTCCAGAGGAAACAAAGTCGCTGCCAGAGGCTTTATCACAAATCAATGCCCTAACAGGAAAAAAGTTCATCGTCATTATTGATGAATGGGATGTTCTTATTCGTGACGAGGCTGCTAATACGAAGGCACAGGAAGATTACATCAATTTCCTCAGAGGAATGTTCAAAGGAACAGAGCCAACAAAGTATATTCAACTGGCTTATCTGACAGGCATCCTTCCCATAAAGAAGGAAAAAACTCAGTCGGCACTGAATAATTTTGATGAATTTACAATGCTGAGTGCAAGCAGACTAGCACCATATATTGGCTTTACAGAAGATGAGGTGCGGAAACTGGCGGAGGAGTACCATCAGGATTTCGATGAGGTGAAGCGGTGGTATGACGGATATCTTCTGAAGGATTATCAAGTCTATAATCCTAGAGCGGTTGTCAGTGTAATGCTGCGAGGAGAATTCAAAAGCTATTGGTCAGAAACTGCTTCCTATGATGCAATTGTGCCACTGATTAATATGGATTTCGATGGACTAAAAACGGCCATCATCGAGATGCTTTCTGGTGCAGAGGTCAAGGTGAACACAGCGACGTTCAAAAATGATACAGTTAATATAAAAAGTAGGGACGATGTGCTGACCTATATGATTCATCTGGGATATCTTGGGTTTAATCAAAAATTGAAGACGGCTTTCGTACCCAATGAAGAAATTCGGCAGGAGCTCACAGCAGCAGTCGAAAGTGGAGCGTGGAATGAGATGCTGTCTTTCCAGCGAGATTCAGAACGTCTACTTGATGCAACATTGGACATGGATGGCATAACAGTCGCTGCTCAAATTGAGAAAATCCATAATGAATATGTATCGGTAATCCAGTATCATAACGAAAATTCGTTGAGCAGTGTACTGGCAATCGCATACTTGAGCGCAATGCAGTATTATTTCAAACCGATTCGGGAGCTGCCAACTGGCCGAGGCTTTGCAGATTTTGTTTTCATACCGAAGCCAGAGTATATTTCATCATATCCAGCGATGGTCGTTGAATTGAAGTGGAGTAAAAATGCTGCGACAGCCATGCAACAGATAAAAGACAAAAAGTATCCGTCTTCGATTCTGAGCTATACTGGAGATATCCTACTCGTAGGAATTAATTACGACAAGGACACTAAAGAACATCAATGCCTGATTGAAAAATACGAGAAAGATTGACCACATGCCCACTAACGCACTGTGTAATTGCTACATGGTTCGTTGGTGGGCTTTTTTTATTGCTGTCTATGGCCGCATAAACCACAGACAGCACCCAGGAGAATTCGAGGGTGCGTCTGCAGCTTATGCGAGCCTTTTTATTTTAACCTTTGCTACGAAAAAATGTTAAATTCCAAGGCTGACAAGAGTACGTCAATACGGTTTGTTGAGTAGACATTTCTGCACTCAAATTTGTTCGGAGAAGTTGCTCGACGGTGGCGTATAAAGCTCACTTATTGCCATATGTCGCTACATACCCACTTTTCCGGGCATAAAAAAGAAGCCGCCGATTATTGACTAATCGACGACCTCAAAGTACATCAGAGCGTAAAATATTCACTTTTTTTCCTTATAAGTGATTAAGCTCACTTATTTCAGTTTGTAATGATTTTCAGTGATTATAATCACTTATTTTTACCAAATGATAGCATCACCCAAAACTCCGGGTGGCGTAAAAAGCTCACTTTTTCTAAGTGAACAAAATCACTTATTTCCAATAGCCATAAGTGAGCTTAATCACTTATTTTTTACGTTCATAGGTGCAAAAGTGATTTTATTTACTTGTTGAGTAGACTTGTCTGTATAGCTCCTGCCCACCCGGTCACCTTCCACCTTGCTGCCTTGCAAGCATCCTGGATTCTGACCCGATTGGCTGCCTTTTGCCGACTTCGCCACACACCCCTCACAGCGCCCCACTGTCGCGTTTAATTGGCGAGGCCGAGGAACTTTCCGCAGCGGACAATTCTTCGCCACACAGGGGCTTTGTGGGGCTTGGATTTTCGTCCAGAGCTTTCCCGTTTTCCACCAAAAACGGAATGTCCAGATCGAAACTCACAAGTTGCTGTCTGGGGACGCTTTTCCCCTCCAGACGATATGTATTGTTCCGGTTCCACCGCATGTCCCGGTAGATCATCCGCACCAACGCCACGCACTTGATCTCGCAGCTGTTGCTCACAGTCAGCTTCGGTGTCTTATGAGCTCCTGCATCCTCAGCCGTACAGTTCTGCACAGCTACCTGTTTTGCCTCTCGGTTGTACAGAAAGCGATAGTGGGTTGGCCAGCCTAATGCTTCCAACGTGCTGCGGAAGATTGTGATCCTTCCATCCTCGACATTAAAAGTCAGACCCAGCATCCGCTGGTTCCATATTCTTTCGTTCACTACTCTCCCCTCCTTAAAAATGGGCGCACTTCCCCCTTGGAATCCTGGTGGCCGTTTTAATCAAGCCCGGTGTCGGGGACGGTCTTACCCGTCAGCATCCCCACTGATACATAGCCATCCATTTGCTTAACTTCAGATTCTTTCAGATGTTCTTCTACAGGTACGCCAAAAGTACCTGCAATATCATCTGGGTAAAATCCCTTTCTGGTATTTGCAGGCTTTGTCTCTTGCGCATTTTTCTGGTCTGTTTCATTTTTTCGCTTCTGGCCTTCATGGAAGATCTCCGGCACAAGCAGGTCAAAAACATACAGAGTTTCCCCTTCAAATGAAATTCTGTATCCAAGCATCTTATACCGGCATTCGGTATCCCAGCCCATTTCCTTATACACCAGTTCTGAAAAAGGCTTGCAGGTCATCTTCCGGCTTTTACGTTTATCTGGCTTGGCGATGCACCAGCGCAGAGCGTCCTTGTCGTTTTCATCACAGCCGCGTACAACAATACGCTTCAAATCACTGTTGAACATGACGTGTACATAAACCACATCTTCCAGCCCGGTGATGCAGGCCGTGTTAAATGTGATGCTGTCCTTGCGGGTCACGGAGATGTGCAAACAGCTCCTTCCGCACGACCTGGTATCCATCATAGGAAAATGTACTTTCTAATTCTTCCGCTCTTGCGTCTCTATCATTTTCTGCCTGCTCTTCCGGTGGCATGGCGTTCGTATTTTCATTCATCTGTGTCAGTCCATCCTTCCATTATTTTTTCCGCTTCATGGAGCAGAGCATTCAGGCCATCTGCGGTAAAAGTATTCATTTCTTCTATGCTGCCGGCCGGAGCACATCCCAGTTTCCTGCATAATGTTCCAGCTGCAAAATGCCAACCTGTGCAATACTTGTGATCGGTTTTCCAAAAGTACCTGCCCATTCTGGCGGGAAGATATAGATCGTCTGCTTGACGGTTTTTCCCTCTTCATCCTGTTCCTTGGATGGCAGGACAATTTCTTCCACCTTAACCATTTCCGGCTCATCCAGTTCAAACAGCATCAGCTTGTCATCGTTCTGTCCCACGAGCTGCCCACGGAAACGGTATTTCAAACCTTCTTCCCATTCCATCATGTCAAAAAGGGCTTTTGCCAGACCGCGGCATCCGAGTGTACTGGCGCACCAGCGTCCCTCTTTCAGTCTGCCCCAGCGGATTGCGTTCGGATTATCCTTTTCGCATGGGCGAATGGCAATGCAGCGGTCAACCGAATTCAGGAGCAGTTCTACATACTCCACATCTTCAAACTTTTTCAGGCAGGCTGTATTAAAACGCAACTTGCCATTGGAGATCGTCATAGCCGGATTCTGTAAAGTAGCAAAATACTGTGCCCGCACAACTTCATATCCGCTGAGGTCTAAACGGTTCATGACTTCTACCGTATCCTGCTGTTTTTCCCGCATGACGCTTTCAGATGCTTCCCGGTATTCTTCTGCCGAAAAGCCGGTCCAGTCCTTATCAAAAGGCACATATCCGCGTAAGATTCCATCATCCACCACACTCAGGACTGGCAGTGGGCGATTTTTCTTTGTATAACTCCGGGATGCCCGCAGATGATTTGCCGCATTATAGACTTCCCTGGACACGATTGCCTCATGATGATCTCTCTGCCGGTACTGCGTCCGGTCGTTATTGTTTTTCTTTGATTTATGCGTCAGGAAATTCGGTGTGAAGGTCTTCCTTGCCAATACATCCCCACAATGGCGTTCATTAGCAATGACACCTGCAAGAGTGCCGGGATTCCACTCCGTATTCCCCAGTTTTGTCTTCCGGCCATATTCTGTCAGGAGTTCTGCAATCTCGGTGAATGAAAATCCATTCAGGTACAGATAGTAAATCACCTTTACCGTCTGTGCTTCGTCCTGATTCACCACAAGGCTGCCATCCTCGTCCTGGTCATATCCGAGCAGGGCCGGCGTAAGGAACAGTCCACGGCTGAACCTGCGGTCAATGGACCAGTTCATAATGATAGACTTGGAATGAGATTCTTCCTCTGCCACGGATGCCAAAATCGTCAGGATCATGCGCCCGTTACTGTCCAGTGTGTAGATGTTGTCCGCTTCAAATTTTACACCCACGGGCGGGTCAAGATTTTTCAGTGTTTCAATGACGGAAAGGCAGTCTACAATGTTTCTGGCGAATCGGGCGATGGACTTTGTGAGGATCAGGTCAATCTTTCCGGCCTTACAGTCCTCGATCAGCTGTTGCATTCCTTTACGATGCTCCAATGATGTACCGCTGATGCCTTCATCATCATAGATTCCAACGAATTCCCATCCCGGCTGTGCCTTGATATAATCCGTGTAATAATTTTTCTGAAGTTCATACGAAGAAGTCTGTTCATCATTATCAGTGGAAACACGGACATATGCGGCAACACGACGGATAGAGGTGCTTTCTCCAAGCCCCTCCACAGTTTTTGCCGGGATAACTTCCAACTCAGAAGTATCCACGCCTTTATATCTGTCTCTGATTCTCTGCTTGCGGTCTGCCGCCTCTGCTCCACTGCTTATCATTTGCTTCCTCTCATTCCTCCGGCTTCATGCTCCAGTACCACTGTCGCATCTTCCGATAACTTCGGATGCCGAGTTCTTTCTTTGTATTTTCTGCTGTCCTGCGGCTGATACCTTCATCGCTCATCCGCATATAGATTTCTCTGGATCTCATGTCACCCCCGGAAAGCAGCTTCTTGATCAGATACGCCGCCTTCTCAGATTTTGACTCAAAAACTGGTGTTTCCGGCTCCGCTGATGGATCTGGCTTAATTTCACACTCCAGCCATTTGAAGCCCTGCTCCGCTGTTATCGAGAATTTGATTTCACCATCTGACGGAGCCAGACTGTTTTTTATCTGCCGCACAATGCGGATATCTGACTTTTCCGCATCCCGTTCTACTTGTAGAACGCTCCGGGCAGCGGCAACAACATCGATGCTGCCAAGGCTCCGGTAAAGACCCTTTGTTCCCTCTTTTTTATTAAGGTGTCCGATCAGCACAATGGCACAGTCATACATAGATGCCCACATGCCAAGACGCTGCATCAGCCTTCTGGCTCTTCCTGCAATCTGGAGGTCGGAATCACTTCCAAGATATGCCTGGATCGGATCGATAACTACCAGCCGCGGCCGGAATTCTATAATAGCCTGCCGGATGCGCTCATCATCCAGTGTCAAGCCACTGTATGTTTCTTCATTTATGAAGGCCACATTTCTGCAATCTGCCCCACATTTTTCAAGCCGAGGCTTAATGGTATCTGAAATGCCATCTTCTGAGCACTGGTAAATAGCCCTTTGCGGCATTCCGATGGTTTTACCATCTGGCAAGGTTCCTCCCTTAGACAGCTCGGCTATCAGGTGCATCATCATTGTGGATTTGCCATCACCGGGGTCACCTTGCAGCAATGTGATCTTTCCAACTGCTATGAATGGATACCACAGCCAACGAACAGAAGTCGCCTGTACATCACTGTATAATGTAAGAATTCCTTTTTCTTCTTTGTTCGTCATCATCGTCCCTTTCTGTGTGCAGTCTTTTCTACATTTATATTATAGAGTATGTGTGGTGTTTTGACTGCCACCCATCAGGTGGCACATCATCGTTTTTGCCACCCAACAGGTGGCAAAACAGCCTTAGACCACATAACAGATAGAGGTGTAGACCTTTGCGGCCTTAGAATTCCTGTAATCAAGTTGCTATGTATTTTTCTCTGCGGGATAATCGTAACAGCCTTATGCGGGTACACATAAGGAGGAACATACATGGCATTAGATTATACTGCACTTGGAAAGCGTATCAGCACTTTCCGTAACGCATCCGGATTAACTCAGGAACAATTTTGCGAAAAATTGAATGTATCTCGCAAACACATCAGTCAGATTGAAGCGGCAATCAGCCGCCCCAGCCTTGAAACTCTGGTCGACATTGCTAATATTCTTAACATCTCAGCAGATGATCTTCTTGTAGACAGTTTGGCGCACTCCGCGTCCACTGCCGATTCCGAGATCCACCGTCTGCTTTTAGACTGTAATGCAATTGAGCAGGAGATTCTCACCCGGATGGTAAAGGAGATGAAAGCAATTTTATACGGCTTAGGAGTTTGATTTTATAACTTGTTGATCATATAACAAAAAAGCCCGCATAAGCCACAACTGCACTTTGGAACACACCGAAGTGCTGTCTGTGGTTTATGCGGGTAAGGACAAAAAAAGAAGCCCACCAGCGGACCATGTAGGAATCTACACAGTGCGCCAGTGGGCTGGTATGTTTTATACTGCTTCTGCTGGAATTTGGTTCATCTTCTCTTTAAATTCTTCCACAGTCATGTTCAAGTCCTCAGCAGCTTCTTCAAGGGTAATCTTGCCCTTTTTATAATACTTTACTGTCGTTCTAAGGTCGCCAATGTCGATGCCCTCAAGAATACTCTCATTTCTTAAATCTTCCATCTGCTTGCACACTTCGCTCACTCTTTCAGTTTTTTAGACATCTGGTTTTCTCTGCCATCAATGGAAAAAGCATATCAATAGTTACACACTGCACCGGTAGGCGATGAGTTTCAATTATGCACTTCTTCTCTCATCTAGTTCTTTTACCTCATCAACTGTGAGTTTCGTAGCTTGCGCTATTTCCTCATAAGTTAGCTTTCCAATCAACAGCAAGCTACGGGCTGTTTCCAGAGAGTTTTCTCTTGCAGCTTCATTTCTCATGTCTTCCATAACCTTGCACATAACCGCCACTCCTTTCTCATCTTCTTTGAAGTACTGTACTCGATTAGCTAATACTTCATAATACATATCTTTTGCACTTGTACAAGAAAAGTCATGCATCAGTTTTCCAAGTGCCGTTTCATTTTTGATTTGAGAGTTCACATATATAATATGCGATTCGTCACCAAATGATTCTCCTGTTTCTTTAATCATACGGTCAATATGATATATCGGAAGTCCTCTTTTAAGAACATCATTCTCTGTGATGAAAATCACATAAGTTTCATTCAGGTATTCATACTGCTCGCCTGGTTCAGTAACATTCGCATCGATTATACCGCTGTTATACCTAGCTCGCTTAACACCAGCACCTTTATCATTTCGCTGAATTTCAATATTGTATACACGGTTTTCCCTATCCACTGCAAGAATATCCAACCGCACAGATTTTCCCTGTAAATTTTTAACGCTATACTGGCTATTGGATTTTTTCACTTTCAGATCGTCTCGATTCAGAATAATCTGCAACAAAAATTCTGCACACTTTATATCTTCAAAGACTTTGCTCATGAAATCATCATCCAAAAGCCTAAAACCTCGCAATCTTTGAAGATCTTCTTCATGCTTTCGCTCGAAATCCAAATCTCTACACTTATTCATCGGATATCACCCTCTTTCAGGTTGTGAAGAATAAATCTCCCCATCAATATCTTACCATCAAAACACGCTTATTTCAAGCGGTCATGCTCTTCTAAAAAAAAAATAAACAACCCTATCCAATACCTTGGAAATGATTACCTGTAAATTTTTCCATTAATATTCACGCCGACGCAAACTCCTATATACATCCTCGATAAAACTCATGAACTCCACGCTGGCACACTTGATCAGACATTTTCCATCCACGGCTTTCAGCTTTTCCATAACCATTTCTGCCAATGCATCCCCACGCCCTCTCATCTTCTGAGCAGCAAACACCACAGACTCATCGATGAACGCAGCGTACTTTGCACCATCAATATTGCTTTGTACCGGCACGCCTTCGCCACTGTCAAGCATGATCACTTTTGGCTCATACACAGCCCTTACCTTTCTCAGTGCCTCTGCCGGCTCCATGCTCTGGAGATATAATTTCATAGCACCGGCCGCCACAATTTCATCAGCTGTTGCACCATATTTCTCTGCCAGCATCCCAGCTACATCTTTCATTCCAAACACTCCTCGCTATGTGTATTTTCTGTCGTATGTGTATTTCTCGCCACCCACAACATATAACAGGATTCTGCACATAGCAATCCTTACGGGTAAAAAAGGCCAGACAAAAAAGCAGGCAAAATAGCAGCACAATAAAACCTTAAAAACAAAAAAAGCCCTGCCTGATGCAGCCACAAAAACCACACCCGGCAGGGTCCTGTCTCCTTCCATCACACCGCTTCTTCCCTCTCGCGCTTCGCTGCAGTTGTCAGGTATCTGCGGTACTGAATGCTGAATCCGTACACCTTATAAGGAGCGTCCACATAGACCACATTGCCGTCCATGTCACTCCGCTTATAGCCCATGAAGCTGTCGAGCGTTCTGCGGTTGCCCTTTGAGGTCAGTGTCACACCGAAGTTTGTCTTATAGGTTGCCACATCCCCCTGCAGTACCCCGCTCTCAACAAAAGCACAGTAGATGCCTTTTTCAAAGTGGAGCATATCTGGTGCTTCTGCGATCCGCTCAGGAGTCAGCTTGAGCTTTCCGCTGGTGATGGCACGTTTCCGGCCTTCGATGGCATTTCCGTCCACATCCCGAAGCAGGGTTCCCTGTACATCCAGACCGTTGACTCTCAGCGGCATTCCGCCTGCATTGGTATCCGGCAGTTCTTTCAGGCAGGCAAGGAAGTATTCAAAGTTCTTTTTCATGATCGCCAGCACACCCTGTTCCTCCTCGATCGTCTGCCGTTCCTGTTGGAGTGTTTTCAGCCGTTCCTGCAGGTCGTTCACAAGTTCTGTATAAATCTGGGCTTCCGAGCCTTCCTCCGTTTCCGTCCCATAGAAGCTCACTCCGATGCTTCCCGGTGTCAGTCCGCTCCGGATGTCCAGGTCGATGTCGTCAATGGTCACCTCCCCGTTGGAAAGGGCTTCATTCAGTTCCACGTTCTGTTCCAGTGCAGCTTCCCGAAGCGCCGCCACCTGATGGCTGATGGCATCCTGCAGGCGTTCTTCCATCTCCTTGATCTGATTTTCCACCGTTGCCATCCTCTGCACCGAGATGCTGTTGTTATTCGCCAGCCGGACAGCCTGCTCATAGGCATTGTCAAACATCGCCACGATCATGGAGGCATCTCCGTGTTGTTCAAAATCACGCTTCATGCTGTAGAGCAGTTCCATGAAACTCTGCTCCAGCGCACACTCATGGTAGCGTTCTGAGGGGCAGCGCTTGTTTGCAGCTTCCTTTTCCTCATCTGACATGCAGCCTTTCTTGCTCCGGCAATACGCTTTCTGGTCGGGAGAACCGTTCTTCGGCGGCTCACCGTCCCGCTCCCCGACCTTACGCTTGCACCGCCAAACGGGATACGAATAAGTGTATTTTTCCAGATACTCTCCGGTATCCTCACCAGTCGCCTTAAGACTCCGCTCATCGCTGTAACCATTTGCCACACCCGTGTAGGTTGTACGGAAGAATCCTTCCCCGCAGGGTTTTCCGGCATCCGGCCCATTCTCCAGGATCGCACCGCAGCGCAGGTTTCCAAACGGAGAACCCTTAATGCTCTTTACCTTTTTCTTGCCGGGGCCTTTCGTCATGTCTGCCCTCGGCTTCTCGAACAGCATGGTCTGCACTTTGTCCCAAGTCACACGGTCGATGATACCCACATGATGGTTCTTCACATAGTAGCGGGGTGCTTCGCCCTTGTTGATGCTTGAACGGTGGGTAAGGAAGTCTTTGGTGATGGTCTTCTGCATCTCGATGTCGCCCACATACTTCTCATTCCGCAGGACGATCAGGATCGAGCTGGCACTCCATTTCTTTCCGTTGACCGTGAACTTTTCCATCTGGTTCAGCTCCAGTGCGATCTTATTCGCCGTCTGGCCTTTCACGAAGCGGTCAAAAATGTACCGGATGATCTCTGCCTGCTCCGGCACGATGACCCACTGCTTATTTGCCCCAAGCTCATATCCCAGCATCCGTTTCAGATTGATATGCGGGACACCAGACTGGAACTTCTTCTGGATGCTCCATCGGATGTTATCGGAAATGGAACGGCTCTCATCCTGTGCCAGTGCAGAAAGAATCGTAAGGATCAGCTCACCTTTTGCATCCAGTGTGTCGATGTTCTCTTTCTCGAAATAGATACCCACGGGCGGCTTCAGCTGCCGAAGCTCACGGGTACAGGTCAGGGAGTCAATAGTGTTTCGTGCAAATCGGGAAATGGACTTTGTAACGATGTAGTCCAGCTTTCCATCCATCGCATCTTTTATCATGCGGTTGAATTCCTCTCGATGTTCCCGGTTCGTACCAGATTTTGCTTCATCCGCGTAGATGCCGGCAAAAATCCAGCCGGGCTTCCGGGTGATGAGGTCTTTGTAGAATGCTTTCTGTGTCGTGTAGGAAGTCTGCTGACTCTCATCTCCCGTGGAAACACGGCAGTAAGCCGCCACACGGATGTTGCTCTGGCTTTTCAGCTGCCCGCCGTTCTGTACCGAGCGCACACTGGCGGGGATCACATCCACTTTTTGTCTTGTCATAATCTGCTCCTTTCTTCCAGCCTTGCAACTGGTCTTATCTTACATGCCTCTTCCGCTGGCTGCCGTCGCGCATCGTATGCCCGTCATAATAGCTTGCGGTATTGCGGTAATCTTCAATATTGGAATCCATCTCTACCTCGGTCTTGGTGTCATCGAACCAGTGGACCGTAAACTTCAGCGGTGAATGGATCGTGATGGAGAGGAGGAAGGCCTTGCAGTGTTCTTCGGTCACTCCATTTAGAAAGGCCATCGTACCATCCCGCCCCGCCGGAAGTTGCTTCATCCACTCGATTGCCTTTTTCCTTCGTTCATAGTCGCCCTCCAGTTCTTCCCAGTAGTCTTCCATATAGTCGAGCTGTTCGGTCAGTTTCTGCTCAGTGTCCGTGTCCTTCTGAATATCACACTCCAGTTTCTCAATGAGCTTTTTCTTCTCCTCAATAGAAGCAGGGTCGATCATCTCGTCACCGAGAAGTTCCAGACGGGTCTGCATCACATCCACCTGACTTTTCAGGAGCCGGATCTTCTTACTGGTGCTTTCCACACTGGTGTGTGCGGCCGCTATCTGCTTTTTATAAAAAGCACGGTCGCGTTCCATAAAATCCAGCTTCTGAATGCTCTCCAGCCGTGCAAGCATCTGGCTTACAAAAGAATCTGCTTCCGGGGTGAAGTTGTCATACTGCTCTTTGAACCGGCCGCTCATGATGTCTGCCACAGCCACGTTGTCATGGATGGGCTTAAGCGTCAGCCGGAACCGCTCCAGAACTGCTTTACGGAAGGCTCGGACAACCTGTTCCTCGTATACTTTTTCTGCATGGCAGATACGGTTTCCTGTCGTCCGGCTGCTCGTCGGGCACCGCCAGATGGGATAGTTCCCATTTCCGTTTGTCACATGGAAAAAGCGGCCGCACTCCCCGCAGATTAGTTTTTGGGAAAACGCTCTCGGCTTCTTGCCGGATCTTGTCCTGTTATATAAATCGCTGTTTACTTTTACGACTTCCTGTGCCTTTTCAAACAGGTCCTCGTCAACGATTGCCGGATGATGGTTCCGGACAAAATACTGAGGAACTTCGCCTTTGTTGTCCCGGACTTCATGTGTCAGGTAATCCGATGTGAACTTCTTCTGGATAAGGACTGCACCCATGTACCGCTCGGCACGGACGATCCGCGTGATATTCCCGCCTGTCCATCCATCCAGTAGATCACTGTTTAACTGCCCTTTCTTGGATTTTTTCTTTCTTACTCTCACTGCGTCGGTGACAGGAGCCGGAATCTTGTCCATGTTCAGTCCCCTTGCAATCTCCGTATAGGCTTTCCCTTCCACGACTTCATGGAAAATGCGCCGGACGACCCTGGCTTCTTCCTCAACGATCTCAATATCTTTATACTCATATCCGCTCTCGGAGGTAACCATCTTCCCATTGTAGCGGTATCCGTACATGATCTTGTTTGGAACATCCCCCTTCGGAAAGCGCATCTTCTGCCCCAGCCGGATGTTGCTGGAAATGCTGCGGCTTTCTTCCTGTGCAATGGCTGCCAGTGTCGTAAGGATGAAGTCGCTGGTCGGGTCTGCCGTATCCAGATTTTCTTTCTCGAACAGAATCGTTACCCCGCAGTCATGCAGGACATCCAGTGCACTCATAAAGTCAGCCGTGTTTCGGGCAAATCGTGATATGGACTTGCACACAATGCGGTCGATCTTCCCGTCCTTACAATGACGCATCAGTCGGCGGAATCCGGTTCTCTTTTCCTTGGAAGTGCCGGAGATGCCGTAATCGGAGTACACACCGACTGCATTCCATGCCGGATTATTTTCAATCAGCTGGTTAAAGTATTTTTCCTGCGTTTCATAGGAGTTCTCCTGGTCGCTCATGTCCGTAGAAACGCGGATGTAAGCTGCCACATTAAGGGTTCCGGCTTTCTTTTTAGTAGCCCGGAAGGTCGCCGTCGAAACGAACTTGTTATCCTGCGGTTCTTCCGGTGTGAAGAGCTTCATAAACTCACTCTCCATACTGCTCTGCAGCCGTTCTGCAATGTCCGGCTCTGCCATGACCTTTTTGGCATCCAGAGCTTTCTGGATAAGAGCTGTGATACCGGCGTCCACGATGTCTTTTGATTTTTGGGGTGTCTGTTTTTTATCTGATGCGTTTTTTGGTTTTTGTTGAGTAGACCTGCCTTGGTGCGTATCAGCCAGTGGTAAAAAAGAAGCTGTGGCAGCATCCGTACTTTGACGAACATCTGCCACAGCTTCCACAGGTTTCTTTTTTCCAAGAGCGGCTTCCAGTAAAGCCGAGACATCCACAGCAGATGCATTTACTCTCTTCTGCTGTTTCTGCTGTACTGTATTCTTCACAGTCTTTTTCTGCAGATTTGCAAGGAAATCCGTACCAGTACTCATAGTTTTCGCTCCTTTCCTGCCCGTTTTCTTCTCTTTGGGCAGTCACATATTCCCTCTGTTTCGTGATATTATCAAGTAATTTCGGCGCAGAAAGACGGAGAATAATCTGGGAGATTATTGTCTTATCTGCACGATATGTACGCCCCGCCCGGTAAGGACGGGGAGTGTTTTTAGATACGGGCCGCAAAGTCAAGTGCGATCCACCCTGCACCGGATTTCAGCTTGCCCCAGCCCTTCGCAGAACCAGCACCGGCAGATTCTGCCACGATAGTAAACACGCCTTTCCCGGTGTAATAACCGGTCTTACCGTAATTCGTGCCCGGTCCCTTGCGGATGTTGAGGTCTTTAATGGATACACGCACAGTATACGGGACTGAAGACTTCGGTTCCGGGTAGACGGCCTTACCCGCCGGGTCAAAAACATAATAGCCCGGATTCTTATCTGCACACTGTTTTGCATAGGTGAGGTCGTGGAACGCACCTTTCTGGGAAGCGGCATTCTGCCAGCTCTTACGGACACGGTACCAGCCGGAAATAGTGGTGCTTTCAGAATCCTTTATCGCATCATACTGCGTCAGGTTCCAACGCTCGATGATATTGCAAAGGTTCTGAACATAGGTGTGGCTGGTAGCATAACCACCATCCTTGATGATCTGTGCCGCTTTCTTGTAATCGGTACAGCCTGCCAGACCCTCATAGCGTTTCCTGCTGCCACTCATCGCTCCGAGCAGATATGCTGCATGGTCGGCAATGGAGTCTTCCACACAGGCGTACTTGCGGAAGTCAGCAGTGATCGTCACATAGCTGCCATCGGTATTCTGCTCCTGCGTTTTCTTGGGATAGACAGACTTGCCATCCCAACTGCTGCCGCTCCAGCTGTTCCCGGAAAGCGAGGTCTTCATGCCGAAGCAGTTATTGGCATTTTGTGCCAGCTCAGATTTACCGTAGCCGGATTCCAGAATGAACTGTGCCATCGACACGCAGGCAAGGATGCCAGTGGTTTTCTGGTTCGCAGTAAACAGCGGGCCAATCTTTGCCACTGCCTCTGCTTCCGAGAGATTTTTCAGCGAAGAAGCCTGCATGCCGGATGAGGATGAACCGCCCAGTGCTGCAGTTACCCTTGCGGCCAGATCACCCAGGCGGGCATACAGCCAGTTTCCAGGGCAGCTTTTATTCGCAAACCAGCGGTGAACGGTCAGCACCATTTCATCTGCCGCCGGAGCATAGTTGAGTGTCTTATTTTTATCACCCAGCCACAGGAGCTTCTTCTTCCCGTTACGCTTGCAGATATCAATGCAGAGCTTGACCAGAGAGTCATATACGGCACTGTTCATGGCATACGGCTCATTCATGTCGCTGGCGCATTCGATGGTGACCGCCCTCTGGTCATTGGCATTGCTGGACGAACACCAGCTGCGGTTCTTTTCTTTGACACAAAGCGACACACGGCCGTCTGTGCCGATGCCGTAGTTGCAGCTTGCCTGACGGCTTGTGCTGGTGAAACAGCCGCAGATGCTTTCCGCAGAAAGCTGACCGACCACACAATGCGGTGTGATGCGGTCGATGCTGTGTGTCCTCTGCCCGGAATGGTTCGGGGAGAGCTTAGTGTAAACAACGAGTGGACTATTGGTATATCCCATAATGATTTCCTCCTGCTAAAAAAATTGAGGTCCAGATCACTCTGAACCTCGTACTGTGGTTATTCTGTTGTTACGGAATCAGCAGTTTCATGCCGACCCGGATGGCATTGGAAGTCAGACCATTCAGCACACGGATATCTGCACAGCGGCTGCCGCTTCCCAGTTCCTTATCTGCGATTTTCCAGAGATTATCACCGGGAACAACGGTATAGATTCTGCCAGCTGTGAACGCATAGGTGTCCGCACTGTTCAGGACATATGCGACACCGGCCTCTGCTTCGGCACATTTGATCTTCAGCCAGCCATCACAGAACTGCACGACTTCCACAAGGGCATTCTTCTTGTAGACCGCTACGACCTCTGCATCCAGACTCGGCTTTTTGCGGATGTTCATGAGGGTCTTGAGCTTGCCGTAGGCAATGGTCGCCGGAAGCTCCTCCGCAGTCGGGAACTCATTCTCATCCACTTCGTCTTCAGCTTCTTTCTCCGCCGGGATATCTTCCACAGGGGTTGTGGTTTCCGGCTTATCTTCCGGGATATCGTCCACGACTGCTTTCTCCTCGTTCTCATCTGCACCAGTATCCGGGACAGCCTCTTCCGGATAGATCACGTTGCCGTCATTGTCGAACACTCGGCTGCCGGGGTTCTCATCACACTTGGCTTTTGCATTCGCCAGCAGACGGTACGCGCCAAACTGGGATGCCTCATCTTCCCAGACTTCTCGCACACGGTAATAACCGGTCGTCAGTTTTGCGGGATACTCTTTCTTACTCATGGTTCATTCCTCCTAAAATTTGAGGGAGAGGCTGTTACACCTCTCCCCATTGATCAATCGTCCTTATTCTCTCTTTCTTCCTTCAGCTGTGCCAGCATCTCCTTGAGCTTCTCCGGCACGGGAAGACCGATAACGGCTGCGTTTTCGAGGCAGCTCAGGCCTTCATTCGCCAAATAAAAGAACACCACTGCTGTACGGATGGCCGCTCCATTCTGGAGGATCTGTGTGTCGATGATGTTGGCAATACCAACCAGCACAAAGATACACACCTTCTTGGCGATGCCCTTAAAGCCAACTTCAGAAGAAAGCTCATGCTTGATTGCTGCCGCCAGCACCCCGGTGAAGTAGTCACAGACCACGAACACTACAAGTGCATACAAAAAGCCGTCAAACCCGCCGAAGAACCAGCCCAGGAAACCACCCAGACCTGCGAACATCCATTCAATCTTGTCGATCACATTCTGCATAATCTTGTCCTTTCCTGCCCATTTGGGCATAAAAATAGACGGTCAATGCCGCCTTGTGTATACTCCTTCTATAATGAACACCGTTTCACAGGCATTTGGGAGGTATGTCTGTCAGGGACGGTGGAAATTTAATAGAATTTATTGTCCAATCCAATAAACTCAATCTCACGGAACTCATTCGGATTCTTCTTCATGATCCAATCAATATAGGTAGAAATAATCATGGCACAGATAAAGTACCCGACTGCATTGTAATGACCGCCACGTTTCTGCTGATAGAGAAAGCCAGAATTATACAAAGCTGTTCCATAGGTATACAGATCAACCAGATAGACGCTCTTAAATATTCCTGCAATCTCCCGAACTGCCGAATTGTAGCCAGCATTTTCTACAGATTTTAATGGATCAGTCAGAATAAAAATTTTAGCTTTCGGCTGCATTTCCTGAATCTTCTGAATGATCTTTCCGTAATTGCCATAATAGGTGTCTGGATTCTGTGTGTAGTCGCCGAGATTGATATCTTCCACCGTACCAATCTTGTACTTTCGATTGTTTTCATTTTGTCCAAGACCGATAATATAAGCCTCGCACTTATGATTTCCATCAAAGCACTCCGTTGCAAGCGAACTGGAAAGGAACGTATCACAACGCAGTCCACCCTTAGACCAGTTGTAATAGGTATTCCCGGTCATTCTAGCAAGATACTGTCCCCAGGAATATTCAAACAAATCCTTCCCTCCTGTGGTGCCATCGGCTTTTTTGTATACTGCTTCTCCGCTTGCAAGGCTGTCACCAATGCAGCCCACATGACGAAATACGGTCATTAAACCAGCATCATTTCGAATCCGTTCCAGAGGATTATCTGAGAGATTCAAGCCTAACAGATCATTGATTCCTGCTGTCAGTCTTTTTTGGATATCTTTTTCCAATTTGTCTTTTGTGATTGCTTCATCAGCAATTTTCTGCGTAGTAATTGCAGCATCTTGTACCTTTCCGGTAGATACGACCGTATCCATAAACCAAATCTTGGCAAAATCTTTTAAATTTTCTTTATACATGGTCAGGCGGATATACGCAGTACCCTTGGGGCAGATAAAATCCGTGTAGCTTAAAATACCACCCTTTTCCTGATTGTACTTCAATCCTGAAATATACTTTTTGTCCTGATCATAAAAAGCAAGACCTGAAACATCAGTGGAAGCTGTACTCATACTTGCGCGTAAAAGGCATTTACTTCCACCATACGGGAACGGCAGATAGTCCTCTGTTGCAAAATAGGTGTTTGTTCCCGGTGTATAAGTCCGCAAATCACCCTTCGCACGTGCAATATACAAATCCGGTGTCAAAACAATCTCCAGCGGGATTTCCAAAAAGGCAGCATTTTTCACCTGCACAGCGTTGTCACACAGTTTCTCTGATGTTATCGCTTCATCCGCGAGATTATCCGTTTCAACACTTTTTTCTGCCAATTTTTCATGTGTTACCGCACGATCCACCAGATGCCCCACTGAGATTCTATAATCATCCAACCAGATACCCACGCCATTGAGATTGTCCTGCCCCATACAGCTCATGCGTATATAAGCAGTTCCATCTGGGCAGAAAATTCTGCGAAATGCCAGTTTCTTAGTTTCCCGATTGTAATCGCTTCCGCTGATAAATTTCTTATTTGCATCATAAAATGCAATACCTGATTTATCGCTTTCAACTGTGGACATGGCAGAATATACTTGAAGCCAGCAGCCTCCATATGGAAACGGAATATAATCCAACGTGGCAAAATAAACATTTGAGCCCTGAGAGAAATTATCTAGCCCACCATATTTTCTCGAAATATACTTATCTGCAGTCCAAACCAGTTCTGGAGTAATGTCCAAGAACGACAGGCGGCTTCCATTTACTGCACCTTTCAAAATACCCTTGCCACTTCCAATTGCTCGAATATGGGAACCGACAGAACCGTATTTCGTTCCCTCTTCATCTACTCTTGCATCCACAACCTCTGCTGCATAGTCCTTATCCTTGTCAGTCGAAGCAGACACATTAGCATCCAGTCGCTTGTCCAACGTATCCATACGGCTGTTCAGCTCTGCCTTGTTGCTATTAGTAAGGCTTTCAGCAGAATTCACCCGACTGTTCATGTTGGATTCTGCGGTATCCACATACTGGATGAGACGTGCTTCTGTATCTTCCATTTCCTTGACAGCCTCTGCGATCTGCGCACTATAAAGACTGTATTGCATCCAGTAAATTTCATCCGAGATTGCAGTACCGACCGGCACAGGTCTTCTGCTGATATAGCTCTCACCGGACGCCTTATCCAGAACGATACTGAGTTCTTCGTATTCCTTATTGATATCCCATACACCATCGTGTTTCGGAACAATTCTTCTTCCAATAAATTTAGACATAGGATTCTCCCTTCTGCCGGACAATTCCGGCTACAACTACTATCGGTTCATCCAGCAGATTGGGAGGCCCTGTCTTGGGAAAATCAAGGGTTACATAGTACCCCCCCCCCGAATTTTCTGACGATTCATCATATTGTTTCCTTTCCCGGCATAATGCCGTTTTATTTGCTGTCTTCCGTCAGCCATGCACGGATCTGGCAGTAATAGCCGTCTGCCCATGCCTGATAGCCTCTTCCGGACGGGTGGATGCTGTTGGTCAGCGTCCGGCTGGTTTCCGTGAATCGGTTCGTCACCGGCTTATCCGAATACGGAAATGCCAGACGGCGGTCCGTGCGAAGACCGTGGGCAAAACAGGTCACGTTTTTGCGATACTTGCCAGCATCAAATGCCTTGATCAGTGCAAGGTTCAGCGTGTTGATGCTCATATGGAAGATACCCATGCTGGAACCGCACTGATAAGAATAATCCGAGCCGGGACCACAAAGACCGATACCGATCTTGCAGTTCGGGAAGCCCGTTTCCTTATCCAGCAGCGCATCGATGAACTGCTTCGCCTGATCCACGAACTTCTGCACCTCTGCTTCCGTGCGGTACAGTGTAGTGCCCTGTGACACATCATTGGTGCCAAGTGCGATCAGAAAGTAATCGATGCCCTCATAGCCGTTGGTCTCGCAGTATTTCTGGAAATCCAGACGGCCTTTGATCTTGTCCCAGAACGCATTCGTTTTGCCGGCGTAATCCGTATCTGCCAGATACCGGGCAAAGGTCCAGCTGCCGCGTCCTTCGTGCTTGCCGCCAGACGGTCCTCTCGTTCCCAGCTGGTGGATCACGCAGTCATTATCCTCTGCCAGCAGACGGTACACTTCCGTTGCCACAGAACCATTGTCCACGAGAGAGTCTCCACAGATGCAGATATTCTTCGTGAGCTTGTCCTTCAGCTTATGGTGAACCCTGACCTGGACAGGTTTGGACGATACCGTATGGCAGTCATCTTCATCCAGACGGCAGACGGTCAGTGCAAAATCCGTACTGTCCTTCGTCGGCGTGTAGTTCATGCAGTACTCGTTCCGGGTCAGGCTCGGTGCATTCGTGCCTCTGGCGAGCACATACAGATTTTCCTTGCCATCGTGGCGGGAAAGACAGTCAAAGAAGATGGAAAGCTGGCGTCCCTCCATGCAGTCCCAGTGGGACGGGGTCACGATGTCATCCTCTACAGCCGGAGTAATGGCTTTCTGCACATAATCCGTGATACGCTTCGGGATGAAAGATGCCGCGTTATCTGCGAAGAGATCACCCGCTTTGTATTCCTTACCGCCCACAATGAACTTCACATCCGGGTGAATGTGCGGATTATACAGCTTGCTCTGATACCAGGATGCAATATAGAAACCATTCGTGCCCAGCTTGCGGAACAGGCTGGTATCGTACAGGTTGATGGTTCTCGTGCCAGCATCATAAGCAAGGATGCGCATCGGCATACCAAATGTCGAGCTGGGTGTGTTAAATGCCATCTCTACCGGATCGCCTGCCATGATCCACTCATAGTGGAACGTATCCGGAACACCCAGACACTTGGTACTGACCTGGATCGTACCGGCATCCTGGTCAATGGTAATACCGCCGCTTGCCAGATACATATGGCGGGAATCCTTACCGGCAAGATCCGTGCGGAGCTGCTGAAAGCGGTCCTCATACTTCTTTTCGATATAGGAATCACGCCGTTCTTCATCGAAAAGCTCACCAGCCTTATAAGTCGTGCCATCCAGCACAATGCTGAAAGAGGAACCCATGTGCGGATACCAGAAATGGTTTTCATACCATGCAGCGATATAGTAGCCGTTTACTCCCAATGCCCGGAACTGTGCAGTGTTGTAAAGATTGATCTGATCTATGGACGAGTCATAGGCAAGGATCAGCATGTGATGCTTTTCTGCTTCCGTACTATCCAACATCGGTACCGGCTCCTCACTAGCACTGATCCAGTAGTAAGCACCGTTATCGACAACCGCCAGGATACGTTTCGTGACCTGAATGGTGCGGTTGACCGTATCGATCGCAAACTGGCCTGTAGCGAGGAACATCTTTGCTGAACGGTACTTGTGCCAGGTCATCGCAGTATTCGCAATCTTGGCTGGATTGCCATAATCAATCCCGTTGATGACTGTACCGCTGCTCGAAGGAGCTGCGTACACCACATTCCAGTCAAAAAAGACCGCAAACACAAAGCGGCCCTTTGTGAATAGATCGCCCCAGCTATCGCCGCTTGTATTTTCCACCTTAATGACAGGGACTTCTGTCTTTTCTCCCGTCTCGTTTGCGGATGCTTCCGCACCATCATAGTAGATCGCCCACCATTTTCCCACTACTGCAAAGTCAAACGAGGTACTGTTTTCCGCCACCAGTTTCGTCTGCTCGTACTGTATACCATTTGTACGGCGGCAGACATACACACTCTTTCCCTCCGGGAATGTGACTGTCACCTTGCTGCCCGTGAACCTGATATCCACGCTGCCGTTCATCCACTGCCAGCCTGTTGCGTAATTTGACAGCAATCTCATCGGGAGCATATTGTCATAGAGGTACACCGAGAGCTTCGAGAACAGCTTTTCATTGGTGGTGACAGAGATGAAACGGGTATTCGGAAGCAGTGTGATCACATAGTTGTCATAGACCTTGCCGCTCTCTGCCCGGAAACAGCCACCGAGGAACTTACGGTCCATGTCATAGCAGACCACGTTGTTATAGTCATCCCGGCCGCTCATATAGCCGAACTGACCGTCCACCAGAATCGCATCACCGCTGACCGGGACCATGTGCGCCACGCGCCAGCTTTCCGAAGCTACAAGGTTGCCGTTCTGGTTTGCGTAACCATTTTTGATCACCCAGTTCTTCATGATATTCTGCATGGAACGCACCCTGCCGACCGCACGGATATTGTCACCGGCTGTGGGATAAGTCTTTCCCTCATCATCCACACGGGCATCTACAAGCTCCTGTGCATAGTTGGCATTTTTATCTGTAGATGCCTTGACGTTGGCATTGATCTGGGCTTTCAGCGTTTCTGCAGTCTTATCCATCTCGGACTTACTGGCCGCAACCGCACTGTTTGCGGCATCGACCTTCTGAGTGATATCCGCCACATCCTGTGCGGTCATCTTGCGCAAGGCTGCCACATCTGATGCAGTATCTGTACGAAGCTGCTCTACATCTGCCGCAGTATCCTTGCGGAACTGCTCCACTTCTTCTGCCGTATTCTGACGGTACAGAGCCATCTGTTCCGAGAACCGGGAACACATCGCCCAGTATTCCTCCTGTGACAGAAGCGTTCCGGCCGGTACAGGTTTCCGGCTCATATAGCTGTCGCCTGTGGATTCCTCATACACAATGGTAAGAGGCTCATATTCTTTTGCTTTGTCCCAGACACCATCATGGCGAGGGACGATTCGGTTTCCGATATATTCCGACATATTTTCCCCTTTCCCGGCTCTATCAGCCGTTTGTAAACTCTACGATCAGCCGTCCGTCACCGCCCATTGAGAAGATGAGCTTCAGACCGTCTTCAGTGGTGAAAGCAAGATAGCCGTCATCCGTAACCGTACAGTTCAAAAGATTTTCAATGAATTTCTGGATGGTGCTGGATTCCGACTTGTCACTGAAACCGAGTCCATCCTCCGACACAACAGCAAAATAGCCAGCATCCGTGATATACACTTCCAGCAGTCCCTGACGGATGGCTTCCACAACACCGGCGTAGGTATAAGTGGCGATCTTGCCGTTGTTGATGGCTGCCCGCTCCACCTTCAATGTGAGGGAAAACGAACCAAGAACATCCCCCGCTGTGCTGAGCATAACAACATCCAGCGGAAACCGCCCGGCCTGCGCCGTCATGAAGGTCGTGATTGTAAAGACGACCGCCCCATTTTCAACAAACACAAGGTCGGATGCCGTCTCGCTGGTGTAATGAAAGATCGTGCCGTCCGGTCTGGTACCGGAACAGGCAACGATACAGTCCTGCGGTACAGAATACTGTACCGAGTTGTTATACAGGACACATCTGACTTTCCGTGCCCTGTTATCATACTGTTTGACCGGGACTGTCACCGGGATCAGATTCTCCGTCAGTGACAGCTCCACTTCCTGATAAATGCTTGTGATCATTACGCACTCCCTCCTTCCTGATCCGTCTTCTTGTCATCTGTTTCTTCTTTGTTTTCCGTATCCTTATCTTCACCACCCGGCTTTTCGATATCTGGTGTTTCTGGCTCGGTCGGTGTGGTCGGCTCGGTCGGTTCCGTCGGCTCATAGCCAATGGTCTGCCACCGTTCTCCATCCCAGAGCTTTAACCGAAGGTTCTTCTTATCGACCCAGAGCGTATCTGCTGCCGGGGCCTCCGGTGCGGTTTCCGATACCGGGATACTCGGCTGGTACTTTTCATCCAG
>ERZ825896.1374-NODE-1374-length-27404-cov-5.090095_pt1 | contig 27404 bp, 22 predicted proteins | sample MGYA00519858_ERZ825896 | MGnify/ENA primary metagenome ERZ825896 (study PRJEB31778, sample SAMEA3449214) | human gut metagenome | biome: human gut; feature: human-associated habitat; material: faeces | place: United Kingdom | collected 2010/2012 ...
TTAAATAAATAATAAAATATCTATTTGCAATTAATTCTTTTATTCCATTATTAGTTATACCATTATAAATGATAAAAAGACCTATACATAACAAAATAATAAATATTATAATAAATATTTCTTTTAATCTTTTACCCATTTAAGTAATCCTCCTACTCTACTATAAGAATTATAACACAAAATTAACTTTATAAAAAGAAATTTTGACAATATATGACTTATAAATTAAATTTTATCTTCCTCTTTATTTATAATTAAACTTTTATATGTAATTTTAAATAATCGATCATAAAAGGTAGTCTTTTTATGCAAAAGTTTAATTATAATAATTAAATAAAGAATAAATATAAAGATAAAATAGATACCAAAAATTATTAAGATATAAATAGAATCTAAACGAAGATATGTAACTAATTTTATTAATAAAATAACGAAATAATATGGCATGATAAAATAAAATATTAATAAAAATATGGGTCTCATAATAGTACCTATGATTTTATTTTTATATTCTATCTTTACTTTTAAATATATTCCACCTAATGTTCTTCCTTTAGATATAAAGGGTATAATTATATAATATATTATAAAAAGAAAAATAAATAATTTAAAACCCATATGATCTATCCTTAAATTTATTCTTGAAACAAGGTATAAAAAAGTATAGATTATACCAAATATTAAGATATCAAAGAAAAATAAAGTAATACGTCTAAGACCAGATACCATCATTCCTTTTTGTATGGATTTATTATCAATCTCTTCTCTAGTAGGTAATATTTTATTAAATAATCCCATTATATAATAGCCTATAACTCCTCCAATGGTATTTGTTAATAAATCATCTACATCAAATAAACGATAAGGTCTTGGATAAATAAAGTATAATCCTGAAAGCTGTGTTAATTCAAAAAATAATGACAATAAAAAACTATAAAGAAATGTTTTTTTGATACTACATTTAAAATAATATCTTAAATACATACCAAATGGTATAGTCATAAAAATATTAAAAACAACTGTATAAACACTAACATTGCATATTCCTTTTAAATATGTACTAGGATTATTTAAAACAATATGACTATTTTTGATAATATCATTAATAAAATTAAAAGGAATAAGTTGCATAAAATCTCCGGTCATATTAGATACCTCTTCTATAGTTGGAAGCGGTAATATAACAAGAAAATATATAACTAAAAGATATAAAATAAAGGAATATATAATAACAGTTCGAAGCTTATTAATAGATCCATAATGATGATATTGATATAACATATAAGGAATAGTAATTAATAAAGCAAGTAAAGGAAAAGATAAAAAGGCTATTTTAATAACATTAATATAATTCATAAAATTATTTTAAAACAACAACTTTAATTTAATACATAAAGATAGCGAACAAATGGTTCGCTAGTCTTTAATAATATTATTTACTATATCTGTAAACTCTTTTTGAATTTCCTTTAGTCTTCCCTTTTTATTTGCCTCAAAACGCATAGTAATATTTGGCCCTGTATTAGATGCTCTAACAAGAGCCCAACCATCTACAAAATTAACTCTTACACCATCAATATCAACAATATGATATTCTTTTTTCTTGGCGTAGTCTTTAATTTTCTCAATAATAGAAAATTTCTTTTCATCAGGGACAGCAACTTTAATTTCCTCTGTTGCATAGTATTTATTTATTCCATCTAACAATTCACTTAATTTTTTATCAGTATTAGATAATATTTCGATCATACGAAGGCCAGCATAAATTCCATCATCAATTCCAGGAAATTTATCTCTGAAATAAATATGTCCTGAATATTCACCACCAAAATCAAAATCGCCTTCTTGCATCATTCTACATGTATAAGAGTTACCTGTACGATACATTACTGGTTCAATATTTAGTTTTTCAAGTTCATCTATAAGTGTTTTCGAACATTTAACATCAAACATTAATTTCTTATTTTTCATTTTAGGGGCAATATATCTACATACAATTAGCATATATAAGTCAGCAGGAATAATATTTCCTTGTTCATCAACAATACCTACCCTATCAGCATCACCATCTATACCTATACCAATATCATAGCCAAGTTCTTTAACTTTTTCTGACAAATCTTTCATATTTTTTGATACTGATGGATCTGGATGATGATTTGGAAAATTACCATCACTATCACAGTATAATGGATAATATGGTATTCCAAACATATCAAAGATATCTTTAATAATTATAGAGCCTGTCCCATTTCCACAATCTAAAACAGCACGTATTTTTTTCTTTCCCATATTAACAGATTCAGAAAGTAATTTTAAATAATCTTCTTTTATATCTCTTTTAATTTCAAATCCAATTCCATCTGAAAAATTTTGTTCAAAAGTAAAATACATAAATTTTTTAATAAGTGGTCCATAGGCATTTGCAACTTCATCAAAAGCCATTTTAAAACCATTGTCATCTTTAGGATTATGACTTGCAGTAATCATAATGCCTGTTTTCATACTATAAAATTTTCTGGCATAGTAATACATTGGTGTAGTAACTAAGCCAAGATTAACAACATTAATACCTGTTTCTAATATACCTTTAATTAAAGCATTAGATAATATTGGAGATGACAATCTATTGTCATGACCTATAATTGTTTCTGTTACACCCATTTTCTTTATGTAAGATCCAAAACTTTTACCAAGTGTATAAGCAACATCCTCATTTAAATCAACTCCATATACACCTCTTATATCATATTCTCTAAATATATTTTTATTTATATTTTTTGTTAATTTCATTTTATCACCTATTTTATCCTCTCTAAAAAACTTTTTCCATAAACATCATCAGATAGTTTAAAATTATCTGATATAGTGGCACCAATATCGCAAAGTGATTGCAAATAAGGTATTTCGCCCGTACCACTAAGGGCACTATTAAATATTAAGACTGGTACTTTTTCCCTCGTATGATCATTACCTGTATATGTAGGATCATTACCTAAATCGGATGTTATAATAAGTAAATCATCACTTCTCAGGCTACCAGCAATTAATGGAATACTATTATCAAATCCCTTTAATACTTTAGTATAACCAATTTTATTTCTTTGATGCCCCATTATATTTAAATCACTTAAACTTGTTATACAAAGCCCTGTAAAATTAAATGACGTTGCCTTAATTAACTTTTTAAGAGATTCAATATCATTATTTGTTTTACATATATTAGTCATTTCATTATTATTAAATATTTTAGTGGCTTTTCCAATAGTAATTACTTTATATCCCTGTTCTTTTAATAATTCTAAAGTGCTTTTATATTGTTTATGTTCATAAGCATCAATCTTTTTTGTAATTGTAAAACTATCTGGTTTGCCACTAAATCCTGTAGCAATTATTTTATTAACTAAAAAGTTATTTTCATTAAATATATCTAATATCATTTTACCAATCCTAGCAAGTTCTTTGGTTGGTATAATGGTTTCATGTGCAAAAATTTTAAGTGCATAATAATCATATGTAATAATAATATCACTTGTTTTTATTTGATTGACACCATAATTATTTATAATGTTCATATCACTGTCATTAGGTACAATAATAAGTCTTCTATCAATTTCTGATTCGATATAATTGTATAAATCTTTATCAATTTTTTCTAAATTAACGATTTTTTTCTCACCTATAGTAACATTACCCATCATTTCTTGATAATTAATAAAAGTATTTTTATTATCACTAGCAGGAGTAGCTTTAGTATAGTAACCTACTGTTTTATTATCATATTCTTCTAACAATTCAAACAATCCCATTGCTTTTAAATTAGGATACTCTATACCACTATTCTCAGTAGCATGAAGCAAAGTATTTGACATACCATCGCCATATTTATCAGAATCATTTGCGGCTCCTATACCGAGTGATTCTAAAACTATTAAAAAGATTCGTTTATATTTCATAACATCCTCCTACTATCATTTTACCCATGTGGATGATAAGTATGATAATTTTTATCAATCATATTATTAGATATATTTGTATATATTTGTGTTGTTGATATACTAGAATGCCCTAATAGTTCCTGAATACTGCGCAAATCAGCACCTCGCTCTAATAGATGTGTTGCAAACGAATGTCTTAAAGTATGGGGCGAAAAATTGGTTTTAATACCTTTTTCAAAGCCAATCTTTTTAATTATTTTAAAAAAGGCTTGTCTTGTAATTTTATCACCATGATTATTTAAAAATAAATATTCACTTGTCTTTCCTTTTGAAAGCCATCCTTTAGCATTTATAATATAGAGCTTTAGAGCATTTAGAGCATAATCACTAATTGGCAAAATTCTCTCTTTACTACCCTTACCAAAAACTCTAACACAAGCGTTATCAAAATCAATATCATGATTTTGAATATTTACAAGCTCACTAACACGAAGACCACTTGAATACATAAGCTCTAGCATAGCTTTATTGCGATAATCATAATAGTCTTTAATATCAATATCTAAAAGGCTATCAACCTCATCTATAGTTAAAGTTTTAGGTAATGCTTTTTTTCTTTTAGGCAATTCCATATCATCAACAGAATTTTTCTTTAATCCTTTAAATAACATTAAGTATTTATAAAAGCTTTTAAGTGTTGATATATTATTGCATATTGAAGATGAATCTAATTTTAAATTTTCAAATAAATATTTTCTATAACTATCAAAATCATTTTCTTTGATAGAAGAAATATCTTTATTATTAAAAAACTGCGTAAAATGATTTAAATTATTTTGATAAGTATTTATCGTATTTTCACTATATTTTTTATCAATTCTTAAATATTCTAAATATTCATTTTCTAAGTCTTTTAGGCGTTCCATATACCATCACCTATTATAATTATAGCAAAAAGACTGCTATTTTACTAGTTTTTTTATTATACTATACACATCAAATGTAAAATAAAAAACTATTATCAGTGATGTGAACCCCATTTAGGAGACATCAAATAAAAAACTTATGTAAAAAAATCAAGGGCGAACGAAGTGAGTTCATCTAGACCCTTGATTTTTTAATTATGTAATTATAATATTTATTCAAATAAAGCTTGTCTTTATTTGTTATATATTAATAAATTAACTAAATATTAAACATTTTCTGCATATTCAATAATGCCAGAGTCTGGCTCTCCCGTGTTTGGACATAATCTATTGTATAATTCATAATCATATCTATCATTATTTTTTAGGTATTCAATTACAATTTCTAATTTATATATTAATTCATCTTTATTTATCATTTTCCTTCTTAATTTTCTTTCCTATAATTCTAGTCGTATTATAAAATTCAATCCATTCTTCAACTAATTGTATATATTCTTCTAAAGATGTGATATTATTGTTATACAAAGTTTCTTTCTTCAAAAGTGAGTGCCAACTCTCGATTGGAGAATCGTCAATTGGAGTACCTTTTCGGGCCATTGAAATTGTAATACCATTTGACTCACAGATAGCTTTGTATTCGTAAGATGTATACTGGAAACCTTGATCACTGTGAATGATAAGTCCAGATACATCTTTTCTTTTGAATATTGCTTCATTTAATGTATCCATTACTAATTTATTATCATTAAGTTTTGATATTTTATAAGCAACAACTTTTCTATCATATAGATCAATTATCGTTGATAGATAAGCTCTAGAACCTTTGAATATAAGATAAGTTACATCTGTATCCCATACCTTATTTGGTGCATCAGTAGTAAAATTTCTATTTAATAAATTTGGTTTAACATTATCTTCAATTCTTTCATTTTTATTTTTCTTTTTTGACTTTCTAATATATTCAGCCATTAAATTATATTTTTTCATTATTCTTAAAACCTTCTTTCCATTCATTACAACTCCATATTTGATTTTTAGGCCTTCCACAATTCTACGATAACCATATGTGCCTTTAGAATCATCAAATATCTCTTTAATTACTAAATAATCATAATAATCAGAATCTTCCTTATTTCTATACTTATAATAAGTTTTAGGACTTATATTAAGTACGGCACACATATTATATAACTTATAATTATCTCTATAAAGATTTATAAAAGTTACTTTTTCTCTCGTTGTGCCTTGAGGAAGGCCTGGTATTTTTTTAATATTTCATATCTTTCTTTGTAGTCTTCTTTTGTTAAATCTTTTTCTTTGGGTCTACCACGCTTTTGACCATGACTCAGATACAATTCTGGATGATTTAATTTTGATGTCCAAGTTTTAATAGTACCTTCTGGAATATTATATCTTTCCGCTAATTCTTTAATATTTCTCTTTAATTTATATTCTTCTAATATAACCACCTTAATATTTGCGCTATTGTCATAATTTTTAAATTTTTGTCCTTTTGAAGCCGTAAGAAAACACCTCCTTTCGGAAGTGTATTCTATCATACTTAAGTTTTTTTATAAATGTCTACCCTAAAGGGTGCATTTCATCAGTAAATAGTTTTATAAATGTTATTTTTTTCTTAATGTAAGTGGCTTTTTATCAAGGGATACTTTTTTCTTATTATCTATATTATTTTTATTTAATGAATTATGAGATTCAATATAATATCTTGCATATTCCTTAATTGCACTATTATAATCATAGTCAATATTTTCCGAAAGACTTTGTATCATCTCTTTAATAAAATAAATATGATTAATATCATCAAAACAGGTTTTAGGAATATCACCACACAATAAAGAAATATTTAGTCTTGCCCTTAATTTATCTACCCAAACTTCTAACCCTAATGTTTTTGCATATTCATATAGAAGAGTTTCACGATGTTTTTTGGGTGAATTTAAAATATTAGGATTATCAATTATTTGATTTTCTATTCTCTGCTTGTTTTTTTCAGGAATAATATTATCAACCGTATCTATTATTTTAATTTTGCTACCATCTTTCATTTCAACCTTATCATTAAAAGATACAGTTTTAGATTTTTCTTTAATACTTGTATTAGAAATTACTTTTTTCTTTTGTTCATCTAAATTTTTTATATAAATTTCCATATATTTTTCAAAATCATTTCGGTAATCATAATAATCTTCGCCTTTATATGATTCTATAACATGATTAATGAACTTGCTGTGATCTCCATTTTTATCAACGATGTTTTTATTCTTTAAATACTCATTTATTTTATCTTCAAGTTCCTTCTGTTGAATAGTTGGAATTAATTCTGTCGAATTACATTTAATTCCATATATAGTAGTGTTGTGAGGAAAACAATTTATCTTAGATTTTTGCCCACGATCGTGCGTAATGAAAAATAAACTGGTTCCTATTGTTAACTCAATGTTATCACTTTTATAAAATGAATCAGCATCTAATGATTTTAAATTTTTAGATAAATGTAATGTTTTTAAAGATGAACAATAGCTAAATGCCCAATAACCTATTTTGGTTACATTATCGAGCCCCTTAACTTCAGTTAATGATGAACAATCATAAAATGCATAATTACCTATTTCAGTCACACCTTCAGGAATTTCAATTTTTTTTAATGATGAACAATCATAAAATGCAAAATCACCTATTTCAGTTACATTATCAAGTCCTTTAACCTCAGTTAATGATGTGCAACCGTAAAATGCACCAAAGCCTATTTTAGTTACACTATCAGGCATTTTAACTTTCTTTAATGATGTACAATCTCTAAATGCATAAGAATTTATTACTTTGATTTTTTTAGAAAGTTTAATTCTTCCAAAATGATTAATCAAATACATATTTGTAACCATCATTAAAGCGCCATTTTCTACTAACATTATTAATCACTCCCTATTTATTTAATATTTATACTTATGGTATATGATACATTTTTTTCATTATAAAGTCAATATATTACAATAAATAGTATTAATATATAATTCAAAATAAACATTGATTCTACTAAAAATACTATCATTTTTATACTATTTTTGTTAAAATATACATATGGTGATGATTATGAATGAACCGTTAGCAATAAAACTTAGACCTAAAAAATTAAAAGAAGTAATTGGACAAAAACATTTAATTGGTGAAGGAAAAATATTGTCTAATTTAGTTAAAAATAAAAAATTATTTTCTATGATTTTATATGGAAAACCGGGTACTGGGAAAACAACTCTTGCGACAGTTATGGTAAATGAACTTGGCTTAAAATATAGAATGTTAAATGCCGTTATTAATAATAAAAAAGATTTTGATATTGTTGTTGAAGAAGCAAAAATGTATAAGAGTATGGTTGTTATAATGGATGAAATACATCGTTTAAATAAAGATAAGCAAGACTTACTTCTTCCATACTTAGAAAGTGGTTTAATAACACTAATAGGTATGACAACATCTAATCCATATCATAAAATTAATCCGGCAATTAGAAGTAGATGCCAAATATTTGAATTAAAAGAATTAGAAAAAGAAGATATAATAGAGGCTTTAAATAAAGCAATTAAAACTGAGTATTTAGAAAATATTCATATTGATGACAATTCTATAAATTATATTGCCACAATGTCTAGTGGTGATCTAAGATATGCTTATAGTTTTTTAGAGATGGCTTACTATTCTTCTGATAACTATACTATAAATGTTGATTTTTTAAAAAGTATTAATACTAAACCAATCTTTTTTCATGATAATGATGAAGATGGACATTATGATGTTTTGAGTGCTTTTCAGAAATCGATTCGTGGTAGTGATGTAAATGCATCTCTTCACTATCTTGCAAGATTAATTGAAGCTGATGACTTTGATAGTATATATCGTAGAATGACTGTTATTGCTTATGAAGATATTGGCCTTGCCAATCCATCAATTGGTCCTAAAGTTGAAGCTGCCATTAACGCAGCCGAAAGACTTGGTATGCCAGAAGCAAGAATACCACTTGCTAATATTATTATTGAAATGGCTTTATCTCCTAAATCTAATAGTGGACATTTAGCCTTAGATGAGGCTCTAAATGATATTCATAAAGGCAATACAGGAAATGTTCCAGACCATATTAAAACTAATTCTTTTGATTATTTATATCCTCATAATTATCCAGGTCATTATGTTGTGCAACAATATTTACCTAATAATTTATTAAATAGAAAATACTATAAACCATGTAACAATAAATACGAAAAAAATCTAAAACAAGTTATGGATAATATACAAAAAATTAATAATCAAGAAAAATAAAATATAGGAGAACATTCCTATATTTTTAGTATAAATAACTCTATAGCCATTTTTTTGTCTACATTACTTTGTTTAATTTTAGAATCTAAATCGGCTAAATTATCGAGATACATAAGTAGATCACTTTCTGTATATTTACGTCCTTTTTCAGTTGCAAGTTTTACTCTGTATGGATGAATTCCAAGTAATGATGCACTATCTTTTTCTGTATACCCTTTTTTATAAAGCAATTTTGTTTGATACATAAGTCTTATTTGACTTGCTATCATAATAAGTATTTTAATTGGTTCTTCCCCATATTTAATCATTTCATTATATGTTTCAGTAGCAACTTTTTTATTTTTCATAATAATATTATCAATTAATTTAAAAATATCTAAGTCAACATTTTTATTTGTAATTTTTAAAATATCCTCATCATTTATTTCTTTTATATCATCTTTATATAATTTTAATTTTTCGGCTTCTTCCTCAAGAAGTGGTAAATTATTACCTACTCTATTTATTAACTTAGTTATACTGCTATCAGATATTTTATAATCATTGAAAAAACTTTTAACAATGTTATTTATATTAGTAGTTGTATTAAATTCCTTAACAATACCTTTTTGTTTTATTAATTTAACTATTTTTTTTCTTTCGTCTAATTTTTCACTATCAGAAATAAAAATAAGTAAAGTATCAATATTTGGATTATTTAGATATTTTTCTAATGCTTCAAGATTTTGCTCAATTTGGCCCTTTTTACTTTGACCTGTAAAAATATAACTATTATTTACTATAATAACCTTTTTATCAGTAAACATTGAATTCATTTCACAGTCTTCTATTATTTTCTCAATATTAGTGTTTGTTAAATCATATCTAGAAATACTAATTTCTTCAATATTATTTTTTTGTTTTATACTATCTATTTCTTTTTGTATTAAGTAATCTTCAATTCCATAAAATAAATATATCATAACTACCATCCTTGATATAATTATAACATTATTTTATTTTTTCTTTAATAGATTTTGTAAAATTATTATATTCTAATGCATAATTATTTCTTTTAAACTTAGAAATCATATCTTTTGGTGTATTACCATTTATATAGTATTTTCCTATATCAGACATACTTCCATTATAGGTTTGAAACATAATATTAGAAACAATATCACCATAAATATATTCTAAACATGATACTAAATTATCATATTTAAGCCATTCAAATATAGCTAACATTTGTGAAATTGGTATATTATTTTTTATCATATATGCTTCTATTTTTTCTTTTGTTATTCTATTCTTTTCAATATTATAAGATTCTAAAAATTCATATATATATTTTATTTTACATATTTTATCAAATGTATCATTAATTCTATTTAAATATAAATTATTATATATAGAACTATTATCTTTAATTAGTTCATTAATGCATAACTTTTCTGCTAAAATGGGTTTTGTTTCACTAGAAAAACTATTTTCTTTTTTGTTTGATAGTACAACATGCATAAATTCATGTGATAAAATAACATTTCTAAAAATAGTTTTTTTATCACTAATTCTAATAAAATATTTATTTGTAATAGGTTCATAATAAGTAATATCTTCTATACATCTTCCAAAATTAAAGTGTATACGATCATATGACATTAATCCATTTAATATAGTATAATAATCTTTTATATTATGCTTATAAAATTTTAACACTTTTCTAATACTATCCCAATTACTTAGTTCACTTTTTATAGGAACTGTTTCTTTATTAAAAATATTAATTTCATTTAATAATTGATAAAGGGATTCTAAAACATTTATATCGCCTAATTTATTAATTGTTAATCTAATTTCACTATCTATCTTATCATAATCTATATTATGATATTCTATGTTATCTATAATTAATTTAATTGGTTTAATGCTTTGAATATTTTCTTTTGCACGGTTTAAAGAATAAAAAAATTCTTCATTAATAAATCTATTTATAGCAAGATAAGATATATCAATAGAACTATAAGATCCCATTGTTATTAGTTTTGTTTCATTAGTTTTTTTATAATTTTGTTTTTTATATTTTTTTAATAGTCTTTTTAGTTTAATTAATTCTAATTTTGTTACTTCTAATTTCATATTTTACTCACCTTTATATATAGATTATCATAATGTAAAAACTGTCAAAAGTAAAGAAAAATATTTATTTATTTTAATTATTTATAATTACAAGATATACTTTTGAATAAATTTTCTAATCATATATTTATAAATATGTGTATCAAAAGGATATAATTACTTTAATCAATTTGGTCAAAATTGTAAATACTATGTATGATTAGAAAAATTATAATTTCACAATTTAAAACTTAACTAATATAAATATACACTAATAAAACTGATGATTTTTATCTAATTCCAATTCTTCTTCCATCATACTCTCTTTTAATTAATTTTCAATTTTGTTTTTTCATAAAACACTTTCTTATATATTTGGTGCAAATACTATATAATATTTACAATTCTTTTAAAGACTTATCATTTAACTTTTATTTAACCATCAAATAGTCTGAGGTTTTTTTATATACAAAAAGTATCATTCTTTTGAATGATACGAAACCTATTATATTTAAACATTTTTTTTAGTATTTTTCTTAGGTTTTAAAATTAACCTTTTTGGTTCTTCAATAATTTTTAATTTTGCAACATTACTATTAAAATTATCGTCGATATCTATATCTATTTCTTTTTCTTCGTAGTTATCCAAAATTTTATGATGATAGTTATTTAAATAGTTTCTATTAATACTCAAACTTAATAATTTAAATATGTCATCAAAAGTAATATTTTTTTCTTTATTTATCATCACAAGTTCATCATAAATTGGATAATAATCTAAATATGGATGGTTTCCATTAAATCCGTTGATTAACCCTATGTGTTGTGATGTAATTATTAAGTGGTTTATTTCATTTTCATTACAGGGAATAGATGTATGATTGTTGGCAACAATATTTTTAAAAAAATCTGTTTGAACAAGCTTTTCTATTTTTTTGTTCAGTTCTTCTTGATAAAGAATAGAACATATTTCTTGTTTATTATAGTAATATCTATCTTTTATTCCAGCAGTTACATTATAAGTTGTTGTTCCATATATATATGTACCTAATAGAACTTCTAATTTTTCTAGTAAGTTTCGTTTCATATCTAAATATAAAAAGAGTTCACAGGGATTACCAGCTATATAAAAGTAAAAATGTTCAACTTTATTACTCACATTAATATATTTATTTAATTCGCTCAATTGCTTTTCAATTTCTATATATTCTTGTCTTAAAGCAAATATAATTTGTTTAAATGTGTATGTATTTCCCATAAAATTCCTCGTATGATACATATAGTCAGTTACAAGAGAGACTTTGTATTTTTATATTGACTAATATATTATCATATTCTTTCTTGTGAATTTCTCTCTAATTTTTATATATTAATTATACTTAAGATAACTGTGAATTGGATATTTGAAATCCTTCATTATAGTAATAATCTTATTTTATATTTTCACGGAAAAATGTTGCCCATTCATCGTTAACTTTCTAAATGTATTATAACATATTTCTTGATATATTTAAAGACATTTTGTAAGTTTATTCTCTAATCCTTAATTTTTATTTAGATGTCCGTTTTTAATTAACAAACTGAAATAAGTCTTGCTATAATATATTTTATGTTTCATTGCAATAATGGAGTTTTTAAAATGAACAATTGGAAACATTTAAATAAATAAAGACTGTTTTTTTCTGAAAAGGCATAAAATTCAAACCAAAAAATAGGAAAATTTAGAGGTGTTGGAGGTTAGAAAAATTATTTAAGAATTAAAAATTGTATACTAACATATAAAAAGCAAAATAAAGATAGAAATTGTAAAAAACTTTGAGTAAAGTTTACAATTTATTGAGATTGATTGATATCAATCTCTTTTTGCATTTTCCTAACACTTCATCTATAGTCTACACGTATATTGGACTTTCACTACCTAGTTATGTGCCATGCATATAACACTAAAATGTGAATAAAAACTCACTTATTTTCTAAATTCTATGATTGAACTTTAACAATTATTCTCTTTAATAAATTGTTTCCCATTTTTTAATTCATTGCTACTTTCAAAATTATTATTTATATTTTCTTTATTTGTAATCATTTCTTCTAACATTTTACTAATCTGCACAGTTTCTTTAACCGTTTCAATATCTTTCGCAACTACATCACATGTCATTATTCTTTCTAATAATGTTGGTAATAAACTATTTTTTATGTTATTTAATTTATTTACATATATTAAATTATTACTTATAACTAAATTAATTTGACCATACTTTTCAGAAATAGAAGTGATTAAATTATTAAAATCTTGTATTTTAGAATCTTTTACTGCTCCTTTTAATAGTTCATCTGATTTACTAAAAGTGTCTAAAGAGTTATCAGCATTTATAGAATAATTATTTAAATATGAAATATATTCTTGAAGTTTCCCTATATAATTATTAATTAATTCTTTTATTTTATTTAGCATTTCTATTTCTTCACTTGCAAGTATTATTTCATTATCAATAGCAGAGTTAAATTGTTCTAATAATTCTTTATTTAAAACTAAATTGTTATCATCATTGGTCTTAAAAAATATCTTTTTGAATAAATTCTTTTTACCAGAAGATGTTAACTTATCAAAGACTTGTTTTATTTGTTTGATTTTGATATCTTTACTATATTTAGATACTGTATCATAAAAAATACTAGAAATATAAAGGGGATATTCGTTCATACCTTTACCATAGTTAAAAATATTTATATACTTTTCATTATCACTTAATAATTCTATTTTCCATTCTTTTAAATCTTTTATTACATCATCTATACTTTTATTTTGAAATATATTTGTATTACCATTTAGTTGCATTAACATATTTTTAGGTTTATGTTCTTCAATATATTTTTCTAGATATGGATTTAACATGCTTCGGTAATCATAATGTTTTAAACTAGTTGAATATTGTAAATTTGTTATAATATCATCAATAATATCTTTATGTTCTTTATAACTTATATTTCTTTTTCTTATAATACCATTTTTATTCAGTTCATCTTTTATTATATTTAGTAATTCTTCTTTTCTTATATCATACATTGTTAATTCAAAATTTTTCCTTATACGTTCGTAATCTATATAATCATATCTTTCTTTTTTCTCTAAATCTATCTTTTTATTATAAATTGTTAATGAATAAATACTATTTTGCATTAGATTTTCTATAAAACTATCTTCAAATTTAAATAAACTTGTCCTAATATTTAAATTTGAAATATTAGAGTTATTAAAAGCATAACATGAAATATAAATGATACTTTTGGGTATATTAATCTGTTTTAATTCTGGGCAATTATCAAATGCAAACCCATCTATTTGTTTTATATTATTAGAAAATTTAATTTTTTTTAAATTAGTGCAATCACTAAAAGCACACCTTGAAATGTTTACAACACTATCAGGAATAACAATTTCCTCTAAACTTTCACATTGAGAAAAGGCTTCATTTGCTAGGATTAATAAATTATTAGACAAAGTAACATTTTTTAAACTGAAGCACCCCAAAAAAGCACAAAACCCTATACGCTTTACAGTATTAGGAATAATGATACTTTTTAATGATTTACAATATGAAAATGCATATGGATCAATATATTTAATTCCTTCAGGTAATACAATTTTTTCTAATGATGAACATTTCCAAAAGGCATTACTGTCGATATGTTTTATGTTACTTGGCAAAACAACTTTCTTTAAAGATTCACAATCTGAAAAAGATCCCCAACTTATAGATTTAACAGTATTTGGTATTATTATTTCTTTTAATGACTTGCAACTTGTAAATGCATGTGCTTCTATATCTTCAAGCCCATCTGAAAGGGAAACTTTTTCTAAATTTTTGCAACTTTCAAATGCGCCTTCTTCTATTACTCTAACATTACTAGGTATAACAATGCTTCTTAATTTCTTAAGCCCTTGAAATGCCCCTTCACCTATAATTTTTACATCATTTGGAATAATAAATTTCTCAGTTATTTCACTCTTTTTAACTTTTATTAAAACGTTATTTTTAATTTCCATCAAATTCACCACCTTTTATAATCTATTTTTTCATTGATTCAATAAAATTAGATAAACTATGATAAGAAATATTGTTATTAATATCATAAATAATCTTTTTATTAACGTTTTTACTTTCTAAATAAGCATTTAAATGAGGTAACACCGTAATAGGTTCAAAGTCTTTATACATTAATTCTAAAATAATATTTCGATATAAATTAAGTACAAATTTTAATTTTTTCTTTTGATCATCCTTAATAATTTGTGTTGTGTATGTATCTAAATCGATTATTTTTACATCACTATTATTAATTAGAATACCATCACTATTAAAATCCATAGGATATATATCATTATCAGTTAATTCTTTTAAATTTTTCATTATTATTTGTAAAATTTTTAATTTATAATCTATACTTTCATCGTTTAAACTGGATAATATCTTATAATCTTTAAAATATGGAATACATATGCCTTTTAATGTATCATCTTTTAAAATAATTCCGTTTGGCAATATTGTTTCTTTAAGAAAACTTTGTTTTGATATTAACAAGCATAACTGATATATACTACTAATATTCTTTTTATTATATAATTTATATAAATTATTTCCAACTATATATAATTTTGCTTCTTCACCACAAAAATCATAAGAATTATTTTCAAATTCACTTTCTAAATTAATAAAATTCATAATATCACCTAAAAACCCCTATAAATAAATTTATAGGAGTTATAATAATACATTTTTAAATAAAAGTCAAATTTTATAATTATTTACATTATTTAGTTAAAAATAACTTAGAATATTTTCCATTTAATTTTAATAATTCTTCATGTGTTCCTGCCTCTATAATATGTTTATTCTCAATAAAAATAATTAAATCAGCATCTTTAATAGTATTTAATCTATGAGCAATAATAAACGATATTTTTCCTTTAAGTAGTTCCTTATTAGCAGACAATATATTTTGTTCAAACTCTAAATCAAGATTAGATGTTACTTCATCTAAAATAACAATATCACCATTTTTAAGTATAGCTCTTGCATAACTTAATAATTGTTTTTCGCCAAATGACAATAGGTCTGTTTTTGAATTAATAATTGTGTCATATTTGTTAGGTAATGACATTATTTTATTATCCAATCCAAGTTTTATACATATTTTTCTTATTTCTTCAAATGATATATTTTCTAAGCCATAATTTAAATTTTCTTTAATAGACATATTTAATATAACCGGTTCTTGAAAAACATATGAAATATTTTTTCTGAGCTCATTCAATTTATATTCTTTATAATCTACACCATTAATAAAAATATTTCCATCAGTCAAATCATAAAATCTTGGTATTAAATTTATTAAAGTTGTTTTGCCACTACCACTCTTTCCTACGATTGCTACTTTCATAGGCTTGTTTATTTTTAAATTAATATTTTCAAGAATTGTATCTTTTTCATTATAACTCATTTTAACATTATTGAATTCTATACTTGTGATTTTATTCAAGCATAGCAATCCATTGTCTTCCTCTTTTTCTATGTTTCTTATGCTTAAAACATTTAAAAATGCACTATATTTATTCATTGCTTCGTGAATATGATCTAAAACACCTTTCATATGTCCATTGATATCATTTATATAATCTAGCATTAAAAGTATTGATGAAGCTAAACCAATTCCAAGTAATATTTGATTACCACCTATGATCAATGTAACTATTGTTGCATTAAAAGTTAATAAGGAAAATATAGACGTATGTAATCCTATAGTTTTACTAGATTTAATTAATTCGTTCTTAGACTTGTTAAGCATTTCTCTTATATCTTCAATATTAATTTCTTCTAACCTTAAAGTTTTATTAGTGGAAAAACTATCAATATATTCATTAACCTTTCCCTGTAAGTCAATTATCATTAGGTGAATTTTTTTAAAATTTTTCATACTTTTGTTGTAAAATGGAATTAACACTATATATGATATTGTAAATATTAATAATATTACTAATGCAATTTTCCAACTAATAAATAGCATTATTATAAATGTAATTAAAATACTCTTTATTCTATATGCAAATAATCCAAGGAAATTCCATATAAATAATCTTGCCGCATCAAAACTTTGCGAAGTTGAAATACTAAATAAAGTACCTACTTGTATTTTGTCTAATTCACTAATCTTCGCTTTTTGGATATTTTTAAAAACTTTATTTTTTATCTGTCTGTCATTATCATAACATATTATACTTCTTTGTTTTTCAAGATAATAATTAAATAAAACTATTCTAATCCAAATATATAAAACGTAGATGAGACATATTATTATTGATAATCTAACATTATTATGTGGTATATAATTATCAATATTCTTTGAAAGTACAAATTGATAAACAATAACAGGAGTTATCTGAAGAAATTCAAACAACATTCTTTGTATTGTCTTAGTCTTATTTGTAGTGAAATTAAACATTTCGTTTAATTTTTGTTTATTAAACATATTCCTCACCTACTTTATTTAAATCAAGTTCATAAATAGATCTATATTGTTCATTTTTTAATAACTCTTCATGTGTTCCTGAGATTGCATTTCCGTTGTTTAAATAAATAATCTTATCAAATTTTGGTGCCAATTGAATATCATGTGTTATAAATATTTTACTTGAATTATCATCTAATGAAAGTAATTTATCTAATATATTCTTTTTGTTTATTCTATCTATTGCACTAAAAGAATCATCAAAAATCATTATGGGTTTTGGCTTAGTATATGCTCTTATTAATATTAATCTTTGTCTTTGACCCTTTGATAAAATAATTCCATTTTTTCCTATCTGACTATTATAACCATCATTTAATTTTTCTACATCGTCATGAAAAGAAAAAAATGTTGAAAGATTTATCATTTCTAAATTTGATATACTTGGTATTAATATTCTTATATTTTCAGCTATTGTTCTTGAAAATAAATACGAATCTTGTAGTAATAAGCATATGTTTTCTCTTATATACTTTTTATTTAAATCCCTTATCTCATATTGTCCAATCTTTATACTTCCTTCATATTCATAAAAACCAATTAATGTTTTAAATAATATAGATTTGCCACTACCAGTGCTTCCAATTATCATAACTTTTTCATTAGGATTTATCATGAAATTTAAATTTTTTAAAATTGTCGTTCCATTGACCTTTATATTAACATTATTAAAAGAAATGGTTGTATCATTGATAACTATATTTTTATCTTTATTATCATCGGTTTCAAGATCAAAAGATAATAATTGATTAAGTCTTTTGCACGATGCTATGCATAAATTAAATGTTTCTAATATTTCTGATAAATCTATAAATGAACTTGTAATTTTATTTGAATAGTTAATTGTAATATATATACTACCAACAGTAATTAATTTTTTAGAAAACAGGATACTACTAATTAAAAGTATTACAGGTGTTTGAGTTTTAACAACACCTCCTGTAAATGTTTTATATAGACTATCTATAACAACTTTTTTTCTGTTAATTTCATAATTATTATTATTAACAATATTAAAATTTTGTAATTCTTTGTCTTCTAAGTTATTTATCTTCATAAATTTAATATTAGAATAGTTATCATTTAATTTTTCATACAGATTCCTTTGAGATTTTAAATCATCATCAATTATTACCCTAGATTTTTTAAAATAATATATTGAACAAGCAATTATAATAGCAATTGCATTTATCATTACAATGGATAAATATAAATTTAAGTTAGAAAGTTGCCCTATCGCAAAAATAATTATTAATAATAAATCTAATATAAATGTAAGCTGTTTTTCAATAAAACCAACTATATTGTTAACATCATCAGTTGAATTTTGCACTAGGTCAGCAAGAGAACTTTTATAAAAGTCATGATATGTTAAATTTTGTATATGATTAAATAATTTGAATTTTATTTCATATTGAAATTCTTGTATAATTTTATTTTTAATAATCGTCCTTAAATATGTAGAAAAGATTATTATTCCTTCTACAATAATTAATAAAATACACATAATAGGTATAAAAGATAATTTTCCATCAAATAAATTAATAAAAAATACAATTATTTTATTATTAACCTGTTGCTTTAATAGTACATCTAAGAAATACTGAATTATTACTGGCATAAAAGTTGTTAAGTATGCAACTAATAAGCTAAAAATAACATATAATATGATCATAAAGCTACTACTTTTTAAACTTTTAATAATTAATCTAAATAACTTCATTATAATCACATCCCAAATCAAATATTCCATTGAACATTATATCAAATTTTATTTTCAATGACAATTAATGTAAAACTACTTTATATAAAATCATCTAATTTTAAACAAATTAGATGATTATTAAATTAAATATTATTATTTTACAATCCAAGAATTAATTAGATATCTTCCACCTTCGTAACCATATCCTTTGGGATTGTTTACAACTTCCCCATTTATTACTAAGGTAGATGAACCACCACCATCTAAGTTAGCAGCATTGTGAGCCTTATATCGTTTAAAGATATTAATCATACCTGCCATATCAATTCCTACACTATATCCAGGATTTCGTCCATCTATAACTAAAAATAGGACAATACCATCTTTTCTTTGACCAATGGCTGTTCTAGGCGCAACACCATATCCACCATTACCAACAACGGTAGAGGCCACACCATTAACAATTAAGAATGGTCCAAATTCTACGGCATCTCGCATACCATTTTCAATAGCAACACTTGCGTTTTCACGGGTTAAGACTAAAACATTATCATTATTAAATCCAATTAGTCCTCCACCCCATCCAGTGCCACCACCAACAGAATATATTTTTCCATCTTTTATAACGGTACCTGTAGCCCTTATAGCAATAGATGATGTATTATAAAGACCACTTGCATTAATTGCTACTTTAGCATCATTTTCATTTGCCATATCAGGCAATTGTTGACCACCGCGCTCTGCTCTTGAAGATACAGCAAGTGATACTCTTGATGGATCATATATAGCAACTAAATAACCTTTATATCCATTTTCATCTATTGGTATTACTTTATATAAATCATTATCTGGATCTCTTTTTAATATTTGTTCTTCATATATTGATTCATAATTCCCATCATCTTCATTATCGATAATAATATCTGATGTGTTAGTATTTTGTTTTCCTTCAGAAACATAATTATTACTTAAAGTATATGATATCATTTTATCAGTATAAATAGTTCTAGCAAGATAATGATGACTCATAGTTGTCATAGCAGTTGTTACAAGTAAATTTCTAAAATATGAAATAGGCCCATATGCTAGAAAAATAACACCTAAAGCAAGTATATCTAATATAATAAAAGTAATATTTAATTTTGATATTTTTTTCTCTTTCATATTTATCTTCCTATCTCAAATGGTTTTTCTTTCGTACCATTTCCTTCTATAATAAATAAATCGGTTGCTAAAGATAGAACTGGTCTAACTCTATATGCACTATCTATTAAATCAGCAAATAATTTTCGATTTTTGTTAATAACATATATAGTTTGTTTAGATGCTTCTGATGGCGTTAAAGTTGAATACTCATTATAACTTGTTATAAAGAAATCGCCTATTTTATATAACCCTACTTTTGCATCTACTTTATCTAAGTATGTATTTAAATAACTATAATTATCATTGTAACTATATGAACCAGTATAATATTTACTATCAACTATATAATTATTGTTTGCTAAGCTATTATAAAATTCATTATTTAAATAATAACCAATTCCTTCTCTAATAGAAAAAGTATTATCATATTTAGAATAACTATATTCATTAGTATCAATATATCCATCTAAGGCTACCTTTACAGATATATCATTTACATCAATTATACGGAAAGTATAACCTCCATAATTTAGGTATTCACCAACATACGCATCTGTTATCTTTTCTTTTACACTATTATCTATTATATATGGATTATCAATTGTACCATTTCCTGATGTGTACAATATTTGATTTGATATAACAATTGTAGGCTTTACAGCATAAGTATCATAATCCTCATTATCTTCTTTAATTTCGCCTTTATTATTTACATATAAAATTTTATTACTTTCTTCATCAACAATCCAAAAGTTATTATTATCAATAACAAAACTATTTTTTCCTAGTCTTTCATATTCTTTTTTTGTTAATAGACTAGATACATTATCATTTTGCTTAACAATATTAACTGTTCCTTTTAAACTTTTTTCAAACATACCAGAATATTCATTATCATTAATATTTAGCCATGTATTTATATCTGACTCATCAAATTTATCATTAATATTATATGGCAAAATAGTTTGTACTTCGTCAGTAATTAATTTTATATTTCCATCTTTATCAATGCCTACTATTCTCCACATCCTACCTAAATAGTATAAATAATTATCATTAGATCCTGCAGCATAATAATATTCATCACCATCTTTTTGAAGACCATAATTCATTCCTTCAATACCTTGTGTACTAACTAATTTTTCATATAATTTAATTTCTGCTTTTACATTTTTAGGGTGTTCTATTTTATAATAATATAATAATCTATAACCATAGAAAAGACACAATATACTTAAAAAGACAATACTAAGTACATTAAATAAAATTCTAAATTTTTTATTCATTTATTAATCTCCAAAATCATTTTGATAACTAATTAAACTACAATTTTGAACACCATCTATTTTACTTATTTTATCAACTAATTTTTGAGTACCATCATTTAATTCTACTTCAAAAGTCATCTCAACATTATTTTTACTTTTAGATTTACTTTTTAATTTGTATTTTTTTAGTTTAGATAAAATATTTTTTATATCATCTTCTACACTATCATCATATTTTACTATTACTAAATATTTTGAATTCATTTTTAAACCCATCATATAACAAATATAGTAAAGAATTCCTAACATTAATGACCCTATAATAGATGCTAAATATAAATTAGCACCAGCCATAATTCCTGCAGTTATAGCCCAAAACATAAATCCTGTGTCAACAGGTTCTTTTACCGCTGTTCTAAAACGAACAATAGATAAGGCACCTACCATACCAAGTGATAAGGCAATATTTGAACTAATAGTTTGAATAATTAACGTTGTTACTAAAGCAAGCATTAAAATTGATAATGAAAAAGATTTTGAATACACTACACCTGTATAAGTTTTCTTATATATCCAAATAATAAAGACACTAATCATAAAAGCCGTAATTAGCGACAATAAAATACTTTGAACGGATATAGTTCCTGTAAATTGATTTACAACACTTTTTTTAATTACATCTACAAAACTCATAATTTCACTCCTTTATTTAATTGACCTACAAGCAGCAAACTTAGAAAAAGCTTGTCTACATGTTGGAATAGTTTTTAAGATTATGGCAATTGCTTCTGGCAAAACTTCATTGAATTTAACTTCCAATACAAGTAAGTTATTTTCAATCACAGGCTCAGATACAATGTTTTCATCAAAAATATCATAATTATATCTTCCTGATTTAATATTATAATCAAAAGTAACTCTGACATCAGATACTGGATAAGTAAAAGCCATACGATAATAATCAACTATAATTGATGGTTTTAATCCCTTTGTTTTTATTTCTAATAAAAATTCATTTAATAGTTTATCATTTGACTTAAATTCAAAAGATTTTCCTTCAATAATATTTTGGCATAATTCTTTTGTAATTCTTGTTTGATCTTTTGATGTCATATTATTATGTTTTAACTTTTTCTCAAGCCTTATAAAACTATTATTGTTATTATAAATACGTATTCGATATTTTTTTCGATATAAAACACCATCTAATTTCTCATAGTATGCACTAGAATATGGTGTATCAAAATATAAACTTCTAATAAAATAACCATTTTCTCCATTAGAATCTATATCCATTAATAATGCTAATCTTTGCTTTAATATTTCAGCATCTTTTTTAGTTATTGTATATTTAAGTTCGTGTCTATATTTACGTTTTTCACTCATCTTATTCACCAAAATATTCTTTCATTTCATCATTACTTAAACCAAAATAGTTTTTAGTTTGTGTAAGTAAATAACTTCTTCTCATGTTTACAAAGTTTTTAAGTTCATCGACGGCATCATTCCAATCTTTCATTGTTTGTCCCCATCTTTCTTGGTTTCTAGGCATCTCTGGTAATATTAGATTGTATATATTATCTACATATTTTAATATTCTTTCATTAGATAAATTTTCTTTTAAAATCTTTGATAATATCTCAACAAATTCCTTTTTAAATTCCTTATTTTTCATTAAATTACGCATTATATCAGTCGGAACATTATAATCACTCATTCCGGCAGGATCAGTCATAAACGAATAATAATTTACACGATAATTATATAATCCATAATCTAAATCATAAAAAATAAGTTTCCATTTTCCATTATCAATATCTGGATGTGAAAAAAAGCGGCAATTGATAATATCATTATTTGTTGTATAAACCTCGGCTACCCAAAAAGTTATTAGACTATCTATATCTATTTTTTCTTTAATATAATTATAGTTATCATCATTTGCCATATTATGACTATTAACATAATTAATTATATCAAGATATCCCTGCTTAGAGCCAGCAGTTAACTCTCCATCTATTCTAACAATATTTGTCTTTTCTGGATCAACATTATAATGACTAGCAATAAAGTTTTCATAAACTTTTTCCCTTATATTATAAATACCCCAGTAAGAACCATTAATATAAAGAATTACTGATTTATATGCTTGTACATCAACATCAGTATCATCCATAAGTGATGTCATAAGAGGATCTCGCATCATGGCAACAACACTGTCTTGTGATCCTGACCTTAATACTAATGAATTATATACACTGTTGTCTCTATTTTCAAAAACTTGATAATGTAATTCTGAAGATCCATATTTTTTTCTAAACTTTAAAGAAAAGCTTTTTTTATCCATTCCTCTTGTTGAACCACCAAACAATTTAAGGCCACAATCTATATCAAAACCTGTTCCATCTAATTCAAATAGTTCAGCATTGGCACCATATTCTAAGTCTTCATCCCAGGCATTTGCCTCTAATGAGTAAAAATTATTTGGGTTAAGCGAAACTGATAGTACAGGTAGTGCATGGTTTTCATTAATTATATATGATGCAGTAATCATATTGCTGTCATATTTTCCATCTTCGACACTAATTGCCTTAACTACTGTTGTCTTATCTAATTTTATAGGTTCGTTATATATATAAGAAGACGAAGTTGGATAACTACCATTTAAGGTATAATATATAGTTCCTGGTGCATCTATTTCAAGTGTTAAATCATTAACATCATTATATATACCTGCATTTATAGAAAAATCTGGAGAATAGGCTATTTCATATTTTCCAGAATTATTATTTTTACCAGGTGTTGGCTCACTCATGTATATAAAACCAAAAGATGTATCTCTACCATAACTATATCCCGTCTTGATATCACATATAAACATTGAATCAGTTACTTTATTATCTTTAATTAAATATAGTGACTCTGTACTCGATATTTTGAAATTAGCGTGCTTATATGAATTATTTGATAAATTTTCATCACCTGATGCCATTAAAATATAATATTCTCCAGGTTTTAACACCTTATCTTCTAATTGATACATTTCCGTATTATTTAAAGATGTTGTAATATAATAATCGCTAAGATTGATATCTTTATCACTATTATTTTTAAGTTCAACCCAGTCATAAAAATTATAACTATTTTGAGGTAAATAACTATAATTACTAGACATTACTTCATTAATGATTAGTTCATTCTTATTCTTTTGATATTTCTTAGCAAATTCTAAATTGCCATCATTATTATTTTCAAAGCCACCTGTTAACACGCCTGTTTTTTGGTATTTACCATCAATAAGGGCAAGTGCATAACCATTTGGTAAATTATCATAAGGAACATTTTGAACAATTTTATCGTTTTTACTAAGAATAACATTTCCTTTTTTTGAATCTAATTTAAAACTTGCATGTAAAATATCTTCATCTATATCTCTTCCTGATGTATAAATTAAAATAATTTCATTAGGATTTAAATTAATATCAGGTAACTGCCATTTAAATGGCTCATTTTCACTATTAGATAAACTATAATTTTTTAAATTTATTTTTTTATTGGTAGTATTTTTTAATTCAATATAACCACTAAAATCATTATAATTGTCTGTGAATTGTCCACCATTTCTAACAAGTACCTCATTAATAACAATGTCATTTTCATTATTATTTAATGAATTAATAAATGAATTATAACCTTCCTTTGTATTAGCAAACCCTGGAGTTGCTTCTTTCACAATTTTAAAATTACCATCAATATCACGTGCCATACTACAATTCTTATTTGTTTTTGCTATTTCAACAGCATCAATTATCTTACCATTACCATTTTTAAGTACTAAGGTTTCTCCACCATTTTTGCTTAATTTAAAATTAGCATATAATCCATCTCTATTTTCACCACTTAAAAATATAACCATATATGACTTTGCCTTAATTGTTACATTACCAAAAAACCATTTTGCTTTATTTTCATCATCTGATAAACTATATTTTTCAAGTTTTATATCTTTATTAGATCCATTATATAATTCTACAATATCATATACATTTCCTTCAGGATCAGCATATACACTACTATTATTATTAATAATTTCATTAAAAACAAGCTTTTTGATATTTGATTCTCCATTTTCATCAAGTTCTGATTCAAGATTAGATATTTTATTACCATTTTTATTTAGTAATAATGTTACTAGAACTAAGACAAGTAAGATACCTATCATTATAAGTATATTTTTAATACTTTTATCAAATTTATTTTTATATATTTGTAGCATAACATCAACACCTAATCTATTCTTATTCCTATATAATATTATCATAAATTATCGAAAATTGGAATAATAATGAAAAAGAAAAGAAAAAAACTTACCACAGTAAGTTATTTCCAAAGATTAATAGGATATTCTTTATTTTCTACCATCTTATTAATTTCTTTAATTATCATGTCTCTATCTTCATGATATGTTACGCCATACCATTTAGCAGATGTGTCAAGTACCTTTACATTTAACTTATTTTCTTTTATTAAATCATATACAGCTTCTGAAATAACATATTCACATTTTTCCATGTTATTAGTATTGCTATCTAAAAATTTATAAAACAATTCTTCTAAATGTTTAAAAATCATTGGTGTAAAACCAAACATATTCATAGATACTGGTGTACCTCTATCAACAACAAATGGTTCATCTCCACTAAGTGGAGTTGCTGTTATAACACCATTTTCTTCAATGCAACTACTTTCAATTAGCTTTGTTAAATATCCATTTTCACTTGCACAAACACCGCGTTTAACTGCACCATTTTCAGTTAAAGTATTTTCAATTTTATAACCAACAACAGCACAATCAATAGTACTATTTTTATCAGTTTCTTTTAAGTATTTTGCAATAGTTTCATAGGCATCATACCCATAGAAATCATCAGCATTTATAATTGCAAAATTATCATCAACTATATCTTTGCAAGTAAGTAATGCTTGAACAGTTCCTAGAGGTTTTACTCTATCACTTGGAATACTATATTTTTCTGTAAAACTACTTAGTTTTTGAAAAGTGTATTCAACCTTAATTTGATTTTCAACCCTTTTACCTATTGTTTCTTTAAAAATATCAAAAATTTCATCCTTAATAATAAATACTACTTTATCAAATCCTGCTTTGACTGCATCATAAACAGAATAATCAATAATAAATTCACCATTAGGACCAACTGGATCAATTTGTTTTAATCCTCCATAACGACTACCCATACCGGCAGCTAATATAACTAATGTCATTTTTTCTACTCTCCTTGTAGAATAAGTATACTATATATATTTAAAAATAGCAACTTTATTTACAAAAATTTACACGCATGCTATGATTAATTTATGATAATGTCTTAAGTGTTAGTATTTGATTATGTCTCAAAAC
>ERZ825896.1393-NODE-1393-length-27071-cov-3.505552_pt1 | contig 27071 bp, 25 predicted proteins | sample MGYA00519858_ERZ825896 | MGnify/ENA primary metagenome ERZ825896 (study PRJEB31778, sample SAMEA3449214) | human gut metagenome | biome: human gut; feature: human-associated habitat; material: faeces | place: United Kingdom | collected 2010/2012 ...
TCCGCTGGCAAGCAATTTTTTCGCCGGAATCCTGACGGATTTCAAGGAAAAATTGTGCCGTCCAACGGTCAAAAGGCCTGCCGATTGGGCATGTTGATATGTTTCAAACAATCCCTGGTAGTAATTACCTGTTATGCCGGAAGTCTGGTGTTTTTGAAGTGCGTAATTGTACACGTGCTCTTTTGCAGTTATGATGAAGACAGGGTAAAACAGACATGACTTGGAGCAGGCGCAGCAGCTGTGGAGTCCTAATCCAGCACCGCGCCCTTGGAGGCGGACTGGACCATCTTGGCGTACCGGGCCAGATACCCAGTTTTAACTCTGGGCTCCGGACAGACCCACTTGGCCTTGCGGGCGGCCAGGGTGGCATCGTCCACCTGAACTTCGATCCTGCAGTTTGGAATGTCGATGGAGACAATGTCTCCCTCCTCCACCAGGGCGATGGCTCCGCCCTGGGCAGCCTCGGGACAGACATGGCCGATGGCGGCTCCGCGGGTGGCGCCAGAGAAACGGCCGTCGGTGATAAGTGCCACGGAGGAGCCCAGGCCCATACCTACAATCGCGGATGTGGGGTTGAGCATTTCGCGCATACCGGGGCCGCCCTTGGGCCCCTCGTAGCGGATGATAACCACATCTCCGGATACGATTTTTCCGTCATAGATGGCTTTGATAGCGTCATCTTCGCTGTCGAAGACCCGGGCGGGCCCGGAGTGGACCATCATCTCGGGAGCGACGGCGGAGCGCTTGACCACGCAGCCCTCGGGGGCCAGGTTGCCCTTCAGAACAGCAATGCCGCCGTCGGGGGAGTAGGGGTTCTCTATGGGGCGAATGATTTCGGGGTTCCTGTTTTCCACGCCCGTGAGATTTTCCGCCAGAGTTTTGCCAGTGACGGTCATCACATCCGTGTTCAGCAGGTTTTTCTTTGTTAGCTCTTTCATGACGGCGTGGACGCCGCCGGCCAGATCTAGATCCTCCATATAGGTCTCGCCCGCAGGGGCCAGATGACACAAATTGGGGGTTCTGGAAGAGATCTCGTTGGACATCTCCAGGGAGAGATCGATGCCGCACTCGTGGGCGATGGCAGGGAGATGGAGCATGGTGTTGGTGGAGCAGCCCAGGGCCATATCCACCGTATCGGCATTGTGGAATGCGGCCTCGGTCATGATATCCCGGGGCCGGATATTCTTCTTCACCAGTTCCATAATCTGCATGCCGGTATGTTTTGCGAGGCGGAGCCGGGCGGACATGACGCCTGGAATGGTGCCGTTTCCCTCCAGCGCCATTCCAATGGCCTCGGTGAGGCAATTCATGGAGTTGGCGGTATACATGCCGGAGCAGGAGCCGCAGGAGGGGCAGGCGTTCTGCTCATACTCCTCCACGCCTTCCTCATCCAACTTGCCGGCATAGTAGGAACCGACGGCTTCAAACATGTGGGAGAGGCAGGTACGGCGGCCATCTTTCATGCGCCCGGCAAGCATGGGGCCGCCGGAGCAGAAGATAGTGGGGATGTTGACCCGGGCCGCCGCCATGAGCAGGCCGGGTACATTTTTATCGCAGTTGGGAATCATCACCAGGCCGTCAAACTGATGGGCGATGGCCATGGCCTCAGTGGAGTCCGCAATGAGGTCCCGGGTGACCAGGGAGTATTTCATACCCACATGGCCCATAGCGATGCCGTCGCATACGGCAATGGCGGGAAACTCAATGGGAGTGCCGCCGGCAGCCCGGATGCCGGCCTTGACCGCCTCGGCAATTTTGTCCAGATTCATGTGACCGGGTACAATCTCATTGTAGGAGCACACCACGCCAATGAGGGGCCGCTCCAGTTCCTCCTTGGTATAGCCCAGAGCATAGAACAGGGAGCGGTTAGGGGCCGCGGGGATCCCCTTTTTTACGTTGTCGCTGATCATGGAAGTCTGCCTCCTTAAGTAGTGCCACTAGTTGTATAATTACACTTGAATTGTCTGACAACATATTATATGATAGAGGCAGAGATGTCAAGAGCCTGGAGGGGTTTCGATGGAGAAAAAGAATCTGTCCCAGCAGACCGCCGAGAGGCTGTATACGATGATTGTCGTGGAGAGGCGGCTGGCGCCGGGAGAGAAGCTGCCCAATGAGCTGGAGCTGTCCCGTGAATTGGGCGTGAGCCGCACAACGCTGCGGGAGGCCATCCGTACCTTAGCGGCCCAGGGCGTGCTTGCAATTCAGCGGGGGAGAGGGACGTTTGTCTCAGACGCTGTGGAGCGAATCAATGATTTCGGGTTCTCTGCGCTGGATCGAATGCGGGGACAGTTGCGGGATCTCTTTGAGCTAAGGCGTATTTTTGAGCCCAGCGCGGCCCGGCTGGCCTGCCGCCGGGCCACCGGTGAGGAGCTGGATGAAATTTTGGCGCGGGGGAAGGAGGTGGAGGACTGCATCCGGGCAGGACGGGATCGCACCGAGGCCGACAGGGCGTTCCACGGCGCCATTGTCCGGGCTACCCACAATGAGTTCATGATGCGGCTGCTGCCCATGATCAGCCAAGCCGTGGCGACCGCCATTGAGGCAGGGGACCGGCAGGAACAGCTGGCTGAGGATACGCTGCGGGATCACGCGCTGCTGATGGATTTCTTCCGCAAGCGGGATGAGACCGGAGCTGAGCATGCTATGGCCATCCACATGCACCATTCCATCGATGTGATGGGACTGGAAGGAGAGTCCTATTGCGCGGATCATGGCGGCCAGTAAGCGTGTCTTTTCTTTCTGAAAGTGCGAGTACGGACTAGAAAAGAGAAATCCCCCCGGCCTAGCCGGGGGGATTTCCATTTCTCCAGAGGGCGGAATACAGTCGGGAATTTAGCTCAGTTCGAACATGCCGTGATAGAGCTGATAATACTCACCCTGCTGGGCCAGCAGCTCCTCATGGCTGCCGCGCTCCACAATTTTTCCCTGCTCAAGAACCATAATGGCATCGGAGTTGCGCACTGTGGAGAGCCGGTGGGCAATGACGAAGACAGTGCGGCCCTCCATGAGCTGGTCCATGCCCTTCTCAATGAGCGCCTCTGTACGGGTATCGATGGAGGAAGTAGCCTCATCCAGAATGAGTACCGGCGGGGCGGCGACTGCGGCCCGGGCGATGGCCAGGAGCTGCCGCTGGCCCTGAGACAAGTTGGCTCCGTCAGAGGTCACCATAGTCTCATAGCCCTGTGGGAGGCGGCTGATAAAGGAGTGGGCGTTGGCGATACGGGCGGCCCGCTCGATTTCCTCCTGCGTGGCATCCAGCTTACCAAAGCGTATATTGTCGGCGATGGTACCTGTGAAGAGATGAGTATCCTGAAGTACAATGCCCAGGCTGCGGCGAAGAGAGTCCTTTTTGATGTCCCGCACGTCGATGCCGTCATAGACAATCTTACCGCCTTGGACGTCATAAAACCGGTTGATGAGGTTGGTAACAGTGGTCTTTCCGGCGCCGGTGGAGCCTACAAAAGCAATTTTTTGCCCCGGCTTGGCAAAGAGGCTGATATCCTTGAGTACAGGGTGCCCGGCATCATAGCCAAAATCCACATGCTCAAAGCGGACGTCTCCCCGCAGCGGAACAATGCTGCCGTCAGGCTTGCGCCACGCCCAATGGCCGCCGGTGCCGGAGGGAGCGGACGGATTGCCGTCCTGTTCCGGCGTGCAGACCAGTTCCACCGCTCCATCGTCCACTTCCGGTGGCTGGTCCATGGCCTCAAAGACACGTTCCGCACCCGCCAGCGCCGCAAGAAGAAAATTGCTCTGTTGAGTGAACTGATTGATGGGCATGGCCGCCTGCCGGACAAATACCAGATAGCTGGCCAGGCTGCCTACGTCCGTCATGCCTTTCAGGGCCATAATACCGCCCAGGGCGGCCACGATGGCATAATTGATATAAGAGATGCTCACCACCGCCGGGATCATGGTGGCAGCATAGCTCTGGGCACCAGTGCCGGCCTTGCGAAGCGCCTCATTTTTGGATCGAAAGGCATCCAGGTTGGCCTTTTCATGATTGAAGACCTTGACGACCTTCTGGCCGCCCACCATCTCCTCAATGTAACCGTCCAGATCGCCCAGACTGGCCTGTTGCTTGGTATAGTAGGCTTTGCTGCGCCGGCCGCTGAAACGGATATAGAGGAACATGACTGCATAGCAGACGGCGACGATCAGCGTCAGGCGCCAATTGAGGATAAACAGGATGATTAGGGTGCCCGTCATCTGAATGAAGCTTTGAATGACCATGGCAAAGCTGTTGTTTAATGCATCTGAGATCGTATCTACGTCGTTGGTAAAGTAACTCATGACGTCGCCGTGCCGCTGTGTGTCAAAAAATTTCAGCGGCAGCGTCTGCAGATGGGAGAACAGATCCCGCCGGATATCGAAGAGGATCTTTTGCGCCGCCTTTACCATCGTCTGTGTATAGCCGTAGGCGGAGAGGACGCCCAGTCCGTAAATGCCGGCCGTAACCGCAACGCCCAGGATCAGGGTGTGGACATCTCCGGAGACCAGGTTGTTTACAATAGGGCGAATCATATAGGTCCCCAACAGATTGGCCAGCGCGCTGATCGTCACCAGTATCGCCACGATCAGCAGGAGCAGCTTATGCCGTCCCATGTAGGACAGCAGTGTACCCAGTGTATAACGCAGGTGCTTAGGCTTTTTCCCGCTCAACTGCCGTGCCGCCATGGTAATCCTCTCCTTTCATCTGGGATGCGTAGATCTCCTGGTAAATGGGGTCTGATGCAATCAGATCCTGGTGCGTACCCACCGCGTGAATGCTTCCGTCATCCAGGATAATGATTTGATCGGTGTCGATGACAGAGGTAATCCGCTGGGCAATGATAATTTTGGTGACGCCGGTGAGCTTGGAAAGCGCTGTGCGGATGCGGCCCTCGGTGGCAGTGTCTACCGCGCTGGTGGAGTCGTCAAAAATCAGAATCTTCGGGCGTTTCAGCAGGGTGCGGGCGATACACAGCCGCTGTTTCTGACCGCCGGAGACATTGACGCCGCCCTGGCCTAAATCGGTGTCCAGACCCTTTGGCAGACGCTCCAGGAATTCATCGGCGCACGCAGCCCGGCAGGCGGCCCACAGGGTCTCGTCGTCGGCAGACGGGTCGCCCCATTTCAGATTCTCCCGTATCGTGCCGGAAAAGAGCACATTTTTCTGCAGGACAATGCCGACTGCATCCCGCAGCGCCTGTAGGTCGTATTCCCGTACGTTGCGGCCGCCTACCTTGACGGTTCCCTCCGTGGCGTCGTAAAGCCGGGGAATCAGCTGGACCAAGGTGGTCTTGGCTGACCCTGTTCCCCCCAGGATACCGATGGTCTGTCCTGCCTGAATGTGCAGATTCACATTGGAGAGGGCGTACGCTCTGGCCTCGGAGCGGTATTTGAAGGAGACGCCCTCGAAGTCTATGCTGCCGTCAGGCACATGAGTTGCCGCGTGTTCCGGGGACGTGAGCACAATGTCCTCATCCAGAACCTCGCTGATACGGCGGGCGCTGGCCAGAGATCGGGTGAGCAGCAGAAAGACGTTGGAGATCATCATCAGTGAGTTCATCACCTGGAGCACATAGCTCAAAAAGCCTGTCAAATCTCCCACCTGAAGGGTGGAGCGGAGGATCATATTTCCGCCAAACCACATGATGAGCACAATGGTGACATACATGACAAGCTGAAAGGCGGGCAGATTGAGTACCGCGTAATGGAAAGTCTTCTGGCTGGTATCCATCAGGTCGCAGTTGACCGTTTGAAACTTCTCTTCCTCGTATTCCCCGCGGACAAAGGCCTTCACCGCCCGAATGGCAGTCAGCCCTTCCTGTACCACATGGTTCAGCTGATCCACTGCCTTTTGCAGGCGGCTGTACATGGGAGCTACTTTGCGGACAATGCAGACCAGAATCACCGCCAGGATGGGGGTGCTCACCACAAATACAAAGGCCAGGGAGCGGTTCATCCAAAAGGACAGGATAAGCCCCATAACCAACATCACCGGGCCGCGGACCAGAGGGCGAAAGCCGCCGTTGATCGCATTCTGCAGCACTGTAACGTCGGTGGTCATCCGGGTGACCAGAGAGGAGGTCTCAAAGTGATCAAGATTGGCGAAGGCATATTTCTGAACCCGCTCATATTGTGCCTCCCGGACCCGGGAGCCCCAGCCGTAGGCGGTTCGGGCTGCAAAGCGGGCGTAGAGCAGGCCGGTAATCAGGGCCAAAACGGCACACAGGGCCATCTGAAGCCCTTTATGTACGATAAATGTGACATCTTGATTCATAACGCCCACATCAATCAGATCCGCCATCAGGATGGGGATGACCAGTTCAAAGCAGGTCTCGACCAGCACCAGGACAGCGCCAATCACCATGTCAATTTTATAAGGCCCCAAATAGCTCAATAAACGCTTTAGATCTCGCATGGATGTCCCTCCTGCCAGATCCGGAAATTCTGGTGCGCCCGGGCGAGGTAATTGGAAAACTGTATAATCTCCTCCGGCGTGAAGCCCTGAAGCATAATTGCCTCCGCTTCGCGGCAGCGCCCTCGCCACGCCTGTGCGGCTTGCCGCCCCTGTTCGGTGATTGCAATCAGATCGCGCCGGCGGCTCAGGCTGTCTGTCTGCCGGATAATAAAGCCGCCCTTTTGCAGTGCATCCAGCATGCGGCACACGGCGGCCGGGTCGATTTCAAAATAATCGGCCAAATCCCGCTGACGGCAAGGGCCGTGGTCGGAGAGATAGGCAATCAGCTTGGGCTGCCCGACGCCAAGTCCAAGCTCTTTCATATAGGCCCGAAGATACTTGCGCTGGGCGTGAAACGTCCGGTACAGCAGCAAATGAAGGTTTTGTTCCATGAGCCATCACCTTTCTTGATATATCAATTGTTGATATATCAATTATAATACGCGGAAAACCGTTGTCAACCCCCGGCAGAGAAATCCAGACGATACGGGCAAAAAAGCGGCGGCTCCCGTCTGGGAGCCGCCGCAGTGTTGCAGGAAGAGGGATACGTAAGATCATCAGTTGGACGCCGTATCCAAGTTGGAGTCGTCGCCCCACACCATATTCTTGCGGAGCTGGGCGCCTACAATCTCCATTTGATGCTTCTTGAGCTGCTCGCGCTTGGAATTAAAGAAAGTGCGGCCATTCTTGTTTTCGGCAATCCACTTTCCGGCGAAGGTACCATCCTGAATGTCGGAGAGGACAGCCTTCATGTTCTTCTTGGTCTCCTCATAGGGCAGTACGCGGGGGCCGGAGACATACTCGCCGTACTCGGCAGTGTCCGAGATGGAGTAGTTCATGGCGGCCACGCCGCCCTTATTGATAAGGTCGATGATAAGCTTCATCTCATGGATGCACTCGAAGTAGGCGTTTTCGGGCTCGTAGCCGGCCTCTACCAGAGTCTCGAAGCCGCAGCGCATCAGGTCCACGACGCCGCCACACAGCACAGCCTGCTCACCGAACAGGTCGGTCTCGGTCTCATCGTTGAAGGTGGTCTCCATGACACCGGCGCGGGCGCCGCCGATACCGGCGATGTAGGCCAGGGCAATCTTATAGGCGTTGCCGGTGGCATTCTGCTCCACGGCCACCAGGCAGGGCACACCCTTGCCCGCCACATACTGGGAGCGGACGGTGTGGCCCGGGCCCTTGGGGGCGGCCATGAAGACGTCAACACCGGCGGGAGGGACAATCTGCTTGTAGCGGATGTTAAAGCCATGGGCAAAGGCCAGAGCTTTGCCCTCGGTCATGTAAGGGGCGATGTCCTTCTTATAGACATCGGCCTGGGCCTCGTCGTTGATGAGCATCATGACGATATCGCCCCACTGGGCGGCCTCGGCCACCGTCTTGACCTGGAGGCCTGCACCCTCAGCCTCTGCCCAGCGCTTGGAGCCCTGACGCAGGCCGATACACACATCGCAGCCGGAATCTTTCAGATTGAGGGCATGGGCGTGTCCCTGTGAGCCATAGCCGATAATGGCGATTTTCTTGCCGTTGAGATAGGAGAGCTCGCAGTCCTTTTCATAGTACATCTTTGCCATGATAAAACACTCCTTTTTATAATAAGGTTATATATATCCAGTATCTACATAGTAACACAGTAAATCAAAAAAGAATGGTAACTGTGATACAATCTGAGAAGAATTTTGCGGCGGATTGCCTACAGCACATTTTTACCCAGATTAAACTCAGTCTTTTCCTTGGTCTCATCCCCAATGGTGTACGCACCCCGCTCCAGAGCCACCATGCCGGTACGGACCAGCTCCAGGATGCCGAAGGCCTCCAGCAGCTTCTGCATGGCGTCGGCCTTGGACTCGTCGCCGATGAGGGCCAGAGTCAGGGATTTGAGAGACACGTCGATAATAGAAGCGCGAAAGATATTGGCGATCTGGATAATTTCATTGCGGATGTCGGGCGTTTCCGCCCTTACTTTGAACATGACCAGCTCCCGGCGGATGCTCCGCTCGGGCAGCAGTTCCTGCACCGAATAGACGGGAAACTGCTTGCGCAGCTGGTTCATAATCTGCTCGATCATAGGCGCGTCGCAGAGTACCTCAATGGTGATGCGGGAGACGGCGGGATCATCAGTGGTGCCGACAGCCAGGGATTCAATGTTGTAGCCCTTCCGGGAGAAGAGCCGGGATACCTGGGAGAGGACGCCGGCGGCGTTCTCCACCAGGACCGACAGGGTATGGCGGGTCACAGAATTCATTTCACTCATGTCTTCGCCCCCTTAGTCCAGAATAAAGTCGGTGACCGGCGTGCCGGCGGAGACCATGGGGTGGACCATGGCGTCCTTGTCAATGGCGCACTCGATGACACAGGATTTGCCCAGTGCTGCAGCCTTGCGGAAAGCGGCCTCAAACTCGGGCTGGGTAGCGGCTCGGAAACCGGTGAGGCCATAGGCTTCAGCCAATTTGATAAAGTCGGGACCCCGATCCAAATCTGTCTGAGAAAAGCGCTTTTTATAAATCAAATTCTGCCACTGGCGAACCATGCCCAGGGTCCGGTTGTTGAAGATAACCGTGATTACCGGGATGCCGTAGTACTCCTCAGTGCACAGCTCGTGGCAGTTCATGCGGAAGCAGCCGTCGCCGGTACAGTGGACCACCACCTTGTCAGGATTGCCCACAGCGGCTCCCATGGCGGCCCCCAGACCAAAGCCCATGGTGCCGAAGCCGCCGGAGGTGATAAACTGGCCCGGTCGGGAGAAGTGGTAATACTGTGCGCACCACATCTGATGCTGGCCTACATCGGTGACAATAATGGCGTCTCCGTCGGTTACATCCTGGATGGTCTCCAAAATCTCGTGGGGGTGGAGGATATCGTCGGCCTTGAGGGGGACTTCCTTGTGGGAGAAAACCCACTCCTTCCAGGTGGGGTAGTCGTGGGTGGGAAGCGTTTCATTCAGCAGCTCCAGCACCCGCCTGGCGTCTCCGATGATGTGGTGGTCGGTACGGACGTTTTTGTCAATCTCGGCCCGGTCAATATCGATGTGGACAATTTTGGCCCCCTTGGCAAAAGTGGCGGGATCAGTGGCCACCCGGTCGGAGAAACGGCAGCCGATGGCGATGAGCAGATCGCACTGGTCCACCGCATAGTTGGAGGCATGAGACCCATGCATACCGATCATCCCGGTGAAGAGCGGGTGGCTGCCGGGCAGGGCGCCGCCGCCCATGATGGTGGAGGCCACGGGTGCGCCTAAGGTCTCTACAAATTTACGAAACTCGGGTACAGCGCCCTTGGAGCGGATAACGCCGCCGCCCACCAGGACCAGAGGCATTTTAGAACCCTCGATCATGTTCAACAGGGTCTGAATATCTCCGGCGTCGGGTTCGGGTGTCTTGAGATCGTGGCTGGCCCGGCGGAGCATGGCGCCCAGCCTCCCATGGGTGGCGTGCTGTTCCAGCGGGAGGGGCTCGTAGTCCGCCTCGGCGGCGGTGACGTTTTTGGCGATATCAATGAGGACGGGCCCCGGGCGGCCGGAGCGGGCAATGGCAAAGGCCTCCCGTACGACATCAGCCAGGGAGTTTGGATCCTTGACCAGATAGTTGCACTTGGTGATAGGCATGGAGATGCCGGTGATATCCACCTCCTGAAAGGAGTCCTTACCGATGAGGTTTTCCGACACGTTGCAGGTGATGAAGACTACGGGAGAGGAGTCGTAGTAGGCGGTGGCTATACCGGTAGTCAGATTGGTGGCCCCGGGTCCGCTGGTGGCGAAGCACACACCCACCCTGCCGGTGGAGCGGGCATACCCGTCGGCGGCATGGGAGGCACCCTGCTCATGGGCCGTGAGGATGTGGCGGATTTTATCCTTGTACCCATGGAGCTCAAATTCGTCGTACACGTTCAGAATGGTGCCGCCGGGGTAGCCGAATACCGTGTCTACCCCCTGCTCCAGCAGGCACTCCATCAAAATCTGGGCGGTTTTCATTCTCATGTGGTAAACCTCCTTCAGCTGACTGACAAAATCGGGGTGGAAAAACAAAAAGGAGCATGACGTCTCGTCCCCATAGGACGAAGTCATACTCCGTGGTACCACCTAAATTCATGGAGGAGTTCCCTCCATGCGCTCATTGCCCCGATAACGGAAGGGGAACCGTCCCCGCCTACTTCTGGTTCAGCGGAGCTGCTCGCGGGCGACGTTCAGTCGGGTCTCACGGGAGCTTACACCGGCCGCTCCCTCTCTGCGCTTGCGTACCCTGCCTACTTACCCGGTCATCGCATTTCTATCATAAAAGATTATCTGTAATCATACCGTCCGTTTTATTTTTTGTCAATCAAAAGCGCCGGATTTTTGCACTTTCCCCATTTTGAACAAGGGAACCGGGGAGGGTGAAGGAACTTTTTTGCACAGATCAGCCAGTGCGTACAGGTGAAAAATTTAACGCTGGACATTCTTAGAGAGCTGGGTTAAGATAAAAAAGTAAACTGGAAAGTTTTTATTGTGAAAAGATTAACAAAACTGGCCGGTTTCTATAGACTTTTTGCTGAAACTGCGCTATGATGTTTACTGTTTGAAAGGTCGGCATACGCCGATTTTCCCATCTGAAAAAGCGGCCCGTGTGTGGGCCTGATTTGCGAGGTGGATCTATGAAGCAAACCTTTTATGGAGGTGTGCATCCCCATGACCGGAAAGAGAGAAGCTGCCAGCTGCCGGTGACGCCGCTGAACACGGCGCCCCAGCAGGTTGTGATCTCCATGTCCATGCATGTGGGCGCACCCTGCAAGCCTGTCGTTGCCAAAGGAGAGAAGGTAACGGTGGGGCAGAAAATTGGCGAGATTGCGGGGCTGGGAGCTCCAATACACGCCAGCGTGTCGGGCACCGTGACGGCGGTGGAACCCCGGCCGCACACGGGCGGCGGCAATGTCATGGCCGTTGTCATTGAGAACGACTTCCAGAATACCTTTGGCGCAGAGCTCAAGCCTCATCCCGATCCCCTGTCCCTCAGCAGCGAGGAAATTGTGGAGATTGTAAAGGAGGCGGGCATCACGGGTATGGGTGGCGCAGGCTTTCCCACCCATGTGAAGATCAGCTCGGGACTCGGCAAGGTAGACACGTTGATTCTCAACGGCGCTGAATGCGAACCCTACATTACAGCGGATCACCGGCTTATGCTGGAGCAGGGAGAGAAGGTCATCGGCGGCTGCCGCATTCTGATGAAGGCCCTGGGGCTCCAGAGCGGCTGGATTGGCGTGGAGGCCAATAAGCTGGACGCTGTGGACCATCTGAAGGCTCTGGTAGGCGCCAAGGACGACATTAAAGTGGAGGCGCTGAAGACACGCTATCCGCAGGGCGCCGAAAAACAGCTCATCCAGCGCATCACCGGGCGGGAGGTGCCCCCGGGAGGACTGCCTGCCCATGTGGGCTGCGCCGTCTTCAACGTAGGGACTGCCGCCGCCGTGTATGATGCGGTGGTGGAGGGACGCCCGGTGACGGAGCGCATTGTCACGGTCACCGGCGACGCCGTCAAGGAACCCAAAAACCTGCGGGTACCCCTGGGAACCTCCTTCCAGCATCTCATTGATGAGGCCGGCGGCTTTGTCAGTGAACCTGATCGCGTACTTACCGGCGGCCCCATGATGGGGATTGCCCAGCACAACCTGGATGTGACGGTGATCAAGGGGACGAATGCAGTGCTCTGCCTCACGCCTGAGGAGGCGGCGCCGGAGGACAAGGAGCAGACCTGTCTGCGCTGTGCCCGCTGCGTCAATGTCTGCCCCATGCATCTGACCCCTGTGTACATGCATCTCTATGTGGAAAAGGGCCGCTGGTCCGAGGCGGAGGAGCTGCGGGTGATGGACTGCATCGAGTGCGGCTCCTGCAACTACATCTGTCCCGCCCGCATTCCCCTGGTCCAGTCCTTCCGGACCGCCAAGGCTGAACTGCGCAATATGGCGGCCAAGCAGAAAGCAAAGGAGGCGGCGAAGGTATGAGTGAGGAAAAGACACTGAGGCTCAAAGTGGCATCCTCGCCCCACGTGGCCTCCCCCATTGACACCCGAAATCTGATGCGGGATGTCATCATCGCGCTGGTACCCGCCCTGTGCGTGGCCATCTTCTTCTTTGGCTTCCGGGCCCTCATCTCTACTGTGGTCTCGGCTGCGGCCTGCGTCTTCTTTGAGTGGGCCTATCGGAGGCTGATGAAGAAGAGCAATACCGTAGGCGACCTGTCGGCCGTTATTACCGGCATCCTTCTGGCCTTTGTCTGTCCGGTGACGATGCCCTATTGGATTCTGATCATCGGCGATTTCTTTGCCATTGTGGTGGTCAAGCAGCTCTTCGGCGGCCTGGGCAAGAATTTCCTGAACCCTGCTCTGGCGGCGCGGGCGTTCCTGATGCTCTGCTACCCCATTGACATGACGACCTGGGCCAAGCCCGGCCTGTCCAATTGGGCGCCCCTGGGCATGAGCGTGGGTCAGGAGTACATCGACGCCTTTACCGGCGCTACGCCTCTCTCCGCCGATTTTATGCACAGTGGAATCATGCCTGATGTGAGCCTGGGCGATATGTTTGTGGGCAATATCGGCGGTACCATCGGCGAGATTTCGGCGCTGATGCTCCTGATTGGCGGCGTCTATCTGATCGCAAGGGGCGTCATCCGCATCCGCATCCCCGTTTCCTTTATCGCTACGGTAGCGGTGCTCACGTTCCTCTTCCCGCTGAATGGCAACGGCAATCTGACCTGGATGCTCTATGAGATCCTGGGCGGGGGCCTGTTCCTGGGGGCCTTTTTCATGGCGACTGACTATGTGACCAGCCCGGTGACCAAGCGGGGCGAGATTGTATACGGCGTGGGCTGCGGCCTGCTCACGGTCTTCATTCGATATTTCGGCGGCTATCCGGAAGGCGTCTCCTATGCCATTCTGCTGATGAACATCTGCGTATGGCTCATCGATAAATACTGCAGGCCCAACCGGTACGGCGTCACCGCCGAGATGCGGCAGGCCGAGAAGGCGAAGGCCAAAGCGTCGAAGGGAGGGGATGCGAAATGAGCGGAGCCACAGCTGAAGCCAAGAAGAGGCAGGAGCCCGGCATGCTCCAGCTGGTCTTGGTGCTGCTGATTATCAGCGCCGTGGTGGCCCTGTTGCTGGGCGTTGTCAACTATGTGACCGCCCCCGCCATCGCCGCCAATGAAAAGGCCAAAAATGAGGCCGCCATGGCCGCCGTTCTGCCCGCCGACAGCTATACCCCTGTGGACTATAGCGGCGGCGACACGACTATCGAAGCTGTTTATCAGGCCGGAGATGCCGGCTATGTGTTCCAGGTCTCGCCCTCCGGCTCGTTCAGTGGTACGCTGACCATCATGGTAGGGGTGAGCGGCGAGGGGCAGGTGACCGGTGTGGAAATTGTAAAAACCGCCGAGACCTCCGGCCTGGGCGCCAACGCCGGCAAGCCCGCGTTCCGCGAGCAGTTTGTGGGCGCCTCTGGCAGCGTCTCCGTCAGCAAGGACGGCGGCGCGATAGACGCCCTCACCGGCGCTACCATTACCTCACGTGCGGTGTGCGCCGGAGTCAATTCCGCCCTGGACGCCGCCGCCAGTCTGGGTTAAGGAGGGCTGAGCAATGAATGTGAAAAAGCAGCTTATGGACGGCCTGATTCACCAAAACCCCGTCACTGTTCAGCTCTTGGGCATGTGCTCGGTTATGGCGATTTCCACGACCCTGTTCAACGGCATCGGCATGGGTCTCTCCGTGCTGGTCATTCTGACCTGTGCCAATATCGTGATTGCCCTGCTGCGCAAAATTATTCCCAATAAGATTCGCATTGCCTGCTACATTGTGGTGATTGCGGGCTTTGTCACCGTGGTTGACCTGATTTTAAAGGCTTTCCTGCCTGATCTGTCCGAGAGTCTGGGCCTGTTTATCCCGCTCATTGTGGTCAACTGTATCATCCTGGGCCGGGCCGAGTCCTTTGCCTCCAAGAACAGCATCGGGGCCTCCGCTCTGGACGGCATTTTCCAGGGCTTGGGCTACACGGTAATCCTCCTCGTTATGTCCATTGTCCGTGAATTCCTGGGCAACGGCACCTTCGGCGGTGGAGTGCTGAACGGGGGAGAGGGCGTACGCATTCTCCCTGAGGGCATACCAGCCCTTGGAATGATCCTCCCGGTCGGAGGCTTTCTGACCTTGGCCTGTGTTATTGCTGTGATGCAGCATTTCCTCAGCAAGTCCAAGAAGACTGAAAAGAGAGAGGAGGTGTCCAAGTAATGGTGCAATTCACCACTCTGTTTTCTATCGCCTTGGGCGCCATCCTTGTGAACAACTTTATTTTCTCACAGTTTCTGGGCATCTGCCCCTTCATGGGGGTTTCCAAAAAGATAGAGACCGCTTCCGGTATGGGCATGGCCGTCATCTTCGTTATGGGTGTGGCCTCCGCCGTGTGCTGGCCCATCAACCACTTCCTGCTGGAGCCAAACGATTTGGTCTTCATGCAGACGGTGACCTTTATTCTGGTCATCGCCGCTCTGGTCCAGTTTATTGAGATGTTCCTGCAGAAGTCCATGCCCTCGCTCTATGAGGCGCTGGGTGTGTATCTGCCCCTTATTACGACCAACTGTGCCGTGTTGGGCGTGGTGCTCCAGAACACACAGAGCGGATACAGTTTCATTGAAAGTGTTATTTACGGCGTGACCGGAGGCATTGGTTTCCTGCTGGCCATCGTACTCTTTGCCAGTGTGCGGGAGCGCCTGGAGTTCTCCGAATGCCCCAAGGCTTTTGAGGGCTTCCCTATCGCCCTGGTTACCGCCGGCTTAATCGCCCTGGCGTTTATGGGCTTCTCCAGCCTGGACGTCTTCAAATTTATGAGTTAGGGGGCGGGGAGAGAAATGAATACTGTCGTCATTGCCGTTGTGGTGCTCGGTGTACTGGGCGCTGTCTTCGGCTTGATATTGGCATTTGCAGCCAAAGTTTTTCATGTAGAGAAGGATCCGCGGGAAGAGGCCATTGCGGAGTGCCTGCCCGGCGCCAACTGCGGGGGCTGCGGCTTCCCGGGATGTTCCGGCTATGCGGCTGCAGTGGCCAAGGGAGAGGCCCCTGTCAATGCCTGTGCAGCCGGCGGAGCGGCGGTGGCCGCCAAGATAGGCGAGATCATGGGCGTCTCTGCGGAGGTGGGCCGCCGCTCTGTAGCGCTGGTCAAGTGCTCCGGCTTTGAAGGACATGTCAAGAGAAAATTTGACTATGTGGGGATTCACGACTGCCTGTCCGCCTCGCTGGTGGGCGGCGGCGGACCCAACGAGTGCCCTTACGGCTGTCTGGGCTTCGGATCCTGCGTCAAGGCCTGCCCTTTTGGGGCCATAAGCGTACGGGACGGGGTGGCCCGTGTAGACCACGAGCTCTGTGTGGGCTGCATGAAATGTGCGGATGCCTGCCCCAAACACCTCATTGTCAAGGTGCCGTATGAGGCCGACGTCACTGTGGCCTGCAGCTCCCGGGAGAAGGGAGCCTCGCTGCGTAAATACTGCGACATCGGCTGCATCGGCTGCAAAATCTGCGAGAAGACCTGTGAGCACGACGCCATTCATGTGATCGACAATATCGCGGTGATTGACTACGACAAGTGTATCTCCTGCGGGCAGTGCGCGCCTAAGTGTCCCCGCCATCTGATTCGGGATGCCCGTTTGAACACGGAGAACGAGACACAGCCAATTCCACCCTCCGATAGTAAATACGCATAAGGAACAGTTCAAGATGAGAAGGGAGCCGTGAGACTTTGTCTCACGGCTCCCTTTTTACCTGTTTTCCAGTGGAAACAGAGGTTAGCCCTTGCAGCAGGTTCCGTGTTCACCCAGCTTGAAGGAGGCGCACTCGGTAGAGGTGCAGTCGGCCACGTTGGGGGTAGTGCATCCCACCTTGATCTCGTTGAGGGTGCAGTGGTTGTCAGCATGGTAGGTGCAGCTGTTCACGGAACATTTGATGCTAGGATTGGTCTGATTCATAACGCATATCCTCCTTTATTGGGTTACAGGCATAGTATCTGTCCTTACAGGAGGAATATGCGGTCCAATTATTGCTGACGGTCATCCTGGTCCGCTGGAAGGGGTCTGGGAATAAAACGGCTGGCAAAAGTACCTTTGCCGCGTCCCTTGACATAGAAATAGCCGATTACCGAAAAAACCACTGCGCCAATAAAATTAACAAACAGATCTTTCATCGTGTCCAGCAGACCAATATCCAGATAACCGCCTAAACCAAGAGGCTGTTGGGTGCCATCGCTGTGAACCACAATCAGGTCTGCAATGTCCCGTATCGCGGTGGGCCTATTGCCGCCCGCCGGGTCCAACATGACGGAGCTGATGCTATTTACCACAGTGTCTTTCTGCATATCCAACAGAAAGAGCTGGTCGGCGGCGCACTCAAAAAATTCCCACATGACCCCCACCGTCATAGAAAAGCAGAAGGCGGCCAGAGACAGATAGAGAGGAGAGAGCTGAAAGGCCATGCGCTCACTGCGGTTGAGGATGTCGACCAGAGAGAAACCAATGGCGGCGCAGAGAAAGCCGTTGAGGGTGTGAAGCATGGTGTCCCAATAGGGAAAGGTAATGTAATAGGCTTGAATTTCCCCTAAAATCTCTGCGGCAAAGATAAAGAGGAGAATGATTACCTCCAGCGTGTCAGGTACGTCGATATGGACAGTCCGTTCAATAAAGCTGGGAATGGTGAACAGAATCAACGTTAAGATACACAGGAAAAAGTTTTCGAAGTTCCCATTGAAAAACTGTGCGACCATCATAAGGACGACCAGAGCCCGAAGGATGATATAGACGGCCGCCAGCCTGGGGTTCTCCTTAATCTGCTCCCTTAGGGTCTTGTGATAGCGGCCCCGCTGTTTCTGCTTTTTCAAGACGTGCCTCCTTAAACAAATTTCGCTGTGCCGGAAAAGTGTCAGACCCATTATATATGTCAGACACCTCAATGGCAAGTCAAATCTGATGGCCTGTTGCATAGGATAGTGACGGAGGTGAAACAGCTTGGATCTGAAGAACAACCGTATTACAGTAGGAGAGCTGATGGATAATCCGCGTTCCCGTACCATTTTTCAGCGCCGCTTTCCTATGGTACTCAAGCATCCGCCCGTAGGGGCGGCCCGCACCGTCACGCTGGAACAGATCCTGGGGTTTGCCCAGGCGTACATTCCACAAAAGAAAATTGACGAGGTGTTAGGCGAATTGCGTCGGGTATAGAAAAAGGCGGGGCGGCCGGGGGACCGTCCCGCCTTTCCTATTCTCCGGCCTCGCCCAGGCGGCGAAACAGAGCCAGGTGGAGATACCAACGAAGAGATTCTGTGTCCCGGGTGCGGCGGAGAAGCAGAATAGTGAGGATTGTGTCTGCAGCTAGAATCAGCCCCGATGGGAGGATCAGTACAGATGGGATATGGCTGACCAGCCGCGCCGCCCAGGGCTGCACCAGGTAAAGCAGTGCCGGGGTAAGAATCAGCCAGTAGCCTGAAAAGAGCAGACAGACCCGACCGTGCAGGTTTAGAGGAAGGTGAGAGTAGTCCCAGAAGGAGACGAGCATGACCTTTTCATAAAAAAGGCTGGCCAGATATTCAACAGCAGTAGCTGCTGCGGCTGCGCAGGGAATGAGAACCCAGAGATTGTCGCCTAAAATGGAGGCCAAGCCCAAGATTGCTGCTGCGCCTATCCCGTAAACCGGACAAATAGGAAGAAAATACCGACACTTTCTGTCTCTCTTGGGGCAGCGGGTGGCCCGGGCAAAACCTACCTCCATGAGAAAGCCGAAAAAGCTGTAGATCAAAACATACCAAAACCAGTCCGCCATGCTTGCCCCTCCAAGTCATTTTTTTCAGTATGACGCGGATCAGCGGCAGCATACGATGTACTTTCTGGCAAAATGACAAGAAAAAAGGAGGGCCGTGTTCTTGTTAAGCGGCGCAAAATATGGTATGATAACCTGAAAAACAAAAAAAGAACGGGGAAGATGAAGGATGCGTCATCTCATTGATTTCGGGGATCTTTCCAGGGCGGAGTGGGATAAGCTGTACCGGAGATGCAGCGATATCATAGACCACCCCGCCGATTTTATGGACGCCTGCCGGGGCCGGGTGTCCTGCAACCTCTTTTACGAGCCATCTACGCGAACCAACTTTTCTTTTCAGGCCGCTATGCTCCGGGTGGGAGGCTCAGTCTTTGGATTTGCCGATCCCAAGTCCTCTTCCGTGGCAAAGGGAGAGACCTTGAAGGATACCGTTAAGATGGTCTCCAGCTATGCGGATGTCATTGTTATGCGCAATCCGAAGGAAGGAGCGGCCAAGGCGGCCTCCCTGTATTCGCCGGTCCCGGTCATCAATGCCGGAGACGGCGGCCATATGCATCCGACACAGACCACAGCCGACCTCACCACCATTACCCGGCTGCGGGGCGAGGTGGACGGACTCTCCATTGGACTGTGCGGCGACCTGAAGAACGGCCGCACCGTCCATTCACTCATCAAGGCTCTGGCAAAATTTCAGAATGTAAAGTTTTATCTCATTGCGCCCCGGGAACTGGCAGTGCCCGAGTACATTCGCGGCTTTATGAAGGAGAACGGACTGTGGTTCGTGGAGGTCACTGGTCTGGAAACGGTCATTCCTCAGTTGGATGTACTCTATATGACCCGCATCCAGCGGGAACGCTTTGTGGATCCGCTGGAGTATGAGCGGTGCAAGGGGATCTATGTACTGACCAGGCGAAAGCTGGAGCGGGCGCGAAAGAATTTGCTGGTCATGCACCCGCTGCCCAGAGTTGATGAAATTACCATAGATGTGGATGACGACCCGAGAGCGGTCTATTTTCAGCAGGCCCGGTTCGGCATGTTTGCCCGTATGGCTCTTCTTACCGATCTGGCAAATCAGGAACGCATAGAGCCGGATCCGGTAGAGATCGGCGTCAAGCCGCTGTGTTCGAACCCCAACTGCATCACCCAGACAGAGTTGTATCTTCCTCCGCTTGTCAAGCAGAATAGCGGCGTGGATTGCTGCGCATACTGCGACGCAGTGCTGCGATGAATGAAGCGAAATGGAGGCGGAGAGCGGACCCACTTGGGAGTCCGCTCTCCGCCTCCATTTTTATCTGAATCCCTCACTCGTTCACATCAGAAGCAAAGCGGCGAGCTCTATTTGAGGGGCTCCATCTCACCCGTCAAAGGAACGTCGGGATAGAGATCGTTATCAATAATGGCCTGCACCAAGTCGCCATCCTCCTGAAGCTGCCACTGGCCGCCGGTAAGGGCGATGACCGAATAGCGGTCCTCGTTGTACTTGATGTGTCCCATGACGGTATCTAGGTCGAGGCTGGCCAAGCTGTCGCGGATAGCTTCGGGATCCAGGCTACCGGCATTTTGCAGAGCGGCTACAGCCAGCTCCATGGAGGCGTATTTGACAGCCATAGGAGGAGTAATGGGACGTCCGGTATCGGCCTCGTAGAGAGCGGCCAAGCTCTGCGGGTCAGCACCTGTAAGGGCAGAGGTGTAAGTGCGGTCTACACTCCACCAAACCTCGTAACAGGTACCGTCCACCAACTCAGCGCCGATGGACTCGGCATCAGCTTTCAAGAGACAGGCCTTGGCCATCGTTACGATATCCGGGGTAAAGCCCAGTTGCTGAGCCTGAAGCCAGAAAGAGCCGTAATCAGGGGTGCTGTTGGCGCCTACAACAATATTCACGCCTTCCTGTGCAAAGCGGTTGACAATGTCAGTGTAGTCGGTTGTACCGGCAGGGAACTGTCCGGGGTCAACTACCGTGTAGCCATCTTCCGGCAGATGTTCATTGAAGTAGGCGCGGAACATATTCCCGTCTGCATCGCTGGGGAAGAGGAACCCAACCTTGGCGCCGGAGCCGGCAGGGAAACCGGCCTCTTCCCACATGGAGAGATACAGGTCATACAGGTCGCTCATAATCCAATGAGCGTGATAAGTCCACTCATAGGGGCCTTCGTTGAGCCAAACATCGATAGGCTCATCCATGGAGATACAGGGGATGCCGTACCGCTCAGCTACTGCGCAGACGGGATTGACAGTCTCAGGTGTGTGGTGGGCTAGGAGAATGTCCACACGGTCTTCTTCTGCTAGTTTTTGGGCCATCTGAGAGGCGTTGGTAGAAGTGCTCTGAGAATCATATACGACGATCTCAATAGGCAGTGTGGCATCGTAATCTTCAAAGTAAATGCCGCCCAATTCATTGTTCACATAGTCCACAATGAGGTTTTCCGTCCAGGGTGTACCTTCGCCAAAGCCGGCCAAAGCGCCGGTGGTGGGATTCACAATACCAATTTTTACAGATGAGGGGATCTCATCCTTGCCGCTGCTCTGGGAGGCGGCGGGGGTACCGGATGGGGTGCCGGCGGCGTCAGCCGGAGCGCAGCTGGTGGTAAAGAGTACAAAGCAGAACAAAACAGCCAAAATGCAAGAAACATATCTGAGGTGTTTCATGGTTCTTCCTCCTTCAATCCAAATAAAGTTGTCCGGGGCGGATCTGCTGCAGACAGATCCTTGAGAGGAAGCTTCCTTCTTTCTATCTTCATCATAGAGTATCAACTTGGATGATAGTCAAGTGGAAGTTTTGCGTCATTTAACACAAATATATCTGGTTGTCCTTTGTGCAATAGAGACAAAAATGGAGGTGTAAACTGGACTTTATACCGACCAAAAAATGGTTATCAAGCAATAAAAAGGAGGTCCTCCAAGCTGCTTGGAGGACCTCTTTTTTACCATTATTCTTCTTAAAAAATAGTTATTCAGGGGCATGGCGCCGCAGGGACATGATCTCAAATTTGAATTTTTTCTGAAGGGTTCCAACAATTCCATCAGGCATGACGACAATCACCACGATGGCAATGATGCCGAGAATGATATTGCTGGTTCCGGGGTACTTGGATAGGAACTCATATAGCAGCACGTAGATAACCGAGCCGACGATGGGACCGGCAAAGGTGCCTACGCCGCCAATGATGGCGATAAATACAATGGATACGGTCCAATCGATGCCGAAGCCACCGGAAGGGAAGATAGAGCCCTTGTTCATGTAGAAGATAACGCCGGCGATACCGGTGAAAAAGCCGCTGACGACGAAGCAGATAAGCTTGGACTTAAAGATATTTACGCCAACGCTGGAAGCGGCGTCGGCATCGTTGCCCATCGCGGACAGCCCGAGGCCGGTCCTGGATTTCAGCAGGAAGTGGACCACCAGAGTTGCCACAATGGCCAGTGTCAAGGCCAGAATAAAGATTTCTGTCGTAGAGGGATAGGGACGGAGCTTTACCGTCATACCGGCGCCTTTTTTCACAAAGCCCCAGCTGGTAAAGATGGTTTTCAGGGCCTCGGCTGTGATCCAGGTTGCCACTGCGAAGTACATACCCCGCATCCGGAAGAAGACCAGAGACATTCCCAGGGCCAGAAGTCCAGCCAGCACGCCGCCTATGATGATGGCTGTCCAGTAGGGCAGGCCGTAGGTGGCGGTCATGACGGCCAGGGTGTACCCTGCCAGGCCGATAAAGGACTGCTGACCGAGTGAGGTGAGGCCGCAGTGGCCGCTCATCAGGTTCCACATGGTGGCCATGGAGCAATAGAGACACATGCTCAGCAGGATCCGCATGATGTTGGAGGAAAAGACGTCTGTGGCGGCAAAGATATACACCAGGGCCAGAATAATCACAGGAATGAGAATGCGAAGCAGCGGCAGGATGCCGACGTTCTTTTGACTTTTTGTACTCATCTCAGCGCCCCCCATTACTTCGAGAACAGGCCCTGGGGCCTGAAGATCAGCATGACCAGCAACACAATATAGCTGACCAGCATACCGTAGTTGGTGCCGCCCAGCACCTGGGCCAGACCAAAAATGAGACCGGCGATCAGAGTGCCTTTGATGGAGCCCATACCACCGATAACGACAACACCGAAGGCGATGATCAGATACTGGGAACCGGTGGTGGGATAGAAGGTCCAGGGCATGCCCACACAGAGGCCGGCCAGCGCCGCAGTACCCAGCGCAATGCCCATGGCGATGCCATATGTCCGCTTAACATTAACGCCCATCAGGGAGGCGGCCACCTTGTCGTCGCTGGTGGCGCGGATGGACTGGCCCAGATAGGTCTTTTTCATGAACAGATCCAGCAGCAGCACGACGACTACGCCGATGGCAAAAACCAGCAGATTGAGCACTGGCAGCTTGATGGGGCCTAAATCGATGCTCTTGCTCTGGAAGGAGGTCACCATACGCTGAGCGTCGGCCGAGAAGAGGAGCAGCAGCCCATTCTGAATGATGATAGACAGACCGAAGGTGACCAGCAGGGCGGGTTCGGAGCCGCGGGCCATCACACGGTTGATCAGAAGGTTTTGCAGTATGATGCCGATGACGAACATCAGGGGCACTGTAATGATGAGCGTGAGCAGCGGGTGCAGCCCCAGACCGGTGCACAACACTGTGCTCAGATAGGCCGAGAGGATGACAAATTCACCGTGGGCAAGGTTGGTCAGCTGAACGATGCCAAAAATCATGCTCATACCGACGCCCACCAGGGCGTACACGCCGCCCAGCAGGATACCGTTGATTATCTGTTGTACCATTGACGGCCCCTCCTTATACCGAAAATCAGGTTAAATTCCGAAGTAAGCATTTTTCACTGCCTCCTCGGAAAGCTCTTGGGAGGGGCCGGACAGGACAATCCGGCCCTTGAGCATGACGAAGCTGGTGGCACTTGCCTTGCGGCTGCGCTTCACGTCCTGTTCCACCAGCACCACGCTCATGCCCTCCTGGTTGATCTGTTTGATACGCGCATAGATGTCCTTGATAATGGTGGGGGCCAGGCCCAGGGAGATCTCGTCAAACAGGATGAGATTGGGGCGGGTCATCAGAGCGCGGCCAATGGCTACCATCTGGCGCTGTCCGCCGGAGAGCAGTCCAACCTTAGAGGACATTCTGTCCTCAAGTCCCAGGTCAAGCATCTTAAGCAGCTCGTGATACTCCTCGCGCTCCCTGCGGGTGATTCCCCACTTCAGGAAGCGTCCTTCGCCGCGGCGCTTTGCAAGCGCGAGATTTTCCTGTATCTCCATGGTGGCTGCGGTGCCGGTCATGGGGTCCTGAAATACTCTGCCTATGTACTTTGCGCGCTGGTGCTCAGAAAGTCCGGTTACGTTCTTGCCGTTGATGATGATGGAGCCTTCGTCCACCGGCCACACGCCCGCAATGGCGTTCAGCGTCGTGGATTTTCCTGCGCCGTTGCCGCCGATGATAGTCACAAAGTCGCCGTCATCGAGCTTGATGTTTACGCCGTTGAGCGCCTTCTTCTCGTTTATGGTTCCGCGGTTGAAAGCCTTTTTGATGTTGATGAGTTCAAGCATTACTTATCCTCCTTCTTGCCGGTCACGGAGTTCTGCATTACCTGTCCGAAATGCTCGGATTCAGCCGCCGCAGCGGACGCAGCTGCGCCTGCGGAGCGCTTTGCAGCACGCCTGAACGAAGTCTTGGAGGTTTTCTGGAGGTAAGGAACCGCCAGGAATATCGCAACGATAAGCGCGGAGAACATCTTGGTGTTGTCTGTGGAAAGACCAAGCAGCAGCACTATTCTCAGAACTACGAAGTAGATGATAGCGCCGAGAGCGGTGAACGCAAGCTTCCCGATGAAGTTGAAGTGTTTCCTCAGGATAACCTCGCCCAGAACCATGCCGATAATTACAGCCGCAAGACCGATTACGATGGCGCCTCTGCCCATGTTTACGTCGGCGAAGCCCTGATACTGAGCCAGCAGCGCGCCCGCAAGACCTACCATGCCGTTGGAGAGCACCAGCGCGATGATGGTGGTGCGCTTGGTGTTGATACCCTCCGCCTTTGACATCGCGGAGTTGCAGCCGGTGGCGCGGATAGCCATGCCGTATTCCGTTCCGAAGAACCAGTACAGCGCTGCGATGATCAGCACAACGAACAGCAGTGCGGTTCCGACGGTGCGGATAATATCAACGACCTCGTTGCCGGCGGTAACGTATCTTGACGAGATGACCAGCGGGAACTTGTCAACGCTGACCGGCGCGTTAGCCTTTCCGTTGATGTCGAGGTAAACGGAATACAGTGCGAGCTGAGTCAGGATGCCCGCAAGTATGCCCGGAATACCGAGCATGGTATTGAGCAGCGCAGTACACAGACCCGCAGCGCAGCCCGCCAGGAATGCAATAAGCATAGCCACGGGAACGGGCACGCCGTTTGAAATGAGAACTACCGCGACAACGCCGCCCAGACCGAGGGTTCCGTCAACGGTAAGGTCCGCGAAGTCGAGTATTTTGTAGGTGATGAAAACGCCGATAGCCATGATACCCCAGATAAGTCCCTGAGTGATATCACCGGGGAGGGCGTTTCCGAATGTGGATAGCTTAGCCAGAAAAATGTCCATGATCTCTCTCCGATACTGTTTATTTTTTGCCTTTATTTATGCAGAAGCGGGGAACGGACAAAGCCCGCACCCCGTTATGCATTAGTTTGTGTTCTGAGAATTACTCAGCGATAGCCTCGTAGCCCTCGGGAGCTGTGATACCAAGCTCAGCGCAGATGGAAGCGTTGTACTTCTTGGTAACGTTGGGAGCGAAGCGAACGTCCATTGTGGAAATGTCGGCGCCCTCAACCAGGATCTCGTAAGCCATCTCGCCGGTAGCTCTGCCGAGGTCCTCGTAGCTGATGGACAGAGTTGCAACGCCGCAGCCTCTGCAAATGCCCTCTTCGCCTGCGATTACCGGGATACCTGCGGGAACAACGATGTTCTTGATGGTCTCGGTGGAAGAAGCCATTGTGTTGTCGGTCGGGAGATAGAGTACGTCGCACTCGCCGATAGCTGTGGTGCATACGGTGCTTATCTCGTTGGTGTCAGCAGCGCTGTACTCCTTGCAAGCTACGCCTGCGTCTGCAAGGGCGTTAGCGAACAGGGTCGCCTGGTACTTGGAGTTAGCCTCAGCGGAGCAGTAAAGGATACCAACCTGCTTTACATCGGGGAACATCTCGAGCAGCATCTTAGCCTGCTCATCGATAGGAGCGAGGTCGGAGGTACCGGAAATGTTTGTGCCGGTAGCGCCTGTCCAGTCGTCGATGGAAAGAGCGGTAGCGTAATCGGTTACGGAAGTGCCAAGGATCGGAATTGTAGCGGTAGCAGCGCTTGCAGCCTGGAGAGCGCCTGTAGCGTTAGCCAGGATCAGGTCAACGCCGGAAGCGGCGAAACCGGTACAGATGGTGGTGCAGTTGGTGGACTCGCCGTTAGCGTTCTGCTCGTCGAACTTAACGTGGTCAGCGCCGAGCTTCTCGGTGAGAACGTCCTTGAATCCCTGAGTAGCTGCGTCAAGAGCCTCGTGCTGAACGAGCTGGCAGATACCGATGTTGTAAACCTTGTCAGCGGGGATCTCAGCCGCGGAGCTGTCGTCTGCTGCGCTGGAAGCGTCAGCGGTGGAAGCTGCGTCTGCTGTAGCAGCGGGAGTGCTGCTGTCTGCAGCGGAAGAATCTGCCGCAGAGGAATCAGCGGTGGAGCTGGAATTTGTAGAGCTTGCACAAGCTGTTGCGGAAACAGCCATTGCTGCAGCTGCAATAGCTGCGAAAATCTTTCTGATCTTCATGTTACGTTTCTCCTTATTTGTCCATTCTATGTAGGTATGCGCTTTTGGACTTTGGCGCTTTTAGGCTTTCGCTCATTAAAGCTGCCCGCGCATACGTTAATTATAGCACACATTCTCTTAAAGTGCAACTTCTCATTGCAATAAATTTCAGTTTTGCCTTCATTTTTGTGAATTATAAACAAAACAGCGCCGCCGGATTTCCCATATAGAGCAGTCCAGCGGCGGCATATCATGTAATTATTTTCAGAACCCTAGCTCGTTCTTGAAATAGCTGTAAAGCTCTCCTGCCATTTCCTCCTGCTCGGTGGCACGGGGGTGACCGTTAGTTCCACAGCCTGTGCGGCGGAACATAAAGTGCGTTACGCGCTCGGAATTTACCTCCTGAGCTATTTCCTCGAGGGCGTCGTCCCAGGTGTGGTCGTGACCGAGTATCGTCAGTATCAGCACGAACTTTGCCGCGGGGTATTTCTCCATCAGCGTGCGGAGGAGCTTTATGTAGTTGTCCTTCCAGTAGCGGCGGTACTCCGGAGGCTTGATGCGCTCAGGCTCGGGGTTCGCGTCGTTCTGACCGATGGCGATGATAACCGCGTCGGGAGTCCAGCGGGAGAAATCCCACTGCTTCTTCTCGGCGTAGGGGCTGAACTGTATCTTGTCGTAGCAGCTCTCCATTCCGGTGAGCTGGTCGGAGCAGAAATATCCGGTGCCGTCCAGCAGAGCGATACCGCCCTGTGCGATGTTGTGCAGCTCCGCGTTGAGCTTCCTTGCAAGAGCCATCGGGTATGCAAAATGGGAATTATCCAGCCTGTTGCGGTGATCCTCGGGGTCGCACTGACCCTCGTAATACAGAGCCTCCGTGACCTCGCCGGCGGAAACGCTGTCGCCGTACACCTCGAGCTTCATGTCGTACTTGTGCGCGGGGTTAGTAACCTCCGCGCCCTCGTCTACCACTATCCCGACAAGCTCGATGTAGTTGTGCGAAGCCATCGTCTTGAGTATACGCAGTG
>ERZ825896.1394-NODE-1394-length-27065-cov-25.210218_pt1 | contig 27065 bp, 24 predicted proteins | sample MGYA00519858_ERZ825896 | MGnify/ENA primary metagenome ERZ825896 (study PRJEB31778, sample SAMEA3449214) | human gut metagenome | biome: human gut; feature: human-associated habitat; material: faeces | place: United Kingdom | collected 2010/2012 ...
GGACACAAAACTACGGTTACATCGTGGAAACCGAGCATTACCGCTACTGCCTGCGCTGTAATCCGTCCCCTGGAGATTATAACTGCTACTGTACGGCCTATGATTTGGATGTCCAGCGGCAGAACATGGCGCGGGAAGAAGCACTTCACATGGAAATGGGAGGCATGGTATGAGCATGGGAACGGCTTGTGCCAGAGGGCCTCCCGCCGTGTCAGGCCATTTCGAATCTTTCCGTTGACTTACGGATGGTTGTGTGGTAGTTGTTTGTGCTACCAAAAACATAGAAAGGAGAAACGCACATGAGAAAGAAGATCATGTCCCTGATGATGGGGGCGCTCCTGCTGCTCACGGCCTGTGGGCAGACGGGGAGCAATTCCGCATCGACGATGCTGCCAGTGGCGGCGGTGCAGAGCGCAGCACAGGCCATCGCGCCCATGGAGGACAAGACGCAGGAAGATGTCGACAGCCTGCCCGCTGAGGAGGGCGTCGAGGAGGTCAAGGGCGCAGATGACAAGGAAACTCCGAACCCCGCCGAGGACACGGATACACCTTCTGCCAAGACGGAGGAAACTTCGACTACGCCCGCCGGTGAGGGACAGTCCGACGCGCCGGAGCCGCCTGCTGCACCCAAACAGCCGGTGACGCCTGCGCCGGAGGATAAACCTGCTCCCGCACCCACGCCGGAACCTTCACAGAAGCCGGCAGAGAAGCAGGAGGAAGAACCTGCACCTACACCCGAACCTGTCCCTGCACCGGAGCCGAAACCCGAACCGGCAGACCGCTGGGCGGCTGTCGAGGCGGCCAACGCCTATGCTGCCGCGCAGTACGGTGTCATCACAGATGGCAGCCTGACGCTGGACAACAGTGCCTATCGCTTCCCTGCATCGGTGGCAGCGGATGCTTCACAGGAAGTGCTGGAGGCAAAGGCGCGGGACATGGTGGACTACACCTTCCGGCAGCTCATGATGCAGGCGGGCATGGATAGCATCGCGGACGCGGGCTTCCATTGCAACGTCTGCATCGTAGAGGACGGCATAAGCCTGCTCATCTATGTTCTCTATGCAGGCTGAGAAAAAACAATACGCAAGACCTCTCTGGAAACAGAGAGGTCTTATCTTTTGCAAAGGAGGAAGCCATTTGAAAGTATTCAAACACATGACAGCCTTTGTGCTGGCGCTGGTCATGGCGGCAGCACTGGCGGTGACCGCCTATGCTGCCAGCGTGACGGTCAAGTACAGGGTCTACGTCTATTCTGACGAGATCACATTTCGTCAGTATGATTATAGCCAAGGCACAACGCCGTCCATTACAAATCTGACCATCTCGGCTACCAGCGGCCTCGGCAGCGGCAGCGCCCTCTACCACATGAAATATGCGGATGGCGCGGTGGCTTACTGCATCGAGCCGGGTGTTCATTCCGATGACAGCGGCACCTACAAGGAGGGATCCAGCGCCAGCTGGTATAACCTGCCCGCTTCTGTGCAGAGCGGCATCGCGCTGGCAATGTCCCTGGGCTATCCCAGTGCCGACTACAAAATCAAAGCCATGGAGGAGAAGGGCAGCATTACCGTCCACAAGGTGGATGTGACGGGCAGCCCGCTTGCTGGCGCGGAGCTGATGTTGGAAACTTCCACGGACGGCAAGACGTAGACAGAGGTGGGCAGAGTGACCACCGACAACACAGGCATCGCCAAGTGGGAGAATCTTAAAACCGGTGCGCAGTACCGTGTGACGGAGACCAAAGCCCCAGCAGGGTACACGCTGCTGACCGAGCCGCTGTTCGCCGGCGTAGGGCAGCAGGCCGATGATCATATTGACCCGGACCTTCGTCTTGGATTTGGCAAATTCCGCGTGGGCGGCGTTCTCGTTATCCTGCTCCAGCGTTTGCAGGTACTCCCGCTCGACGTGGTTGACCTTGATGGTCGGACACCCGTGGATCAGGTTGCCGATCATGACGTTGAGCTTTTCCAGCGCCATCGTATAGAGGTTTGTCCGCTTTTCCAGCGCCTGCCCCTGCACGGCCGAGGCGACGATGGGACACACGGTGGAAACGATGATGATCATGGCCAGATAAAATGACAATAAAAACCACGTTTTCGCCTCCTATGGTGAAACGTTGTCGTTTCACAGTATCGTATGTTGTATAAATCGGACGCCGCCTGCGCAAGACCCACCGGATTCGATCATAACAGAAACGGGCGCGGAAGTCCAACAGCTCCAAGAGGCGAAAACAGCTTTGCTGGATAAGGGGTCTGCTCCACGCTCTTTTTAGCCAACTGCCTAAGATGCATTGCGCTCTTGCAGAAAAAATTAGTGATACAGCCAAAAAGACCTTGACAAACACGGACGCCTTGTGTAATATAAGAGTGCGTATATAAGGAATCGATACGCATATACGTACAGACACTACAAAAAAAGGAGAATCAAAATGAAAAAGACGCTTTCTTACATCCTTGCAATCGTAGTATGTCTTGCAACGCTTTGCGGCTGTGGCGACACACCCAGCGGTGGACAGACAACAGATGGACCCAGAGATTCCGTGATGCTGCGGAATGCCCTGGGCATGCAGACCACTGACCCGGCAGATACCAATGAGACGGATGTCCTTACTGTAAACGAGCAGATTTATGAGGGCCTTTATACTCTGGATGAGAGCGGCGGCGGATATCAGCCCTGCTTGGCAAAGCAAATCGATATCAGCGATGATGCCACAGTGTATACGATTACGCTGCAGGACGGCGTGAAGTTCCACAATGGCGAGACCCTGAAGGCCTCTGACGTGGTGTTCAGCTATCAGCACTTTATGGACAATCCCAAGTACAACAGCTATACGGACATGATCGAAAAGGTAGAGGCTTTGGACGACTCCCACGTTGTGATCACCATTGCACGTCCGTATTCCCCGATCCTTCACACGTTCTTCAAAATCAAAATTCTGAGCGAGAAGGAAGTGACCTCTCAGGGGAGCGACTTCGGCACCATTGCTAACCTGGCCGGCACGGGTCCTTATTACATGGATGCGGAGACTTATCGGCCCAACAGCGGCTGGACTTTGTATGCATTTGAAGACTACTGGCAGGGAGCACCCCAGATCAAGAAGATCGGTTATGTAGTGATCGAGGACAACTCCTCCGCAGTTATCGCACTGAAAAACGGTGATATCGACTACCTGTCGGTTCCTCTCTCCAACTGGGCGGATATCAAGGACTCTGGAAAGTTTGCGACCAATGAAATGGAGTCCAACGATATTCAGTTTATGTGCATCAACTATGAATCCAGCGAAGTCCTGAACAATGACAAGGTCCGTCAGGCGATCGTTCACGCAACCAACCGGGAAGCCATGAACATGGTTGCCACCGACGGGCTGGGCAAGGTTACGGACTTCTACATCAATCCCCATTATGCGGAGGCAGCTCCTACGGAATGTGATGTGGACCTCTCCTATAACCCGGAGCTGGCCAAGTCTCTCCTGGCGGAAGCCGGCTATCCGAACGGCGTGGATGTAGGCGAAATCCTGGTAGGTACCGGTTCCTCGGAGCCCTACGCCACGGTTCTCCAGTCGAACCTGGCTGAGGTGGGCATCACCGCGAAGATCACGACCCTTGAGTTCGGCGTGGCAGTGGACCGGATGGCGTCCCAGGACTACAACATCTGCATTGTCGGCGACAACGGCAACTATGACTTCAACAACTTCCGCCAGCAGGCTCATAGCGGCTCTGTCGGCATCTACAATGTGAGCTTTGTCGGAGACAAGTTCGACTACAAGCACATTGAAGACCTGTTTGCGCAGGGCGAGCAGCTCACTGACGAAACCGCCAGAAAGGAAATCTATACCGAGCTTTATAATGAGGTAATGGCCACCTACTGCGTGATTCCGCTTGTAGCGCCCCCGGCCTGCACCGCATGGAATCCTGATTTGAACGTCGTTAATGTTCCGACCTACTACAGAGTTGCGCAGTGGAGCTGGAACGCCTGACACTATAAAAATTATCGGATGGAGGGTGAAAGGTGTATCGCTATGTCATAAAGAGAGTACTTTTTCTAATCCCCACAATACTTGGCGTCACATTTATTATCTTCTTTGTCATGGGGCTTACACCGGGAAACCCAGGTCGGATGATCCTTGGGCCAACGGCGAAGCAAGAGGCCATTGACACGCTCAACCATGACCTGGGCTACGACCTTCCCATTGCGGAACGGTATGTCAATTACTTGAAGGATATCGTTACAGAAGGCGATTTCGGGATGTCGTACTTCAGCGGCCGGCCGGTGTTCGACGAGATCTGGCCGAGATTCCTTGTGACCATCCGGATGTCGCTGCTCATCCTGGTGATATCGGTATGCGTAGGAGTACCAGTGGGAATTTACTCTGCCGTCAGGCAGTATTCCCTCTGGGATACCGTGCCAACCATGATGGCGTTTTTCCTGGCGGCGGTGCCAAGCTTTGTGATAGGAATGGTATTGATGTACTTTTTCGCGCTGAAGATCAACATATTCCCATCTTTTGGCTTGTCTGGTCTGAAGAGCTACATTCTCCCGGTGAGCGCGGTCGCCATTTCAGAAGCGGCTGCATACCTCAGATTTACGAAATCGTCCATGCTTGAGGCGATACGGCAGGACTATGTCCGGACAGCCCGCGGAAAAGGAGTTCCGGAGCGGACAGTTATCTGGAAGCACGCTATGCGAAATGCGCTTCTGCCTGTCATTACATGCGTGGGCATGCGCTTCGGAGTCCTTTTGGCTGGAATGGTGACGACAGAACGACTGTTTTCCATTCCGGGAATAGGCAGCCTTATCGTGGACAGTATCAGTAAAAAGGACGAGCCGGTCATTATTGCAGCCAGCATCTTGATCGCCTCTGCATTTACCATGCTGATGCTTTTGGTCGATATCGCGTATGCTTATGTAGACCCCAGGATACGTGCCAAATATAGCAGATTGGAGCGGTGAATATGAGTGGGATAACCGGACGAGTAAAGGGCGCCGACAGAGGAGAATTCAAAAAGACAGGGCAATTCCACGAAATCTTCAGACGCCTCCGAAAAGATCGGGGCGCGATGGTCGGACTTGTAATTCTGATCGTACTAATTCTTACCATCATATTTGCGGATGTGATCATCCCCTATCAAGCTGCCATTTCTCAGGATGTCATGAGTAACTTTGAGGCTCCATCAGCGAAGCATCTCATGGGTACGGATATGTATGGACGGGATGTTTTTGCAAGATTCGTACATGGAGCGAGGACTTCCTTGGCCATATCGCTGTTTGCTTCCATGACCTCCTGTATTTTTGGAAGCTTGCTCGGTGCGGCCGCCGGATACTTCGGCGGGAAGGTGGACATGGTGATTATGCGCAGTCTGGATATCTTTATGTCGGTGCCAGACATCCTTTTTACCATGGTCGTAGTGGCGGCGCTGGGTTCCAGCATTCCGGTCCTGATCGTGGCGATGACGCTGGCATACTTTACCAACTATGTCCGCCTGGTGCGTTCTGAGGTCCTGAACCTTTGCGAGCAGGAGTATGTGGAGGCGGCCAGAGCCGGAGGGGCCAGTTCAGCGCGTATCATTTTAAGCCATATTATCCCGAACGCTTTGGGAATCATACTGGTCAACCTCACGCTGAATGTGGCGAGTCTTGTGATTTATCAGTCTTCTCTGAGCTATATCGGACTCAGCCTTCCGCAGCCCACGCCGGAGTGGGGAAGCATGCTCTCTGAGGCCAGAGAGTTTATGCTGAAAGCTCCGCACCTGGTCTTTTTCCCGGCAGCAGCCATTGTTTTGACCGCATTTTCGGTTAACTTGCTGGGCGACGGACTTCGTGATGCGATGGACCCCAGACTGAAGAATTAGTACATGCGAATTTCAGAAGACTACATTACAAAATTTGTTAAGGAGCGCTTAATATGAAGGAGGATGTCATTCTTGCGGTAAAGGATTTAAGCGTGATTTACCAAACGGATCTTGAAACGGTTTATGCGGTGAACGGAGTTTCGTTTACGCTGGGACGAGGAGAAAGCCTTGGACTGGTCGGCGAGACGGGAGCCGGGAAGACTACGCTGGCACTTTCCATAATGCAGCTGCTTCCGGAGCGGACGGGAAAAGTGACCGGGGGAGAGATCTGGTTTGAAGGAGAAGAGCTGACGTCCCTTTCCGAACAGAAAATGCGCACGATACGCGGAAACAAGGTCGCCATGATTTTTCAGGATCCGATGACTTCCTTGAACCCCGTTCTGACGGTAGGCGAGCAGATCGCAGAAGCGCTGCTGGTGCATAATGAAGCCGGCTGGACAAAGGAAAAGATCGACCAGCACGTAGACGAAACGCTAAATATGGTAGGGATTCCGCCGGCCCGGAAACATGAGTATCCGCATCAATTCTCCGGAGGAATGAAGCAGCGGGTGGTGATCGCGATGGCGTTGTCCTGTGAGCCGGATCTGCTTATTGCAGATGAGCCGACGACGGCGCTGGATGTGACGATCCAGGCTCAGGTCCTGCTTATGATACGAGAGCTGAGGGACCGGCTGGGTACGTCTATGATCATGATCACGCATGACCTGGGCATTGTGGCGCAAACCTGCGATAACGTGGCGGTGATGTATGCGGGCGAAATCATTGAGATCGGTACGGCAGAAGACATTTTCAACGGGAAAAACCATCATCCCTATACAGAAGGGCTTTTTGGGTCAATTCCTCGTCTGAACACAAGAGTCAAACGCCTGACCCCGATCGACGGCCTGATGCCTGATCCGACGGTGTGCGAACCGGGCTGCAAATTTGCACCCCGCTGCTCAAAATGCATGGACATTTGCCGGGAGAAGAGTCCGGAGGTCCATTATGAGGGTACACACGCAATTCGTTGCCATTTGTTTCAACAGACCGGACAGATAGGAGAGTAGTGCCAATGGAAGTAAATACACCCTTGATTGAAGCAAAAGCATTAAAAAAGTATTTCAAATTGGGGGAAAACCGCTATTTGCATGCTGTTGACAATATCAACCTGCAGATCTATAAAGGCACTACGGTGGGAATTGTAGGAGAGTCAGGATGTGGAAAAAGCACATTTGGACGTACGCTTCTGCGTCTGACCGAACCGACCAGCGGAGAGATACTCTATTGCGGAGAGAACATCCTGACGTTTGGGCGGCAGAAGATGAAGCAGATGCGCAAAAATATGCAGATCATCTTTCAAGACCCGTATGCCAGTGTAGATCCTAGAAAATCCGTGGTTGAGATTATTGCCGAATATATGCTGATCCACCACAGCTATCCTACCCGGCGGGAGATCTTTAACCGGGCAGCGCAGCTGATGGATATTGTGGGCTTGGCCAGACGGACTGCGAATTCTTATCCCCACGAATTGGACGGCGGCAGACGGCAGAGAATCGGCATCGCGCGGGCCTTATCCCTGAACCCGCAGTTTATTGTGTGCGATGAACCGGTTTCGGCGCTCGATGTTTCTATTCAGGCGCAGATCCTGAATCTGTTGATGGATCTTCAGAGCGAGATGGATCTCACCTATATGTTTGTTACCCATGATCTGAGTGTAGTGAGACACATTTCGGATCATATCATGGTCATGTATTTAGGTGAGAGTCTGGAGTACGCCGAAGCGGATGAACTGTTCAACTCCCCACTTCATCCCTATACCCGTGCGTTGCTTTCTTCTATCCCCGAACCGGATATTTCCATGCGGAACAAGAAGATCTCCGTGATCAAAGGCGAGGTCATCAGCCCGATCAACCCCAAGCCGGGCTGCCGATTCGCGCCCCGTTGTGAAAACTGCATGGAAATCTGCACACAATGCTCCCCCGAACTGAAGGAGGTGGCTCCGGGACATCTTGTCGCGTGCCACAAATATGCTTGAGACCATATGAAAATAACAAAAAGCGATGATATGCCGAAAGGAGGGACCCCCTATATGCCGTCACAATATCTGCTTGACGCATATGAACCCCGGAGATATATGAGGTATTTTGAGGAAATCACGAGGATCCCGCATAATACCGAAGACGAAGCACATCTTGCAGCATACATCAGAGAAGTCGCAAAAACCGCAGGGCTGGAGTCGTATCAGGATCCGCACGGGAACGTGTTAGTGCGTATGCCTGCAACGGAGGGATATGAGAACGCCCCGGCAGTCCTCTTTCAGGGACATATGGACATGGTGTGTGTAAAGGACGAAGGCGTTGTCCATGACTTTTCCAAGGATGCGCTGGATCTGTATCTCTATCGGGACGCGGACTATGGGGTCACCCTGGCGGCACGGGGAACCAGCCTGGGAGCGGACAACGGAGTCGGTTTGGCCATGATGCTTACGCTGATGACAACACCGGAGCTGCTGCATCCGCCGCTGGAATTCCTGTTCACCGTGGAGGAAGAGAGCGGACTATGGGGAGCCAGAAAGTTTGACTATACCCAGATCCGGGCGCGGCACATGATCAATATGGACAGCGGTGACGCTGACATGATGTGTGTGTGCAGCACAGGCGCCGTACACAATCGTTTTCACATGACCTACAAAACTGTACCGCACCGAGGCACCGTATACAGCGGGACTATCGGCGGGCTGCTGGGAGGCCATTCCGGCAACGATATTGCCAAGGGACGCGCTAATGCCATTTCACTGCTGGGCGAATTCCTGGAAAAGCTTACAGGATGTGAAAATGTTTGGCTGATAGATGCGGATGTACAAGAAAGCCAGGGCATCCCGGATCAGGCAACAGTCCGGCTCTGTGTGGAGAACGGTGAAGCGGAGAAGCAGCTGCGTCAACTGGCAGATATGCTGCAGAAAAGCTGGAGAAGTGCATACCGTGCGGCAGGCGAGGACAACATTGCGCTTCGCTTGGAGCAAGTGGAAGAGGAAGCACTTGTACATGATTGTATAAGCTGCGAAGATCTCCGGAAAATTGGAGCACTTTTGCAGGGCATACCGTATGGTGTCATTGAATACGGTGGCAAGAACCAGAGCATTCCGTTTTGCACCGGATGCACATCCAGATTCTGCGTAAAGGAGAATGTCTGCCAGCTGTGGTTCAGTGTACGCTCGCTGTCGGAGGCGCTGAAATGGGATACGGAAAAAAGCGTGAAAGAACTGGCATCACAACTGGGTGCTGATGTTGAGATCCTGGATCAGTATCCGGGGTGGCCGTACCGGACGGATTCTCCCATGCAAGAGCTATGCAAGAAGCTCTTCCAGGAGATGTATGGCGAGGAAATTAAAATTGAATATGGACAGGGCGGATGTGAGCCGGGAATTATAATTGATAAGCTCCCGGACATGGACGCTTTGGGGTTAGCTCCCACGTCGAGAGGAGCCCATACCACGAGAGAAAGGTTCTATATTGAGACGGTGGAGCCGACCTATCAATTGTTTGTAAGGATGCTGCGGCAAATTGCGGAAAACGGCATATAAGGACTTGTATCACGGGCACCACAAAGGCTGCGGATATTTGGATTATCTTCAAAACTTATTATATGAGGAGGGCACTTCAATGATTATCGGAATTCCCAAGGAACTCAAAGATAAAGAGACTCGTGTCGGTTTGATCCCAAAGTGGGTCCAGCAACTGGTAGCACAGGGACACACCGTCTATTTCCAAAAGGATTTGGCATTACCGGCGGGAATTTCAAACGAGGAATATATGGCTGCGGGCGCGCAGATGCTTGATACGATGGCGGAAGTATATGAAAAGTCCGATATGATCGTAAAGTTTAAGGATCTGATGCCCGGAGACCTGGAAATGCCCTTCCGGAAAGGTCAGCTTCTGTTTACCGCGTTCCATATGGCGGAGGGTACGGCGAAGCCGGAGCAGGTAAAACGACTGCGTGAGGCAGGTGTGACCTGCGTTTCCTACGAGGTTACGCGCTTCCCGGATGGCAGCAGAGCACTGACCCGCCCGATGGGTGAAATCGCCGGACGGATGGCACCGATTCTGGGAACACAGTATATTCAGAGACAGTACGGCGGCAGTGGCGTGAGTATCGTCCCGATTACCGGAGTAAAACGCGCACGGGTTGTGATTATTGGCGGCGGCCATGCGGGATTGGCTGCGGCTCAGGTTGCTGAGGGCCTTGGAGCAGAGGTCATTGTCTTTGAAAAGTCGATTGCACGGTTGGAGTATTTGAGGACGGTCCTTCACCACACTGACCTGCGCTATATGGACAAGAAGGCATTCGCTGAAGAGGTAGCACTGGCCGATATGCTGATCAACTGTATCTACTCCTATCCGGGAATGGAAGTTCCGGTGGTGACACGGGAGATGGTCCGTAGTATGCGGAAAGGCTCTGTGATTGTGGACCTTGAGGGTGAGGGCATTATTGAAACGGCTCAGTACACGACGATCAGCAATCCGTATTTCATTGAGGAAGGGATCGTCCATGTGGGCATTACGAATATCCCGGCAATGGTGCCTGCGGCAGCCAACGAGACTTTCTCAAGGGCGATTTATCCCATGATCGAAGATACGGCAAACTACGGGCTGAAAGAAGCGTGCAAAAAGAACTTCGTACTGCGTTCCGGTATCATTATGGTAGACGGAAAGATCACCCAGAAGGAAGTGGCGGACAGTCAGAAAGAGGCGTATATCCCGCTCGATCCAGATACAATGCTTTCCTAAAGAAGCAGGCTGACCTGCAAGGCGCGGGATCCGCAGGATCCTTTGCAATTGCAATTTCGACACCTTAAACATAGGAGAGGATGATAGTTTCATGCGTACTGTGTACGAGGAAATTCACAGGATCGGCATTATTCCGGTAGCAAAGCTGGATAAGCCGGAGGAGGACTCTGTTCTGGTGGCAGAAGCACTCCGGGAGGGCGGAATTCCGTTGATCGAAGTTACTTTTCGGGCAAATGGAGTCGCCACAGCCATAAGAAAAATAAAACAAGAGGTATCAAATTTCACAGTGGGCGCAGGGACAGTCCTGACCATTGAACAAGCTGAGGAAGCAATTGAAGCGGGAGCCGAGTTTATCGTTTCCCCGGGCCTGGACCCGTCTGTTGTGGAATACTGTAACCATCGGAGAATCCCAATCGTGCCTGGATGCGCGACGGCGTCGGACTGCCAAGCTGCTTACAACATGGGGCTGCAAATCGTAAAGTTTTTTCCGGCAAATATCGCGGGCGGGCTGCCGGCACTTCGTGCGCTGCATACGCCATTCCAAAAGCTCCAATTTATTCCTACTGGAGGCATTTCCTTAGATAATCTGGAAGAATTCAGCGCAAGTCCATTTGTATTTGCGTGCGGAGGGACATTCCTTGTGTCAGAGGAGCTTATCCGGAGCCATAATTGGACAGAGATTACGAGAAGAAGCAGACAAGCCGTTGAGCTTGTGCTAAAAGGACGAAAACATGGCTAAAATTGTTACTTTTGGAGAGCTGATGCTGAGATTGAGCCCCGTAGGCTACAACAGACTCTTCCAGACTGAATCGCTTGAAGGAAGCTTCGGCGGCGGGGAAGCAAATGTGGCAGTTTCGCTGGCCCAGATGGGGGATGATGCAGCTTTTGTATCAAAATTCCCGCAGAATATGGTAGGCGAGGCTGCTCTGAGGAAGCTGAAGGCCTATGGGGTAAACACTTCGCATATACTCCGGGGCGGAAAGCGCATGGGAATCTATTATATGGAGAAGGGTGCGTCCCAGAGACCCAGTGTTTGCATCTACGACCGGGAGGGATCCTCCTTCCAAACGTCAAAGCCGGAGGAGTATTGCTGGAAAGAGATTATGCAGGGCGCGCAGTGGTTCCACTTTACGGGGATCACACCGGCGCTGGGCAAAGACATGGTTTCCGCCTGCCTCGATGCCTGCAAGGCTGCAAAAGAGGTCGGGGCAACAATTTCCTGCGATTTAAACTATCGCGGGAAGCTTTGGAGCCGAGAGGATGCCATGGCAGCCATGAGCGAGTTGTGCCAGTATGTGGACGTGTGTATTGGCAACGAGTCAGATGCAGCAGATGTATTCGGGGTGAAGCTGAATAACAGCCAGATTGTAAAAGGAAAGCTGGATATGGACGAATACCGGAAGCTTGCAGAGACGCTTATGGATCGCTTTCCGTTCCGAAAGGTTGCAATGACGCTGCGTGAATCAATCTCTGCCTCGGATAACGACTGGTCGGCCATGATTTACGATGGAGAGCAATGCTATTTTTCCACAAAATATCATCTTCACATGGTTGACCGGGTAGGCGGCGGCGATGCATTTGCCGGAGGTCTGATCCATTCGCTTGCAGAGGGAAGATCTCCCAAATATGCGTTGGAATTCGCCGTTGCCGCCTCAGCCTTAAAGCATTCCATCAATGGCGACTTCAACTTGGTCACACCTGCTGAAGTTGAGACATTGATGAACGGGGACGGTTCGGGCCGGGTACAGAGATAGACGATACCGAAGGCTGGCTCGCTTTCGTGGCAGCACGGTATGTCCGGAGCTGCAGCGACGCCTTGACACGTGCGACCGGATTTCACACAGAGCAGCCACCCGTGAGGCGGTAGCTCTGTGTGAAATTTTTTCCGCCGGTTTTCACAATTTCCGACTGGTAGAATGGGCACATGAAATTCTTAGTGGAAACTTCGAAAACTTTGTGTTATTCTATGTAATTATAGTGAATATGTTTAGCAAGCCGCTCTGCCTGAAACCGCACAGATAAAAACTGATATGAGGTGATACTTATGCAATCGGACCACCGCTCAACAGAACGAGTTTTGGATATTTTGGAACTGCTCGCATTTCGTGACGCATCGGATGGGCTGACACTGACGGAAATATCCAATTCCCTTCAGTCCCCCAAGAGCAGCATATCACCGATCCTCCACACGATGGCTAAGAAAAAGTACTTGTCATACAAGCCGGGATCCTCTACTTATACGTTGGGAATCCGCACTTTGGAAATCGGAAACGCCTATATGCGGAAGGAGTCCTTTTTTGAACGTGCGCTGACAGAATTGCAAGAGGTTGTGGACGCATGTAATGAGACCTGCCACTTGGCAGAACTGGATGGATGCAATGTGCTTTACTTGCTTAAAGTGGACGCGCCTCAATCGATACGCATGTATTCCGCACCCGGGAAAATGCTCCCTGCAAATGCTACGGCGCTTGGGAAAGCGCTCTTGTCCGGCTATACAAGGGAGGAATTGAGCGAGATTTTTAAGGATGGCGTAAAAAAAATGACAGACAGGACCATTACGGATCTGGATGAACTATATCAGCAGATCCAGGGGGTAAAGAAGCGCGGGATCGCTTATGAACGTGAGGAAAACTCTGAATTTATTCAATGTATTGCAACACCCCTGCTAAAGGATGGCGTACCTGTGTTTGCCTTGAGTATTGCAATCCCAACCTTCCGTTATACAGAAGAAAAAGAAAGTCAGGTGACGGAACTGCTCCTGACTGCGCGCGCAAAGCTGGAAGCGCTTCTTTTGACGAGATGAGGACAATGGCTGTCTCTTTTCGCTGGCAGGGAAATGGTCACATTTTGCGCTGTTGGAAACAATAAAAGGGTATCAAAACGAAGAAATAGAGCCACCGGGTGGAGAGCAATGCTCCCGCCCGGTGGCTCTGTAGATTCTTGGTATATGATGAGGGCCGTCAGGCAGCCTTTTCCGTCCTGCTTCCGCAGATCACAGAAAGAGGTGCAAAAGCGCAGGGAATCCTCCCTACAAATCAATGTCAGGGGTATCGCTGGAAGTGCCTTCGAGCAGCGGGCGTACCTTGCGCAGGAACGTGTCCACCTGCTCCGGGCAGCGACCGATATAGGCCTCTGGCCTCAGCAGAACGGCGAGGTCTTCTGTATGCATGGAAAAAGCCGGCTCTGCCGCCAGTTGCTCCAGAAGGTCGCAGGGCTCGCCTTCCTTCATCCTTGCGGAGGCCGCGTGGGAACAGCGGCGGATCACCTCGTGCAGCTCCTGACGGTTTCCGCCGCGTTTGACGGCCTCCATCAGCAGATTTTCCGTGGCGATGAAGGGGAGGTATTCCCGAACGGCCTTGCCAATGATCGCCTCATTTACAACAAGTCCGTGGGTCACATTCCTGCAGAGACGCAGGATCGCATCGGCGCAGAGAAATCCCTCCGGCATGGAGATGCGGCGGTTGGCGGAGTCTCATCCAGCGTGCGTTCCAGCCACTGTACGGACGCCGTCATGGAGGCGTTTACGGCGTCCGAGATCAGAATGCGGGACAAAGAAAAGATTCGCTCACTGCGCATGGGGTTTCGCTTATACGGCATGGCGGAGGAGCCAATCTGGTTTTCTTCAAAGGACTCCTCTATCTGCCGGTCATGCTGCAGCAGGCGAATATCGTTTGCCATCCGATAGGCACTCTGCGCAATAGAAGACAGACAATTCAGGATGCGGCTGTCCACCTTTCGGGGATATGTCTGCCCGCAGACATCAAAACACGCTGCAAATCCGAATTCCGCGCTGATCTGCCGGTTCATCTGGTCGATCTTTTCGGTATCACCATTGAATAGCTCCAGAAAACTGGCCTCGGTACCGGTGGTCCCACGGCAGCCGAGGAATTTCATGTGTGCCAGTACGTGCTCCAGTTCCTCCAGGTCGGAAAGAAAATCCTGCATCCAGAGTGTCGCCCGTTTGCCCACGGTAACAAGCTGCGCGGGCTGATAGTGGGTATAGCCGAGGGTGGGCAGCGACTTGTATTTCTCCGCAAAGTCCGCAAGATTTTTCAGCACGTCCAGCAGTTCCTTGCGGAGATGGCGCAGAGCGTCCCGATAAAGGACCAGATCCCCGTTATCGGTTACATAACAGCTTGTGGCCCCTAAATGGATCACGCCTGCGGCGCCGGGGGCCGCTTTTCCGTAGGCATAGACGTGCGCCATCACATCATGCCGTACCTCTCGCTCCCGTTGTGCGGCGCATGCAAAATCAATGTCATCTATGTGTGCTTCCAGCTCTGCGACCTGCTCTGCCGTAATGGGCAGGCCGAGATCATGCTCCGCCCGGGCCAGCGCGGTCCAGAGCCTTCGCCAGATCTGAATACGCTTTTTCTGGGAGAATAGATACAGCATCTCCTCTGATGCATACCGGGATGACAGGGGCGATTCATATTTTTCGTACATCGTGCTGCCCTTTCTCTGCTTTATTCCGCAGTGACGACCATGCTGCGCGTGGTTTTATCGATATCATGAATTGATACCGAGTACGAAGAATTTGAGAAATGCAAGTCTGTTTGTAGGGACTGTTCACTTTTTCGGCAGCAACCGGAAGGAAAAGGTGTAAGCATATTAAAACTGCCGCCATCTATTCGAAGGTATCCTACTTTTTTGAGGAAACACAAAATAATAAATAAAGGCCAAGAAAAGCTGCTGAGAAAGCTTACAATTGATGCACAAAATGATAATCTACGAAATGATATGATGATGCACGGGAAAAACGGAAGTGTTACTTTCTATCAGGTTGAGAAATGCAGAAAAACCATATACAGACTGAATGAACAATTCCTTGCTATTGCGAACAAATGTGCTGTAAATTAAATAAGCCCCGCTTTTTGAATGAACTCCGCCTTTCAAAGCTCGGAAGAGAGATGATCTTTTGAAAGGGCTCCGTTTCCCGGATATTCTGTCGAGAAACGGAGTCCTTCTTACATATTTTCTCTCGACGGACAGGGGGTTCATTTGCTATACTGAAAGCGAAGATAATAATTGGGAGACACCGTGATATGAAGAAAATCTTATTCGTTTGCCACGGCAACATCTGCCGCAGCCCGATGGCTGAGTTCGTGATGAAGGACTTAGTAGAAAAAGCCGGTTTGGCAGCACAGTTCCATATAGAGTCTGCGGCAACCAGCCGGGAGGAGATCGGCAACCCGGTTTATCCCCCGGCGCGGCGCAAGTTGGCGGAGCATGGGATCGCCTGCGGCGGCCACGCGGCGCGGCAGCTCACCAAAAACGATTACAAAGAATTCGATCTGCTCATCGGCATGGACAGAGCCAACCTACAGAATATGCGGCGTATTTGCGGTGGTGACCCAGATGGCAAGATACATCTGCTGCTGGATTACACCGGCCATCCCCGCGATGTGGCCGACCCGTGGTACACCGATGATTTCGAGGCCACATGGCAGGATGTGATGGCAGGTTGCCATGGATTACTGAGAGAGTTATTGCAGAAACGAGGTGAACAGAATGGCACAAAATGACAAGATCCAACTATTTGAGGACAAACGCATTCGTACTGCGTGGGACGAGGAAAAAGAAGAATGGTACTTTTCCATCGTCGATGTTGTTGCCGTGCTGACGGATAGCGTTGACCCTGCGGCATATTGGCGCAAGCTCAAGCAGCGTTTGAAAGCTGAGGGCAATGAAACCGTGACAAACTGTCACGGTTTGAAAATGACCGCCTCAGATGGCAAAAAGCGTCTGACCGATGTAGCCGACACTGAGCAGCTTCTCCGTATCATCCAGTCCATTCCTTCCCCCAAAGCGGAACCGTTCAAGCTGTGGTTGGCGCAGGTTGGACGGGAACGCATTGAAGAGACCATTGATCCGGAATTGACCATTGAACGAGCACTGGAGACATACCTCAAGAAAGGCTACACCCGCGAGTGGATCAACCAGCGGCTGCAAGCTATCCAGGTCCGCAAGGAACTGACGGATGAATGGGATGCCCACGGTGTACAGAAGGGCGTGGAGTACGCAATACTTACCGATGAGATCTCCCATGCATGGTCAGGGATGTCCGCACGGCAATATAAGAACCTCAAGGGCCTGAAGAAAGAAAACCTCCGTGACAATATGACCACGCTGGAGTTGGTGCTGAATATGCTGGCAGAGGCGACCACCACGGAGATATCCAAGCAGAAAGCTCCGGAGACATTTTCGGAAAACATTGATGTGGCGCGTGCCGGAGGAAAAGTGGCCGGTGATGCACGGAAAGCCATTGAAAGCCAAACCGGTGTCCCCGTTATTACCTCCAAGAATGCTGCCCAGCTCAATCAGGTCGTGACAGATCTGCTGGAAGGAGTTACTACGTCACCGGAGGAACAAGACCAAAAGCGCTGATTCACAGACAACAAAAGTAGTGGGTAGCCACAAAAGAGAGCCACCCGAAGGGTGGCTCTCTTTTTGGAGCAGGGATTTTGCTGTGCAAAATCGTTTGCCTGCGGGCGGGCCGCGGAACGTGCAAGGGCTGCCGCCTGCACACCATCACCGCCTCCAACGGCGAGGGCATGCCGGGCGGCGAGCGCATCCAGGCCACTATGGTCTTTGAGACGATCATCTGATTACATTTGGAGCCATATACGAAAACGGGAGACTGCGGTGCGGTCTCCCGTTTTTGTTATCGCCGCAGGGCGGCCATAAAGCGCAGCAGATTGCCCATGGTGAAGCGCAGATCCTCCTCGGTCCGCGCGGCGGCTTGAGGCCAGGTACACAGCGCCGGATGGATGGGGAATACGCCGGACACGCCCTCCGCGTACACCGCGTCCAGCGCCGTCTCGCAGCCGCCCACCAGCGCCGCCGCCGGTACACCCAGCGCCCGGGCGCGGCGGGCCACGCCCACCACCGTCTTCCCCCGCAGGCTCTGGCTGTCCAGATGACCCTCGCCGGTGATGACCAGCGATGCACCGCGGCATTTCCGGTCAAAGTCCGTGAGATCCAGCACCACATCAATGCCCATGCGCAGCTGTCCGCCGAAAAATGCCGCCGCACCGGCCCCGAAGCCGCCGGCTGAACCACCGCCCGCCAGCGTCAGCACCTCCATGCCCACGTCTTTTTCCAGCATCTCCGCCAGATGGCGCAGGCCCGCATCCATACGGGCCACCATGGCTGCGTCCGCCCCCTTCTGGGGTCCGAACACCGCCGCCGCACCAGCGGGACCGCACAGGGGGTTGTCGATGTCGCACATCACCGTGACCTCCGCGCCCGCCAGCGTCTCCCGCAGCCCCTTCATGCGGATATGGGCGATTTGGGTCAGCGTCCCGCCGGTAGGCACGAACGGCCGTCCCTCCTCATCCAGAAATTCCGCGCCCAGCGCGGCGGCCGCGCCGCAGCCGCCGTCGTTGGTGGCGCTGCCGCCCAGCCCCAGCACCAGCCGCTTTGCTCCGCGGGACAGCGCGTGGGCCATCAGCTGGCCCACGCCGTAGGTAGTGGTCTTTTCCGGATCGCGGCACGCGCCCGCCAGCGGCAGGCCCGCCGCTGCGGCCATTTCCACCACCGCCGTACCGTCCGGCAGCAGGCCGTAAAAACCCATGACCTCCTGGCCGCAGGGCCCTGTGCAGGGCACCTCCGCCCGCGTGCCGCCCACGGCGGCCAGAAAGGCGTCCACCGTGCCCTCGCCGCCGTCCGCCACCGGAATGGCGCAGATCTCCGCCTCCGGCTCCAGCCGCAATATCTCCTCCGACGCGATGCGGCAGATGTCCTCCGAGGACAGCGTTCCTTTGAAGGAATCCGGTATCAGCACATATTTTGCCATGGTCTCTGCTCCTTTCCGAAAAAGCGAGCCGCGGCAGACGCCGCGGCTCACGGGTTTGCTGCTTACAGCGTGTAGAACAGCGCTGCCATCTGGGCCGTCACATCCTCCGTGTAGCTGCACAGCGTCACGCAGTAGATGTAGTTGCCCTCCTTCATGCACACCAGCAGCTCATACATGGGGGTATCCTGTACCGTGGCGGTGATGGCGATCGCGGGACACTCCGCACCGGCGAACTCCGCCGTGGTCACGGACGCTGTCACGTCCTCAAAGCCGTAGGTGCCCATGGCGTCGGGCAGCTGCTCTGCGGACAGCTCCACGTAGTCCTGAGCGCTCATGGTGGTGCCAAACAGCAGTCCCATGTTCTGGAACACCACGTTCATGGTCATCAGCCCATCGGTGGAGGAGGCGTACATATCGTACACGCTCTGGTTCTCCTCCATCAGCTGGCGCATCTCCTCGTCGCTGGTGCCCTCCGTCAGGAAGCCGTTGATCTCCGCGATCTGCGCCTCGGTGTAGAACGTCCAGGTCTCGTCCAGCGTGCAGCCGATGCCGGCGAACTCGTTGGTGTAGGTGCCGCCGTTGACGCTGCCCAGCTCCGGCGTGCCGGCGTCATCGGCGGGCATGTCCACCTGACCCGAGGTACCCTGATCCTCCACGGCGCCGGGGTCCACGGTGCCGCCGGCCTCGTCCGTCGTCTGCTGTCCGCAGGCGGCCATGGTCATCAATATCGTCAGTGCCATCAGCATGGCAAACAGCTTTTTCATGGGTCTCCTCCTATACGAAGTGTGTCAGTTTCTGTCAACGGCATTGTACCAAATCGGCGTGGGAAATACAACAGCAAAATTTTCCGCCGCTGCGGCCGGCGGCTTTGGGATGCGCCGCCATTTCCCGACAGGATGCGTCCGCCGTTCCGGTTACAATAGGCGTGAAAGGAGGGACAAGCCTTGAAAACTGTCACCGAGGCCGTCCGGTCCGTCCCGCTCCGCTCCCTGCTGACGGGGTTTTTACCGGCGGCCGCCACGCTTCTGCTGTCCGGCGCGGCGCTGGACGGTCTGTACAGCCCATGGGCGCTGGCGGCCGTCTCCGCCGCAGGCGTCAGCTGGCCCGGGCTCAGCGCCCTGCTGGGCGCGGGACTGGGCGCTTTCCTTTTTCTGGATTTTCAGGCGGGGCTGCGCCACACCGCCGCCGCCATCCTCATCTTCTGTGCCAACACGGCGTTCTGCACCACCCGCCTGTACCGCCGTCCGGTATTCCGACCGGTGGCTGCCGTGTTGATGACGCTGCTGGTGCAGTCGGCCTATCTCATCCAGCGGCAGCCGCGGCAGTGGGCGCTGTGCGCCGCTGCCTGCACCGTGCTGTACGCTGCGGCAGCGCTGCTGCCGTCGCTGTCGGATGCAAATGCCTCGGCGGTGAGCCGCGGGCAGGCGCTGTTCCTGCTGGGTCTGGGGCTGTCCCTTACCGCCTACGGCTGGTCGTTCTCCGGCTTCCGCGTGGGCGGTATGCTGGCGGCGGCGCTGCTGATGGCCGCGGCGAAGTGCCTGTCCCCCGCCTCCGCCGCGGCGGCGGGAGCCGTGGCCGGTCTGACCATGGATCTGTTCACCGGCGATGCGGTGCTGCTGACCGCAGTGTGCTGCGGCGGGATGGGAGCCGCCTCCGCTGTCAGGGAGCGGGGCCGGTTGGCCGTGCCGCTGGTGTATACTGCCGCAGCCATGGCCGGATATACGCTGCTTGACGGGCCGGACCCGCTGCCCCTGCTGTTTCAGAGCATGGCGGGTGCGGGGCTCTATCTTCTGCTGCCTCAGCGCCTGCCGCTGCGGCTTGCCCAGCAGGCACCCGCGCCGCCGGCCCAGCCGGAGGCCACCCCCGCCGCCGCGTTCCGCGCCGTGTACGACAGCTTTTTCACCGAGGTATCGCCGCCGCGGCCGGAGAACCCCGCCGTGCTGTTCGACCGCGCGGCGGAGCAGATCTGCGCAGGGTGTCTATTGCAGCGGGATTGCTGGCAGGCACACTACAACGATACCTACAATGCCTTCAACGACGCCTGCCCCCGCCTGCTGCGCCGCGGCAGCGCCTGCGCAGAGGACTTCCCCCTGCATTTTGCCAGCCGCTGCCTGCACTTCCCCCAGCTGCTGGAGGCGCTGAACGACCAACTGCACCAGTTCCTGCTGCGCCGCGCCCACCGGCTCCAGCTGGAGGAAGCGTATCAGGTGGCGCGGCAGCAGTACGCCCAGATGTCGGAGGTGCTGTCCTCCGGCGTGCCGGTGTCGGCGCCGCCTCGCTTTGCCTGCCGCACCTCCATCGCCCTGCGGCCCAGGGAAGGCGAGACACTGTGCGGCGATCAGGCGGCGTCCTTTGAGGCGGGCGGCGCGGCGTGCCTGCTGCTGTCCGACGGCATGGGCAGCGGCGAGGCCGCCCACCGTGAGGCCGCCATGACCGTGCGGTTACTGAAGCAGTTTTTGCAGGCGGGCGTGGAGCCGCTGCCGGCCCTGAAAACACTGAACACGGCGATGCTGCTGCGCTGCCGCGAGGGCGCGGGCTTCACCACCATCGACCTGCTGCGGCTGGACCGCAGCACCGGTGAGGCCGCGCTCTATAAATACGGCGCGGCGCCGTCGTATCTGAAAAAGCTGGGCCGCGTCACGCGGTACGGCGGCGCGGCGCTGCCCGCGGGACTGGAGGGTGCGGACCGCCAGCCCGATGTCATCCGCTTCGTCCTGCCGCCGGACGGCTGGCTGGTGATGGTCTCCGACGGCGTGGTCGGCGGCGACGGGGACGAGTGGCTTCAGGATCTGCTGGCCGGTTGGGGCGGCGGCACTCCCGACGCCCTGGCCCGCCGCATCCTCGCCATGTCCGCCGAACACGGCGGGCGGTCCGATGACTGCGCCGTGCTGGCGCTGCACCGGCTGCGGGGCGAAGAAAATGGCCCCGCGCAGGTATAATCTGCCGCCGCGCCGTCCATACTACTACCGTCGCCCGATGCGATAGGGCGGCGCAGTAAACGGACAGCAAGGAGGGCATATGCTTGGTTAAAGGTATTTCCCGCCGCGTCATCGTGGTGGATTCTCCGGACCCCCAGATCTTCGAACAGGCCATTTTCATTCTGCGCACCGATGGCGGCGGCGTCAGCTCACAGCAGCTGGTAGATCAGGCCGTCCGCATCGCCAAGAACTATGCCCGCTGTCAGGGTCTGCCGCGCCGGCGCGTCCGCGTCCCCGGTTGGCTGTGGGCCGCCATCGGCGCGGCGGCCATCGGACTGACGTGGCTGCTGTGCACCCTGTTCTGATCTTCCCATGGTTTCAGCGGGCAGCGCCCGTTTGAAATTGATTTTCCATCATTTTTCTCCTCACTTGGAGCGGACGTGACCCGTCCGCTTCCTTTTTTTGCGCAAAAAACCGCAGGAGGACTTACCCTCCTGCGGTTTCGTGTCTCAGTGCTTCTTTTTCCGCGTCACGACGATGCCGATGATCGCCGCCACGGCGATGACGCCCAGCAGCACCCACAGCCATGTGAGCCCCGCGCTCTGCTGCGGAACGGCGGCGCTGTCCTGTGCGCCGGTCTGGCTGTCGGCAGAGTCCGGCAGGTCGTCCACGGAGACGGTGCCCTCGTCGATGCCGGTGTCCTCTGCGCCGCCGGTGCCGCCCGTGGTACCGGTGGTGTCGCCGGCAGTGCCGGAGTTGTCCACGTCCACGGTGCCCGTGTCGGCGCCGGTGGTGGTGCCGGAGCCGCCGTTGTTGGGTTTGTTGTCGGCGGGCTTATTGTCATCGGGCTTGCTGTCGTCCGGTTTGCTGTCATCGGGCTTGCTGTCGTCCGGCGTGTTGCCGCCGTTGACGTTGCTGTTGTAGTTCACCGTGATGCCGGAGGCGAAGGCCCCCTCCTCCACGGCAGTGATGGTGTCCGGCAGGTCCACCGTTTTCACGTTGTCATTGCCCGTGAACGCGCCCTTGGCGATGGTGTTCACAGGGATACCGGCGATGCTGGCCGGCACGGTGACTGCGGCGTCCTTACCGAAATAGCCGGTGATGGTGATGGACTCGTCCGCGATGGTGTAGTGCAGCGCACCCTCGGTGTAGACGGTGGCAGCCAGCGCTGTGCCCGTCATGGCCAGCGCCATGAGCAGCGACAGCAGCACGGGGATGAGTTTTTTCATAAGTCGCTCCTTTGCTTTGCGCACAGGGGCATAGTCCGCGCGGACTATGCCCCTGTTTTGGGTTAGGGTCGGAGATGGCGGATCAGCCAAGATCGATGTCGCCGCCGTCCGGTTCTCCGGACGTCGTGATGATATCCTCACCGTTGGTCAGGATGACCTTCATCTCCGGAGTTTCATACTGCTTCTTGTCCATTTTCAGTTACCTCCATTAGTAGTCAGACTGTTGTAGCTGCCGGACAGGATCGTATCGCTGTACACGTACACCATGGCGCCGCTGCTGTCGCGCAGGATCATGTAAGCGCGGCCATACACCGTACGATCCGCAGCCGACACGGTACCATTCAGGACTGTTACGCCCGTCGCGTCAGTGTTGGTTGCCTTCAGGATAAACGTATCATCGGGCTTGGCGCCATTGGCATCCAGCTTCATGGCGTCCAGCGCACCCTCCTGGCCGTACTGGCTGTTGGTACTCACCAGAATGCCCTGCTCGGTGACCGTGTAGCCCTCGGGCACGGAGCGCGTTGCCGTGAAGGAGACTGCGTACTTCGCGCCCTGCTGGCTGGCGCTGATCTCCGTCAGTGCGATCACGGGCAGACGATCCACAGTGGTGCCAGCATCAACATACTCAGCCGTCAGGATCAGATCGCCGCGAGGCGCGATCTTCAGGGTCTCCGTGTAGCCAAGCACGGTGTCGCCGTTCTTCCAGCACTTGAAGACCTTTCCGTCAATGCTCTTCGCTGTTACCGTAGTGATCTTGCCGACTGTAGCTGTGTAAGTCGCCGTCTCGTCATTCGGGTAATTGACGGTTACCGTGTAAGAACCCGCGTTGAATTCGTACACCGGCTCCACAACGATGATACCCGTCGTGGTAGTGGCCATGGCGGCGCGAATCTCAGCTTCCGTCATGGACCAGCGCACGAAGGTCGCGCCCATCTTGATGGGAGGCTCGGGGAACTGGATCTCCTGCGTATCCGTGTAGCCCTTGGAGCTGATGACCTGCTGCGTGTGGGAAATGAAGACCACCATGGCCTGGTTCTCTTCCTTCTCGGCATACACGGCCTTCAGGGTCGTGGCGCTGCCCATGGAGAAGGTGTAAGTCTTCGAGGTGGAGACCACCTTGCCGGACTCATTGACCCAGTACATGAAGTTCTCGCTGCCCTTGAACACAACGGTGACCTGCGTGCCAACGGGCATCTTCTCCAGCAGGTAAGAGCGCTGCGTCGCGCCGCCGTTGACCGTGAATTTGGAGGCGGAGACCTCCAGTGCGAACACGCCGCCGCTGATGGGCTCATAGACCGCGATCATGGTGCAGTCAGCGGTGGGCTTGACCGCGCAGGCCAGGTCAGTGCTGTACGGCGTGCCGGTGTACTCGTTGACGAACCAGCCCACGAAGTTGTAGCCGCTGATGGCGGACGCCGTGACCGTGGTGCCCTCTGCGTAGGTGATGTCGCTGCCGCCGCCGGCCACATTGGCCACGGGGCTGTCGCTGCCGGTGGTGCGGGACGTCACCATGACGGTGAACTTACCGATCTCCACGCCGTAGCGACCCTCACTGTTGGCAGTCGTCACAGGCGTGAAGCCAGGAGCGCAATACTCCTTCTTGACGATGCTGCTGAACTCGCCGCCGGAGATGTTGACATCCTTGGCGGTCACGTCGCGGACCAGAACAGCGTCCGTATCCTTGGCGCCCAGCACCGTGCCGCCGGTAATGTCCAGGCCCACCAGGTTGGTCTGGCTCTTGTCGTTACCGATCTCACGGATAGCGGTGGAATACTTACTCTCCACCACAGCGTTGCCGGAAATGTTGATCTGAACCTGACCGGCGTAGCCGATGTAGGAGTCGATCATGATGGCAGAGCCGTCATAGCTGATACCGTTGGTCTGGGAATACTCATCGCCGATGACATTGTCGTTGGCAACGCCGCGGACCGTACCGCCGGAGATGTTCAGCGTACCGGACTTGATGCCGATACCGCAGTAGCCCTCCACCAGGCCGCCGGTGATGTTGACCTCGCAGGGCTGGGGCAGATAGACTGCCAGGCTCTCGGACTTGACAACTGCACCCTCAAACACGTTGACGTGGGACACGCCTCTGTCAGTGCCGTTGCCCTGGATGGCGGGCGTCTTGGCGCTCTGCACCGTGCCGTAAATATTCAGCTCGGGAGCATAGGTCTTGCCGCTGTCATCCTGGCCCTTGATGAACACCGCAGGATAATCACCCTTCGCACTGTCCGCAACGATGGTGGAATCCTTGTCGATAGTCACGCTGCCGTTGTAGTTCACACTCAGCAGAGAACTGCTGGCCGCCTTGCCGGTGATGTCCACATCCGCCAGTGTCAACTTGCCGTAGGCATAGTTCGTCTTGCCGTCGGGAACATCAATGGTACCGTTCTGGATGGTCACTTCGCCGTAGGTGACAAAGCTACCGGTCACGGTCATCTTGTTTAGGTCGATGGTGATATTCGCGTTGACCTTGATGCTGCTCTCGGCGACATCCGCCAGCAGTCTCACGGTCTGGCCGTCCTCAGCCGCCGCAACGGCCTCGGCCAGCGTGTTGTACGCGTTGACGGAGTTGCCGTCCTTGTCCAGGATCTGGGCGGTCATACCGGCAGCAGCCGTGAAGGAGCCGTTCTCGTTCCTGGTGATACCAACGCCGGGAGCCGCGAAGCTGGGAGCCTTGCCGTCCACCTTCTGCTCGGGGGAGACGTTGGGGTCGAAGCCGACGAACGTACCGCCGCTGATGGCGACATTCGCACTGCCGCCCACATACGCATCATCGATGCAGTTGAACAGATACTTGCTGCTGCCTTCCCACTTCTGGTGCAGGTCGAAGGTGCCGCCCTTGACAGACAGGGTACCCTCCTCCACCTGAACCACGCTGACGTTGCCGTAGAAGGTGCCGTTTTCGATGGTCAGGTCGCCCTTCACCACGTTGATGGTGTAGCAGTCGTTCTCCTTGGCATCTATGGTGCCGTTGCCGGTGATGGTCACCTTGGCGCCATTTGTGATGGACAGGATAGCGTTGGCCTTATCGCCCCAGATGTCCGCCGTGTTACGGATGGTCTTGCCGTTCAGATCCAGAGTGATGCTCTTGTTGATGGTCAGCTGGGTGTTCTGCTCGACATCCGCCAGCAGGGTGATGGTCTTGCCCTTTGCAGCCAGACGGATCGCGTCGGCCAGCGTCTCGTACTTCTTGCTGCCGATCTGGGCAACATACTGACCTTCCTTGACGCCATAATTGCCATCCGCATCCTTGGTGGGGATGAAGCCATCGGCGCAGTAGTAATCGGGAATACTCTTGTTGAAGGTACCGCCCGAAACCTCGAAGCTATCATCAGCCTGAGCAGGACTCAGGTGATGAAAAACGTTGTTGCCATTTCCGTTGAACGTACCGCCCTTGACATAAGTGATGGAGTCATAACCATCCACTCTGCCAGTCACAACAACCCTTGCGTTCGTGCTGGTACTCTTTTCATTAAACGTACCGCCGGTAATGGTAGTAGTGCCGTAAACCAGAACAGTTCCCGTTATTCCCCATTTCGGAGCTGTTTTCCGCGTGAACGTACCGCCGCTGATATTCAGCACAGAGCCTTCCTCGCTCTTGACGGTGTTCAGACCGCCGTTGTAGGTACCGCTGGTGATGGTCAGGGTGCCCCAGTTGTCGATCATGGAGGAGCCGGTGTTGCCCGCCGTGGCGGTGACATCCGTCAGCGTCAGGTTGGCATCCTTCTTGGCCTCGATGTTGTAGTAGCCGGTGCCGCCCTTAACATTACCGTTCTTCACGGTAACGGTGCCGCTCTGCACAGAGATCGTGGCCTTGCCGACGTTGGTGTTGGTCAGGGTCTTGCCGCCCAGATCGAGGGTGATGCTCTTGCTGATGACCACGTCCTCGGCGGCATCCGCCAGCAGGGTCACGGTCTGGCCGTCCTGCGCCGCACCGATGGCCTCCTGTAGGGACTCGTAGCCCTGGCTGCCGATCTCGGCAACATACTTGCCTACCTTCACGCCGTAGGTGCCGTCCGCGTTCTGGGTGGGGATGTAGCCGTCAGCGCACAGGGACTTGTCCACCGCGCTGGAGAACGTACCGCCGGAGATGGCAACAACGTTCTCACTGTTGTCAAACGCGCTCGCGGTCTGGTTCTCCCACTTGTAGGCCTTGACTGCGGCGTTGTCGCCCTTGGCCGTGAACGTGCCACCCTTGACCTCGATATTGGTCAGGCCCTTGTAGCCGATGCGGTTCACGATGGAGATGGCCGCGCCGTCCTCGATGGCGCCGTCGTTAATGGTCTTGTCGATGCCGTCACCGGAGACGGTGATGGCCGTGCCAGCGCCGCTGATGTTCAGGCCGCCGGCGCAGACCTGCACGCCCATGGTCTTGGCGTTGATCTTGCTGTTTTCGATGGTCAACGTGCCGCTGCTGGGGAAGTAGATGCCGAAGCCCTCGGGCACATTCAGCGTGCTGTTCTTCAGCGTCACGGTATCGTTGGTGTTGTTGCCGTTGGTCT